>Ga0194119_10001096_pt1 | contig 50480 bp, 49 predicted proteins | sample TA2MahC100mmetaG_FD_148620 | JGI IMG/M metagenome (GOLD analysis project Ga0194119, IMG submission 148620) | Freshwater microbial communities from Lake Tanganyika, Tanzania - TA2015018 Mahale Deep Cast 100m | ecosystem: Environmental > Aquatic > Freshwater > Lake | place: Tanzania: Lake... | reverse complement strand
GGCGATGGCATCGCCCTTAATGGCTCTCATTGCTCTATTGATCAAATTGACCTCAAAAGGGCCTGTTCTTTACAGGCAGGAACGCGTGGGCATGGATGGCCACACCTTTGAAATGCTGAAATTCAGGACGATGAGAGTCGATGCGGAGAAAGAAACAGGTCCTGTCTGGGTAAAAGAAAACGATCCAAGAAGAACCAAAATGGGTGCTTTTTTAAGAAAAACCAGTTTGGATGAGCTTCCCCAACTCATCAATGTGATTCAAGGAGAGATGAGCCTGGTAGGGCCAAGACCGGAACGGCCTTTTTTTGTTGAAGAATTTAAAATCAAAGTTCCTTTTTACATGCTCCGGCACAAGATCAAGGCCGGAATCACCGGATGGGCCCAGGTGAATGGATTGCGAGGAAATACCTCCCTGGAGAAACGAATCGAGTACGACCTCTACTATATTCAGAATTGGTCTATTGGTTTTGATCTCAAAATCCTGCTCATGACCCTTTGGAAAGGGTTCTTTAATAAATCAGCTCATTAGTGGCGAATGGGCAATTGGAAATAAATATTTTTATGATCAAGAGAGAAAGAGTTGATCTGGCAATACTCCTCCTGGCGTCCCTCCTCTTAAGCATCTATCTCTTTTTTCGAACCTATGTCGTTTCCCTGGACGGCGCTTTCCAATATATACCGATTGCGAAGGACTTTGTATCGGGCCTTTACGGGAAAGCGCTCAGCCATAACCAGCAACCTTTTTATTCTTTTATCATCGCCTTTGTTTATACATGGATCGGTGATTTTGAGCTGGCGGGAAAACTCATTTCCACCTTATTCGGAATATTATTGATCTTTCCGGTTTATTTCCTTGGGAAAAGAATATTTGACCAAAAGATCGCTTTTCTGTCCACCCTTTTCTTGGCCATTCACCCTTATATCCGTAGATTTTCGGCAGATGTGCTCAAAGAGGCCACCTACCTCTTCTTTCTTGCGGGCGGTCTCTGGTTTGCGTGGAGGACGATCCAAGGCGAGAGGCGGTATCCCTATCTGTTTATTCCACTCCTTTCGGTCCTCGCTTATCTTGTGAGGCCTGATGGGGTAGGAATCCTTATTGTTGTTTTCCTTTACATACTCTTCTTTAAAAGATTTAATACACCGGGGGATAGATGGAAAGTCATTTTTCTTCTGGTCTTATCATCATTCCTCTTTTTCCTTCCCTACCTCCTCCATTTAAGGGAGACGACGGGCGTTTGGACGCTGAGCAGAGCGAAGACCATTGCCTGGTTTCTGGGTTTGTCAGGCTCGGCAGGCGAAATTTCATTGATCGATAGAGTCCTCTTCACCCTTCAGAAATTAAACGCTGAGATTTTCTCAAGATACCATTCCCTGTATATCTTCCTACTGGTTGTCGGTTTGTGGAAAAGGAGGTCTTCCCTTTTCAAGGGGGGCGAGGGTTTTCTTCTCTTATTTTGTATACTTCATTATGTGGTTTTATTCCTGCTCGTTCTCAATATCACGGAATGGGGCGAGAGAGGGACGAATCCAGCAGTTTATTTTAGCGGAAGACATGTCTTGCCGTTGGTGCTATTTTCGATTTATTGGGTCGGAGAGGGTTTTGTCGTTATCCATCATTGGGTTTGTAACAAGATTGTCTCCTCTCGTTTATTTTTGAAGGTGTGGTCGAAAAAAGAGTCTATGATTGTCTGGACCATACTATTCGTCCTGATATTTTCCGTAATCCTTCCAAAGACCCTAAAGCCTCAACGATACGAACGTTTACCCGAAAAATGGGCAGGGAATTGGATAAAGAATCAGATCGGGAAGGGGCAAATATTATTTACAACGATCCCTCGTGTGGCCTACTATGCGGATGGAAGCTTTGAGCGTATCGTTTTAGATAAAGAGAGGATAGAAAAGGTGATGGGTTTGATGAGGGAGCGTAATATTCTCTATTTAGTCATTCGGGAGAGAGAAACCATCCATGATCCTGAGGTGGCTGAGATGATCAAAAGAGATTTTATTGAACTCCATCGGTTTGAAGGCAAGGGGATGGATGGGGTCATTGTTTATAAAAGGGTTATTTAGATGGAGCCTGTTCGTATTTCCATCATCGGTATCGATGGTTTTGGCAAGAGCGCTACAACACTGAAAGCCGTTCATTCTCTTAGTCTTTCCGTCCCCATATGCAAGATAGGAAGAACTCCCTTTTACATCTCGAAGGGAAATATTTCTCCCTGCCTTCCAAAGACTGCAAATTTTTTTGAAAATCTATCAGAAGGGTGAATGCCACAAATGATAGGTGTTACGGGGCCAGCTGGAAATAATCTTGCAGAATTTCTTCTTGAAAAAGGCTGCGAAATTGATGGATAAAAAAGGAAATAAAGGATGAAAGCAAAAATAGTTGAAAAAAATATTGATATAAAAGAATTAATTAAGGATAGGAGAAGAGGGCTTTGGGGATATGGTGAAGGGAGTGGTGGATATCGAAAAGGAAATTATGGCTGTTGGGGGAGAGTTGCACGCCGATGAAGAAGCCATTCTTTTAAGTTCAGGTTCGAAGCAGGAACATCTCTGGGGAATTAATCTCTATCCACAAAAGAAAGATGAGGAATTTATTGAGTTTGATTCTGTCATTAATTTAAAGCCGTCACAGGGTAATCGGTCGAGGGGAATAGAGATCCCTCAGATTCAAAAGAGGGTCAAGGAAATTGTAGAAAGGTTCATCAAGACCTGAAATGGATTTCCAACACAAAGAGTTATCTAACGGTAGATGGCAGAAACTTTCCTTGGCGGAGCAATTCGCGAATATCGGAAGCGAGATCGGCAGGGCCGTTCGATGGCAGGGGAGAGATGAGAAACTCTTCTGGTCTGCCGTGGAAAGGGCATTGGAGCTTTTCTATTTGACGATGTCTGATGCAAGGTGGCGTCATCGGCTAAAAGAAATTACCCGGTTACATGAGGTTTTTTGTGACGCGGTTCTGGGCGGGGAGGAATATCACTCTCAATTACAGGAGATGGAGCGTTATTTTTTCTATTTTGCCCTTTACAGCCGAAAAGGTAGATAAAAGAGCAAAGGTCAAAGGGAAGGATCGTAATGCCTCGCTGAAGCGTCGGGGAGCTCCGAGATCCGGCAGGAATTCCTCCGAAAATCTTATCAAGCGGATGGTTCATATTTTTAAGGGTAAGGGTAACATTGTCCATTTGTAGAATCACCCTTGATATACGGGATCATCCTTTTAGTTTGCCAACAAGTTGAGGTATCCGCTATAAGATTTTCTCCAGAATCCCCACCGGATCTCGGAGAGAATCCATGGAAGAGTGAGGCATTAAGAGAGATTTCTTTTTAGGCTTGATTCGTTGAAGAGGATTTGAATAAGATGTTGTAAAATGAAATGATTCGAGAAAGAATAAACCAGAAAGGAACAAGGGATGGCGAAGGTATTGGTGACCGGAGGAGCGGGGTTTATTGGGTCGAATCTGACGGAGGCATTGCTCAAGGCGGGTCATCGGGTTCGCGTGCTCGATAATTTATCGACGGGGAAGAGGGAGAATTTGGTCTTTGAGGAGGCTTATCCCTTCCTTGAGATGATCGAAGGGGACATCTGTGACCTGATCACCTGCGAGAAGGCCGTGGAGGGGATCGAATATGTTTTTCATCAGGCGGCCCTTCCATCGGTCCAGCGTTCGGTTGAGGATCCCCTGACCTCCCATTCTGTGAATACGGGGGGGACCTTAAATCTTCTCATTGCGGCAAGAGACGCAGGGGTGAGACGGGTGATCTATGCGGCCTCCTCTTCAGCCTATGGGGATACTCCTACCCTGCCCAAGAAAGAGGAGATGGTTCCCAATCCCCTTTCGCCTTATGCATTGCAGAAGTTTATCGGAGAGCAGTATTGCCGGCTCTTTTTTCAACTTTACGGGTTGGAGACGATCTCGCTGAGATATTTCAACATTTTTGGTCCGAAACAGGATCCCAATTCCATTTATTCCGCTGTCATCCCGAAGTTTATCGATGCCCTGATCTCGGATCGTCCTCCGGTCATCTTCGGCGATGGAGAACAGTCCCGGGACTTCACGTATATCGACAATGTGGTCCACGCCAATCTTCTGGCGATGGATGCAGAGCGAACTCAGGGGGAGGTGGTCAATGTCGCCTGTGGCAGGAGGGTATCTTTAAATCAGTTGTTAAAAATTCTTCAGGATGTTATTGGTTCGCATATATTGCCTCTCTATGAGGAACCGAGGAAAGGAGATGTGAGGCACTCTCTTGCCGACACCAAACGGGGGAAAGCGATATTGAATTATGATCCGAGGGTCAGAATTGAGGAGGGGCTTAGAAGAACGGTGGAATTCTTTAAAAACATGAAATGATCAATAGTCAATTACCAATACTCAATTAGGCTGTGAATTCATCTCTAACATCTTAAACCCTACTGTTGTCTGAACTTGGTTCAGCATCTCGTTTTGTACAAAGGGTGAGATCCTGGCACAAAGTGATGAACGAATGTGAATCAACAAGTTCAGGATGACAAGACTGAGAAATTTCAAATATTTTTGGTTAGCTATTATCATTGACAATTTAAAAGGGAGAAGTCGATGTTCGAGAGGATTATCAAAAGGTTTTCAGGGGTCAGGATTTTGGTCTTGGGTGATATCATGTTGGACCGGTTCATCTGGGGAGACGTCTCCCGAATCTCGCCTGAGGCTCCTGTTCCGGTGGTGGTGGTGGAGAAGGAGACCTTTCTCCTCGGAGGGGCAGCCAATGTGGTGAATAATATCCATTCCCTCGGGGGGAAAGCTTCCCTTTGCGGTGTTATAGGCGATGATGAGATGGGCCAGAAGGTGCTTAAAAGACTGAGCGAGATGGGAATTGAACGAAGCGGAGTATCGATTGAGCCAGCAAGACAGACGACGGTCAAGACCCGGATCATCGCCCACCACCAGCAATTAGTCCGCATCGATCGTGAGACGACCCGACACCCGAAGCTCTCCACGATTAGAAGTCTCTCTGAATATTTGAAGCGGAATATAAAGAGTTTTGATGGAGTCATCCTTTCCGATTACGGAAAAGGTCTTCTGACAAGGGGCCTGGTTCAAGACGTCATTCGGGAAGCACGGCAGACAGGGAAGTTTGTGATGGTCGATCCGAAGATAAAGAATTTCTTTTTTTACAGAGGGGCGACCGTCGTGACACCCAATACAGGGGAGGCAAGTTCGGCTTCGAGGATTTCTATCACGGATGAGGCATCTTTAAATAGGGCGGGCAGGATTCTTTTGAAAAGGTTGAAGTGCGAAGCGCTGGTGATCACACGGGGAGAGGACGGGATGGCCATTTTTGAACCCCATCAGAAACCTTGTCTTGTGCCGACAGAGGCAAGGGAGGTTTATGATGTGACCGGCGCCGGAGATACGGTAATCGGGACGATGGCTCTTGCATTAGGAGCGGGAGCCGGCATCAGAAGGGCGGCGGAACTGGCCAATCATGCAGCCGGAATTGTGGTAGGAAAGGTGGGAACCGCAACGATTGATCAGGAGGAATTAACAACTGTTATGAAGGAGAGGTTACGACTGAAATAGGGCGAAGCTCGTAAAAAAATAGCCCTATCCCTAATGAGGAGATTCGACTCGAAAAGGGATAGGGTTTTTTTTAAAAAATGGCCTCCTTATGTTTCGAGGACGAAGATAACCTCCATTCTTACACGGTATTCAGTAATTTTTGAATTCTCAACAGCCACACGAAAGTCAACCACTCGCAGTCCTGTAATTCCCCTCAAGGTTTTTGTTGCCCTTGCAAACCCGATCTTAACGGCTTCATCAAACCCCTTCGGAGAACCTGAAATAATTTCTGTTACCCTTGCAACCCTTGGCTCTGCCATCCCTCTCACCTCCTTTTCTTAAAAGATAGTGTTTGTGTTATGAAGTTTATACAAAAATGGTTTAAAATGTCAATGAGAAAATAAGCGCATGAATATTAATTTTCGCTCGCATAAAAAGTGAAAGAAAATTGATGGGTTGCATTAAAATCCTATTGATAAATTAAGAATTTGTGTTATAAAAATGCTTTCAGCAACCTTTTTGTAAGTTACGTCATTTCAGGCAGGTAGAATGGGGGCGATTTCAAAAGGGCAGGATGACTTCATCCAACAATTTATTCATTATCTTTCTGGAGAGAGGAATGCCTCTCCCCACACCTGCCGATGCTATCAGGTAGACCTAAACGAATTTGAGAATTTTTTAAAGAGTCAGGATGAGGTTTTTTCCCCGTTGGGAAGGCCGGAATGGGAGAAGGTGGACCGGATCGTCATCCGGAAATACCTCAGCGTTCTTCATCGAAAGAATAAAAAGAGTTCGATTGCGAGAAAGGTTTCCACTCTCCGATCGTTTTTCAGATATCTGGTGAGGGAAAAACTGGTTTCTTCCAATCCGGCCAAGGCGGTCTCGACGCCCAAGGTGGAAAAACCTCTGCCTGCCACCCTTACCGTGGATGAGGCTTTCCGGCTCATGGAATCACCTGATAGGCCTTTAAAGAAGGTCTCCGAGGCAAAGGCGAAGAAGAGCGGTTTGAGGGACCGTGCCATCCTGGAGCTTCTCTATTCGAGCGGATTGAGAGTGGGAGAACTGGTGGGGCTCAATTTAAAGCATCTGGATCTCCATCTGGGGATCGTAAGGGTTATGGGGAAGGGTAGAAAGGAACGGATTGTCCCCATTGGAAATAAGGCTGTGGAGGCGCTCAGGGTTTATTTGGATCAGAGAGGAGATCCGGAGGGCGAAGCCCCCCTCTTCGTCAACCTGAGGGGAGGAAGACTGACCAGCCGAAGCGTTGGAAGACTGATCAAGAAGTATACGAGGGCTTCGGGCATTGTCCGAAAGGTGAGTCCTCATAGCCTGCGCCATAGCTTTGCCACACATCTTCTGGATGGGGGGGCAGATATCCGGGAAATTCAGGAGATGCTGGGGCATGCCAGCCTCTCCACAACCCAGAGGTATATCCATCTCAGCCCGGGCAAGTTGATGGAGGTTTACGATAAGGCGCACCCGAGGAGTTTTAGTAAGCCAAGGAAGAAGTAAACGAGAGACGAAAGACGAGAGACGAAAGACGAGAGACGATAGACGAGGGACGAGGGACGATGAACAATGAACGATGAACAATGGACGATGGACGATGAGACGGCAAGAGGGGGATGCGATGGTTAATATAAAAGGGACGACGATTCTATGTGTTCGTCATAAAGGGAAGGTGGTTATGGCAGGGGACGGGCAGGTCACCCTTGAGCATACCGTGATGAAGCACACAGCGAGAAAGGTTCGAAGGATCTATCAGGACAGGGTCCTTGCCGGGTTTGCAGGCGCCACAGCAGATGCCTTCACTCTCTTTGCCAAGTTTGAGGAGAAGTTGGAGCAGTATAACGGGAACCTGCTCAGGGCGGCAGTGGAGTTGGCCAAGGATTGGAGGACCGACCGGATACTGAGGAGGCTCGAAGCCCTGCTCATCATTGCGGACAAAGAGCATTCCCTGGTGATCTCCGGCAACGGAGATGTCATTGAACCGGACGACGGGGTGACGGCCATCGGGAGCGGCGGCCCTTATGCCCATGCCGCGGCCAAAGCCCTGATCCAGTTCTCAGAATTGGATGCGAGAGCCATTGCCGAGGAGGCGATGAAGATTGCGGCCTCGATCTGCATCTACACCAATGACCGTATCATCCTTGAGGAGCTATGAATAAAACCTTTACGCCACGGGAAATCGTTTTGGAGCTGGATAAGTATATCATCGGACAGAAGGACGCCAAACGCTCTGTCGCCATTGCGCTGAGGAACCGCTGGAGACGGCAGCAGATCCCCGAGCCTCTCCGGGACGAGATTGCGCCAAAAAACATCATTATGATCGGCCCCACAGGGGTTGGAAAGACAGAGATCGCGCGGAGGTTGGCCAGGCTGGCCCAGGCTCCTTTTCTGAAGATTGAAGCCTCGAAATTTACAGAGGTGGGTTATGTGGGCAGGGATGTGGAGTCCATGGTCCGTGACCTGACCGATCAGGCGGTGAACATGGTCAAGGCTGAAGAGACCCGAAAGGTCCAGCAGAAGGCGGAGGAGATTGCCGAAGAGAGGCTCTTGGACCTGCTTCTTCCGACATCAAGGAAAGGTGTTCCGAAAGAGGGTGAGGATTCGAAAGAGACGCGGGAAAAACTCCGGAAGCTGCTGAGAACGGGAAAGTTAAACGAAAAGTATGTGGAAGTCGAGGTGATGGACCGGAATTTGCCCATGGTGGAGATCTTCACCGCTTCGGGAATGGAGGAGATGGATATCAACATCAAAGAGATGTTCGGGAGCCTCTTCCCAAAAAAGAAGAAGCAGAGAAAGGTGAAGGTCCCGGAGGCTCTCCAGGTTCTCTCTCAGGAGGAGGCCCAGAGGTTGATTGATATGGATACGGTGATCAAGCAGGCCATTGACCGGGTGGAACAGTCCGGCATTATCTTTCTTGACGAAATAGACAAGATCGCCGGAAGGGAGTCCACTTATGGGCCGGATATCTCAAGAGAAGGGGTTCAGAGAGATCTTCTGCCTATTGTGGAGGGGACGACTGTGTCGACGAAATATGGAGTGGTCAAGACCGACCATATCCTCTTCATCGCAGCCGGGGCCTTCCATGTTTCAAAACCCTCGGACCTCATTCCCGAGCTTCAGGGAAGGTTTCCGATCCGGGTGGAACTCGATTCGCTAAAGAAGGAGGATTTGATCCGGATTCTTACAGAGCCGGAGAATGCCCTGATCAAGCAGTATACCGCCCTGATGGAGACAGAGTCGGTGGGGCTGAAGTACGAAAGGGATGCCATTGAGGAGATTTCGGAGATGGCAGCCCTCATCAATGAGAGAACGGAGAACATCGGCGCCAGACGCCTCTATACCATCATGGAGAGGTTGCTGGATGAGATTTCGTTCGACGCACCCGAGATGAGCGGGAAGACGATGGTGATCGATGCCAAGTATGTGAGAGAAAAACTGAAGGATTTTGTCGAGGATGAGGATCTGAGCCGGTTTATCCTATGACGATTTCGGATTTCGGAATGCGGATTTCGAATTTTACTTTTTCCCTCCACAATCCGCAATCGACATTCCGCAATCAATTCTCAACATTTTAAATAAAGAGGGTACAAATCATGGAAAACCCAATCGATAAAGCTAAGGTGCTCGTGGAAGCGCTTCCTTATATTCGGCGGTTTTATAACAAGACCATTGTGATCAAATATGGAGGAAGCGCCATGGAGGAAGAGGGGCTCAAAAGAAGTTTTGCTCTTGATGTCATCCTTCTCAAATATATCGGCCTGAACCCGGTCGTTGTCCACGGGGGCGGTCCCCAGATTGGTGAGATGCTGGCCCGATTGGGAAAGAAGTCGGAGTTTGTGGAAGGGATGAGGGTGACGGACAGGGAGACGATGGATGTGGTGGAGATGGTCCTTGCTGGAAAAGTGAACAAGGAGATCGTCGCCCTGATCAATCAGCAGGGAGGAAAGGCGGTCGGATTGAGCGGAAAGGACGGAAGCCTCATCCTTGCCAAAAAGTTGAAATTGACGAGAAGTGCCGGCAAGGATAAGGATCCTGAAATGATTGATATCGGGATGGTGGGCGAGGTGAAGGCGATCCATCCCGAAGTGATCGAATCCCTGGAAAAAGAGAATTTTATTCCGGTGATCGCACCGGTTGGCGTGGGGGAAGAGGGCGAGACCTATAATATCAACGCCGATCTTGTGGCAGGAAAGATTGCCTCGGCGCTAAAAGCTGAGAAGCTGATCCTGTTGACCGATGTGGAAGGGGTGATGGATGAGAAGAAACAGTTGATCCCCTCCCTTGATGTCAAGCAGGCGAAGGAGTTGATTTCGCAGAAGATCATCTCCTCAGGGATGATCCCGAAGGTGAATTGTTGTCTCGATGCCCTAAAAGACGGAGTGAATAAAACCCATATCATCAATGGGACTGTCGAGCACGCCGTCCTGTTGGAAATTTTCACGGATGTGGGAATAGGGACGCAGATCATGAAGGAATGAAATTCGAAATTCGAAGCACGAAATCCGAAACAAGCACGAATTTTTTAAAATATCAATTCCAAAACGGGGAGTTTAAAATTTTGAACATTTGAATTTTTAATTTGTTTCGAAATTCGATATTCGGATTTCGTATTTTCTTGTTATGAGGTGCTTATGGATTCTCAAACCTTGATGATGTTATCGGAACAGTATATTGCCCATACCTATAACCGTTACCCCATCCTTTTGGTAAGGGGAAAGGGGACGCAGGTCTGGGATCTCAACGGTAAGGAATACTTAGATTTTTTTGCGGGGCTGGCGGTTTGCAATCTGGGCCATTGTCATCCGAAAGTGGTTAAGGCGATTCAGGCTCAGGCGGAGAAACTGATCCATGTTTCCAATCTCTACTACATCGAACCCCAGATCGAACTGGCTTCTCTCCTCTGTAAACACTCTTTTGCCGGCAAGGTCTTTTTCTGCAACAGCGGGGCAGAGGCCAATGAAGGAGCGCTGAAACTCGCAAGAAAATATGCGAAGGAGAAGATCGGAGAGGACCGATACGAAGTGATCACCATGGAAAATTCCTTTCATGGAAGAACACTCGCCACTTTGACGGCCACGGCTCAAAAAAAGTATCACAAAGGCTATGGGCCTCTCATGCCCGGTTTTAACTATGTTCCTTTTAATGACTTGAAGGCCGCGAGAGAGGCGATTGATGCCAAGACCTGTGCCGTTCTGCTGGAGCCGATTCAGGGCGAAGGAGGGGTGAACATCCCTTCGGGGGGTTATCTAAAAGGACTACGGGATATCTGCGATGAGAAGGGAATTCTCCTCATCCTGGATGAGGTTCAGGTGGGGATGGGAAGAACTGGAAAACTCTTTGCCTATGAACATGAGGATATGAAACCGGACTTACTCACTGTGGCCAAGTCGTTAGCCGGCGGAGTTCCCATCGGAGCCCTGTTGATCAGGGACGAGATTGCAAAAAGCTTTGAGCCGGGAGATCATGCCTCGACTTTCGGAGGAAACCCGTTGGCTACGGCAGCAGGGGTGGCTGCTCTGAGTGCGATCTTGGAGGAAGGGATGCTGGATCATTGCCGGAGAGTAGGAGAATATTTTCTCTCCAGACTCGAGGAGGTGAAGAAGACATTTCCTTTCGTTCAGGATGTTCGAGGAAGAGGGTTGATCCTTGGGATGGAACTGAAATTCGAAGGAGCGGAGATCGTCAAGAAGATGATGAAAAAGGGATTCCTCATCAATTGCACTGCGGGCAATGTCCTCCGGTTTTTGCCCCCATTGATCGTGACCGAAGGGGAAGTGGATCGGATGATATCTGCGCTGGAAGAAGTGTTTGAGGGCGTAACTTAATTGCGGAATGCGGATTGTGCCTGCCGCAGGTGCGGAATTAAAATTCCGAATTCCGAAATAGAAGGGGGTTTTATGAAGGGTGAAGTTAAAAAGGTGGTTCTGGCGTATTCCGGGGGACTGGATACTTCTATCATTCTGAAGTGGCTGAAGAATGAGTTCGGATGCGAGGTGATTGCCTTTACTGCGGATGTCGGGCAGGCAGAAGAACTGGACCATCTGGAGGAGAAGGCGATCTCAACGGGTGCGAGCAAGGTCTATATCGAAGATCTCCGGGAGGAGTTTGTAAGGGATTATGTCTTTCCGGCGTTAAAGGCCAATGCTGTCTATGAGGGGACCTACCTGATGGGGACTTCCATTGCAAGGCCCCTGATCGCAAAGAGGCAGGTTGAGATTGCACAGATCGAGGGGGCCGATGCTGTGGCTCATGGCTCAACCGGCAAAGGGAATGACCAGGTGCGATTTGAGCTGACCTATTACGCCCTCAATCCCTATATCAAGGTTATTTCGCCCTGGAGACAATGGGAATTCAAATCGCGCGAGGAGTTGATGACTTATGCCCGGGACAATGGCATACCCATTCCGGTGAGCAAGGAGAAGCCTTACTCAACAGACCGAAACCTTTTGCACATCAGTTTCGAGGGCGGGATTCTCGAGGATCCATGGTCTGAGCCGCCGGAAGATATGTTCCTGCTTTCCGTCTCTCCTGAAAAGGCGCCAGACCGTCCCACCATAGTTGAAATCGACTTCGAGGACGGGATCCCGGTCCGTGTGGATGGCAAATCCCTCTCGCCCGCAAACCTGTTGGCTCGGCTGAATGAGCTTGGAGGCAAAAATGGGATCGGCCGGGTGGATATGGTCGAAAATCGCTATGTCGGGATGAAAGCCAGAGGGGTTTATGAAACCCCGGGAGGGTCGATTCTCCATGTTGCTCACCGGGCAATCGAATCGATCACAATGGACAGAGAGGTGATGCACCTCAAAGACAGTCTAATCCCGAAGATTTCTGAACTCATCTACTATGGCTACTGGTTTTCGCCGGAGATGGAAGTCCTGAAGAACGCAGTCGATGAGATGCAGAAAGATGTGACGGGCACGGTTCGCCTCAAGCTTTACAAAGGGAATTGCACGGTGATCGGGCGTAAGTCAGAGAAGTCCCTCTATCATGGGGCGTTTGCAACCTTCGAGAAGGATGCTGTTTACAACCAGAAGGATGCGGAGGGATTTATCAAACTCAACGCGTTAAGGCTAAGAATCCGGAGGATGATGAGAGGATGACCCCTATACGATGGGCGAGAGACGAGGGGCGAGGGATGATCAAGTGGAGAAGGGCATGAACCAGAAATATAACCCGAAAGAGATCGAAGAGAAGTGGCAGAGGGTCTGGGAGGATCAGAAGCTTTTTAAGGTGACGGAGGATGAGAACAGGAAGAAGTATTACCTTCTTGAGATGTTTCCTTATCCATCGGGCAAGATCCATATGGGCCATGTCCGGAATTACTCCATCGGCGACGTGGTTGCCCGTTACAAGAAGATGAAGGGGTTTAATGTCCTTCATCCCATGGCCTGGGATGCGTTTGGCATGCCTGCGGAGAATGCGGCCATCGAACATGGCGTCCATCCCGCCAAATGGACGTATGAGAATATCGAGTATATGAAGAGGCAGTTGAAGCGAATGGGCTTCAGTTATGACTGGGATCGGGAATTTGCCACATGCGATGCCTCGTATTACCAATGGGAACAGCTCTTCTTCCTGAAGATGTATGAGAAGGGGCTGGCCTATAAGAGACGGTCCACGGTCAACTGGTGTGAGATCTGCAAGACCGTTCTGGCCAATGAGCAGGTGATGGCTGATGGGACCTGCTGGCGGGGCCATGCCGATGACCCGGGTGTCACACAGAAGGAACTGGAGCAGTGGTTCTTCAAGATCACGGATTATGCGGAGGACCTGCTGGAATGGTGCGAGAAACTTCCCGGATGGCCGGAGCGGGTCCTCACGATGCAGAGGAACTGGATCGGAAAATCGATCGGCGCGGAGATCCTTTTCCCATTGGAGAATTCGAAGGAAGCGATTAAGGTTTTCACCACCCGGCAGGACACAGTCTTCGGCGCCACCTTTATGAGCCTTGCTCCGGAACATCCGCTGGCCCTCACCCTTTCAAAGGGGACCTCTCAGGAGAAAACGGTAAGGGACTTTGTCGAGAAAATGAAACGGCAGGACCGGATGAAAAGGACGGCTCCCACGACGGAGAAGGAGGGTGTTTTCACGGGGGGCTATTGCCTCAACCCGATGACAGAGGCGAGGATGCCCATCTTCGTTGCCAACTTTGTCCTGATGGAATATGGGACGGGCGCAGTGATGGCTGTTCCCACACATGACCAGAGAGATTTCGAATTTGCCAAGCAGTATGGGCTTCCCCTCATCGTTGTCATTCAACCGGCAGATCAAATCCTGAATGGAGAAACGATGACCGAAGCCTATGAGGGAGAAGGTTTTTTAGTCAACTCAGGGAAGTTTAATGGAATGGGCAGCCTGAAGGCGAGGGAGGCGATCGCGAAGCATCTCGAGGAGAAAGGATTGGGCGGCAAGAAGATCAGTTACCGGTTAAGGGACTGGGGGATTTCGAGACAGCGCTACTGGGGAGCGCCCATTCCCATTATCTACTGTGAAAAGTGCGGAACTGTTCCTGTTCCGGAAAGAGACCTTCCTGTCGTCCTTCCGTCCAATGTGGAAGTGACCGGCATGGGGGAATCGCCTCTGGTAGGCGCAAAGGAGTTTGTGGAGGTGAGATGTCCGAAATGCGGCGGAGCGGGTTGCAGGGAGACGGATACCATGGACACCTTTGTCGAATCCTCATGGTATTTTGACCGGTTTGCCTGCCCTGACTATCACGAGGGACCGCTTGATAGGAAGAGGGTCGATTACTGGATGCCTGTGGATCAATATATCGGCGGCATTGAACATGCGATTCTCCATCTCCTCTATTCACGGTTCTTCACCCGTGTCCTGAAGGAGATGGGGTGGCTGAGCGTCGAAGAGCCCTTTACCAATCTCCTCACTCAGGGGATGGTCTGCAAAGAGGTTCTCGAGTGTCCCAGGGATGGATATCTCTTCCCCGATGAGGTGGAAAGGGAGGGAGAAGGTTTTCGCTGTCGCAAGTGTGGCGTTCAGATTACAGTGGGAAGGCTTGAGAAGATGTCAAAGTCGAAGCGGAACGTCGTCGATCCTGAGTATCTGGTCGAAAAGTATGGCGCCGATACTGCAAGGATCTTCTGCCTCTTTGCCGCTCCGCCCGAGAAGGATCTGGACTGGAGCGATCAAGGGGTGGAGGGTTCCTTCCGTTTTCTTAACCGGGTCTGGAGACTCTTTTTTGAGCAGAATTCCAGACTCCGGAATGTGGCTTCCCCTCCTTTTGGAACTCCGGCAGAGGGTGATGCAAAGCTCCTTCGTCAGAAGACCCATAAGACGATCAAGAAGGTGACAGAGGATATCGAGCGATTTCATTTCAACACGGCCATCAGCGCGATCATGGAACTGGTCAACGAGATCTATGCCTCGGAGGTCAAGGACCTGGATGATGAAACCTCAAGGAGCTTGATGAAGGAGGCGATTGAGACGACCATGATTCTGCTTTCGCCATTCGTTCCTCACTTCGCCGAGGAACTTTGGGAGGCTTTGGGGAATAAGGAGTTCGTCGTTAAGAGGGCCTGGCCTGATTATGATCCGGAGGCGGTTCTGGAGGATGAGGTTTTGATCGTTGTCCAGGTCAATGGAAAAGTGAGAGACCGCATCACGGTGCCCGCCTTTTATGGAGAGGAAGAGATCAAGGCCTGGGCCTTGAAGAGCGAGAGGATTCAAAAACTGGTTGAGGGCAAAGCGATCAAACGGGTGATCCTCGTGCCTCAGAAACTGGTCAATATTGTTTGTTAGAAAATTCGAAATACGAATATCGAAATCCGAAACAAATCCGAATTTAAAATATCCGAATTCTCTAAACTTTTTTGTTTAAAACATTTAAATTTTGGTCATTTGATATTGTTTCGAATTTCGGATTTCGTGCTTCGAATTTAGAGCGTACCCACTTATGTTAAGTATAATTAGGAAGTTATTGGTGTTGCAAAGTGTGTTTTTGTTGGCAACAGGTTGTGGTTACCAGATGGTAGGCAAGGAGACGCACCTTCCTCCTGGCATTACCTCTCTTGCCGTTCCCACCTTTGTCAACCAGACCTTTGAGCCTGGCATTGAGGTCCCTTTCACACAGGGTTTTTTAAGAGAGTTTATTCAGGACCGGAGGGTGAAGGTGGCGGGACGGAATGAGGCAGATTCGGTTCTGGAGGGAGTGATCAAGTCCTTTCAGATCTATTCGGTCTCCTATGACCGATCCGGAATCGCCCTCGAATACCAGACTACGGTGGTCATCGATTTGACCTTAAGGAAGAAGACCGGAGAGATCCTCTGGGTGGAGAAGGATCTTTCCGACAGCAGGGTGTATCGCACCTCCAACAATATTCTCGTCAGCGAATCGAATAAGGCGGCGGCCATCCAATCACTGGCAAGGTTTATGGCTGAGCGGATTCGCAATCGGTTCTTTTATGATTTTTGAACATGTCATTCGTTCTATTCGTGGTTTATGGAAAGGGAAGGATGAATTATGTATACGGCTTCGGATTTAAAAAAGGGGTTGAAGGTCGCAATCGATAATGACCCCTACATCGTTACGGCGTTTGAATTCTCCAAACCTGGCAAGGGCCAGGCCCTTTACCGGACCAAACTTAAAAATATGATCACCGGCATGACGATCGATCGAACCTATCGTGAGGGAGATACGTTTGAGCCCGCTTCATTGGAAGAGAGGCCCATGCAGTATCTCTACAGAGAGGGGGATCATTACTATTTCATGGACAATCAGACCTATGAACAGATCATCATCAATGAGGATGCGCTGGGAGACTCAAAAAATTATCTCATTGACAATTTGAACGTGAAGGTATTGATGTTCAGGGAGAAAGCGATTGGCGTGGACCTTCCGAACTTTGTCAATCTCAGGGTGATCAAGACGGAGATGTGGGTCAAAGGCGATACCTCAAAGGCCGATTACAAACCCGCCACCGTTGAGACAGGATACGAACTGCGTATTCCACCGTTTGTCCAGGAGGGTGAGTTGATCACCATTGACACCCGAAACGGCGAATATTCAACCCGGGTGAAAGAATAGGAAAGTAGAAAATCAAACTACGTCTTTCGGCAAGGGTCATGAGGCCCGTTTCGTTCATAACAGGTTACGTCTTTCGTGGTTTATTGTTTAAACGTAACCTTTACCGCAATACGATACGGGCTTCGTCACCGTAACCTTAACCCATTCCTCTATTGCCAAAACAGTGAGAGTTATCTTCATCTGTGGACCATTTAAATTGCTCCTACCCAAAGAACTGGCCATTGGCCAGGCGAAAGGCCGCCCTTGAGCAGAGGGCAAGAATCATACGGAAGGCAAGACAGTTCTTCAGCGATAGGGGCTACCTCGAAGTGGAGACCCCTCATCGCATTCCAGCTCCCGCCCCTGAATCCCATGTCGATGCCGTCCCCTCAGGCAGATGGTTTCTTCATGCCTCTCCGGAACTCTGTATGAAGCGAATGCTCGCCGCCGGCTATGAGAAGATCTTTCAGATCTGCCGTTGCTGGAGAGAGGGGGAGAGAGGAAGTCAGCACATCCCTGAGTTCACCCTTCTGGAATGGTATCGGGTGAGGAGCGACTATCTGGCTCTCATGGACGAGTGTGAAGCATTGATTCAAAGCCTGGCGGTTGGAATCGGACAGAGAGAGTGTGTGACTTTTCGTGGCCATAGGATTTCTCTTGCGTCTCCGTGGGAGAAGATGACTGTGGAAGAGGCGTTTCATCAATATGCGAAGATTTCAGCGAAGGAGGCTCTCAGGCAGGACCTTTTCGATGAAGTCATGGTTCGGGATATCGAACCCAGGCTCGGAATCGGAAAACCCACCTTTCTTTATGATTATCCTCCTGAACGCAGGTCTTTGGCGCGCTTAAAGAGAGATGACCCCACCGTAGCAGAACGTTTTGAGCTCTATCTGGGAGGCCTGGAGATCGCCAATGCGTTCTCAGAATTGGTTGATGCGGAGGAGCAACGGAAAGTCTTTGAGTCAGAGATTGATATCCGCCGATCGTTAGGAAAAGAGATTTATCCAATACCAGAAAAGTTTTTAGCCGAACTGGACGTAATGCCACCCTCTGCGGGAATCGCGCTGGGAGTGGACCGGCTGGCGATGGTATTATTGAATGCCACAAAGATCGATGAAGTCGTGGCTTTTACCCCTGAAGAACTTTAAAGAAGTGATCAATGCAAAATGTTAAATTAGCATTTAACCATTAGATTCTTACACATTAAAGTCTGAGAATTTATCTCTAACACTTGAAAACAAATGGTGTCATGCTGAACTTGGTTCAGCATCTCGTTTTGTCCAAAGGGTGAGATCCTGTCACGAAGTGATGAACGAATGTGAATCAACGAGTTCAGGATGACAAGTCTGTAAAATTTCAAATATTTTTGGTTAGCAATTTATTCCTCTTTGCTATCCGCATATTCGGTGATCTCACCCAGATAGTTACGCAGAAAGAACGTCTGCCCCTGCCTCCTTACATCCTCGGGGAGGAGGGCGACTTTTCCCTTGCCTCCGGGCAGGTCGATGACATAGGAAGGGGTTGCCATGCCCGAGGTGTGCCCCCTTAATCCCGCCATAATGGTTAATCCTTTCTGAACAGGAGTGCGAAAATGGCCTGTTCCTTTTACCAGGTCCATCTGATGGATGTAATAAGGACGAACCCTGATGGTCAGGAGTTTCTGCATCAGTTGTTTCATCATTCCCGGATCATCATTGACCCCTTTGAGCAGGACGGTCTGATTTCCGAGCGGGATGCCCGCATCCGCTAACATAGCACAGGATTTTGTCGACTCAGGCGTGATTTCCAGGGGATGATTGAATTGGGTATTGACGTAGAGAGGGTGATATCGTTTCAATATCCGGCAGAGCCGGGAGGTGATGCGGTCAGGCAGTGTGACAGGGGCGCGGGTATGGAGCCTGAGAATCTCAAGATGGGGGATTTTACGAAGCCTGATGAGGATCTTTTCCAGTTCATTGTCGGTCAGCAGCAGGGGATCGCCGCCTGAGAGTATGACATCCCGGATGGCAGGTCTTCTTTCGATATACTCCAGAGCAGCTTCCAATGAGTTCTGATTTATTAAACTCCCATCTTCTCCCGTCCTGTTTTTTCTCGTGCAGAACCGGCACAGGGTCGGACAGACGGAAGAGACCAGTAGGACGGCCCGGTCGGGGTAACGGTGGATCAGCCCTGGCACAGGGGTGAGCCCTCCTTCATTGAGAGGATCGATGGAAAGGTCATCCTGTTCCAATTCACACCGGTCAGGTATGCACTGCCGCCCGATCGGATCGTCCCTCTCCCGGATGAGGCTTAAATAGTAGCGGGTGATCCGGAGGGGATAGCGTGCCACAACAGGCCCGAGTAATTTAGGGTCTATTGGAATATAACGGGCCAGTTCACTTAGAGAAGCGATGCTCTCGGAGAGCGCTCTTTGCCAGCGTTCCATTCTTTTTCCCTCAAGGAATATTTTACCTCTTCTCAAGACAGAACGCAAAAAGGGGAGGCAATTGGATGACGAATATGATATTATAGGCACGAGGCGATTATGGATGTCTGGGGAAGAAAAAGCAGAATCGTCATCACCTGCGCCAAGGGCATCGTTCCTTTTTTGGAGGAAGAGCTCTGTTTACTCGAATTCCCGGTCCTCTCCGAAGGTATTGCCAGCGTCGAAACAGAGGGGAGCATGGATGACGCCATGAGATTGAACCTTTTTGTCCGGACAGGGCATCGCATCCTTTTCTTTCTGGAGCGGTTTAAAGCAAGAGATCCTGACGAGCTTTATAGAGAGGTGTCTGCGATGAAATGGGAGGATTTGATCCAGGAAGAGGGTTACCTCTGCGTGACTTCGACTGTGGATAACCCGACCATTAAGGATACACGGTTTGCCAATGTGAAAATCAAAGACGCCATTGTGGACCGAATAAAAAGTGTGCGCGGGCGGCGACCGGATTCGGGGTCGGAAAGAGATCGAACGGTCGTTCATCTATTCTGGAAGAATGAGACGGGTTCGCTGTTTGTCGACACCTCCGGCGAGCCCCTTTCGAGAAGGGGGTATCGGAAAATTCCACTGAAGGCGCCCATGCAGGAGACACTGGCCGCAGGGGTGGTCCTGGCGACCGGCTGGAGGGGAAATGGCAACTTTATCAACCCCATGTGCGGGAGCGGGACGCTTGCAATCGAGGCGGCGTTGATTGGCCTTGGGAGGCCGCCGGGACTGTTGAGAAGTAATTTTGGTTTTATGCACCTGAAGGGGTTTGATGAATCCTCCTGGAAGGAGATACGGCGCAAGGCAAGAGCGACAGGGAGGGATGCGATCAATGGAAAGATTATTGCCACGGATATGAGCGGAGAGGCCGTCCAGGGAGCGAAGAAGAATGCACAGACCGCCGGGGTGGAACGGTGGATTGACTTCGGGATCTGTCAATATGGAGAGACCCCTGTCCCCAATGGAGAGGGTGTCGTAATCCTCAATCCCGAATATGGGGAACGGATGGGTGAGAGGGAGGCATTGAGGGAGATCTACAAGGGGATCGGAGATTTTTTAAAGAAGCGATGCCAGGGATACCGTGGATATATTTTTACCGGCAATCTCGACCTTGCCAAACGCGTGGGATTGAGGACAAAAAGAAGGATCTCCTTTTACAATTCCAATATCGAATGCAGGCTCTTGGAGTATGATCTCTATGAAGGAAGCCAGAAAAAGCAAACACCAAGCACCAATAATCAAATAATAACCAAATTCCAATCACCAAAATTCAAAATACATCGCTAATGATATGCATTTCTATTTCGAACATTGGTCATTGGTTCATTGGTTATTGGTTATTGTTTGGAAATTGAGATTTGGTTATTGGAATTTAACTTATTGCGATACGGTCGGGAAATAAGGTAAAAAATTAATTTATGACGAGGCTAAAGGCAGAAACCTTTCCTATCTATTTCCTTTATGGTTCAGAGGATTACCTCATCGAGGAAGAGATCCGGAGATTGATGAACCAGACCCTTTCTGTGAAGGAGAGGGGGTTCAATCTTCATCTCTTCAACGGAGAGGAGCACAGCGGACAAGAGATCGTCCAAGCAGCCCAAACTCTTCCGATGTTTTCTCCATATCGGTTTGTTCTTGTCCGAAAGGCGGATCAATTCGATGATGAGAATATAGAGGCGTTCCTCCCGTATATCCGGGACCCTTCTCCCTCCACCTGCTTGGTCATGTGTGGCCAGACTCCGGGACCATGGAAAAGATACCAGAAAGAGATAGAGAAGATCGGGAGAGTGAACGAATATCCCCGGCTGAAGGGCAGGGGGCTTGTCTCCTGGATCAGAAAGAGAATGGAGGAGAAGGGGAAGTTTATCTCTGAAGAGGCGGCCGGCTATCTCGTCGAAGTTATAGGAGATCGCCTCCAGGATCTTGATAATGGATTGGAGAAGATCTTTTTAAGCGTCGGAAACAAGAAAAAGATTGAACTTTCTGATGTGGAGGGGATCACTTCAGAGGTGAAGGTCAGCACGGTTTTTGATTTAACCGATGCGATCGGCCGGCAGAATCTGGAGAAGGCATTGACCATCCTGGAAAAGGCATTGGAATCGAAGGCCATTCCCTTCAAGAAAGAAGAACCGCCCCCGAAGAGGAAGGACGATCCTGTTCCTCTTCTCCTAGGCATGATGTCAAAGCACTACTGGAATATCTGGAGGGTGAAGGAGACGACCTCCAGCCGAAAAAACCTTGACGAGATGGCAAAAGCGCTCCGGATGCAGGCCTGGAATGTGAAGAAGCTGATGGAGCAGGGGAGGAACTTCTCGGAGACCTCTTTGCGAGAAGGGATATTGAAGTGTCACCAGACAGATTTAGCCATTAAAACGGGGCGAGGGCCGAAGAATCTTCTGATGGAGAAGCTGGTCATCGACCTCTGCCGGCCCAAAACAAAACGGGCTTCTTTAACTTGACCTATTGCCCATTGACTTTTATTGCTTAGAGTCTGTTTATAAATGTCTTTTTCTGTCATGCCGGACTTGAGGAGCCTGCCCCGTGCTTGATACGGGGGCATCCAGTCCCGCCTTTGGCGGGATTGAAAGAACTGGATTCCGGCTTTCGCCGGAATGACGATCTTTCTGGAAACCTTTAGTTTATGGACAGACTCTACTTAGCAGGTTTCGGGCTATTGACGGCTTGGGTCAACCTGGAGATCTTTCTTGCGGAGGTGTTTTTGTGAAAGATGCCCTTTGAACATCCTCTCTGAATGAGTGGGATTGCCTTTAATAGGGCTTTCCTGGCGCCCTCAATATCCTTTTCTTCGATTGCTTCTCGGACTTTCTTGACCGAACTCTTTACCGTCGATTCAAAATGGAGGTTTCGAACCCTCCTCTTCTCATTCTGTTTTGCCCTTTTAATTGCTGATGGATGAATGGCCAAAATGGACTCTCCTTTCTTTTAGCTTGTTGATTTTTCTAACATTTTAGGGTAGCGTGTGTCAAGTGCAGTAACATGCAGTGCAGTAACATGCCTTTTCTGTCATGCCGGACTTGAGGAGCCTGCCCCGTGCTTGATACGGGGGCATCCAGTTTGGCCTTTGGCGGGATAAGAAGAGCTGGATTCCGGCTTTCGCCGGAATGACAGGCTTTTTTAAAAAACATTAGTTTATTGGCAGATTCTACCCACTGACACTGAAACTAATACTCTGATTTTTAGATTATGATGACCGAGAATCATAAAATTGCAAAAGCGGCTTCCACCATAGGGATGGGGACTCTCCTCAGCCGTATCCTTGGATTTTTTAGAGATATGGTCATCGCCCATTTCTTTGGGGCAGGGATGGCGGCCGATGCCTTCTTCGTTGCCTTCCGAATTCCCAATCTCTGGAGGCGACTGGTAGGAGAAGGGTCCCTGACCATCTCCTTCATCCCGGTTTATACCGAATACCTCCGTCAACGCTCAGAAGAGGAGATTAGAGAGGTAACCCATACCGCTTTCACCCTGATGGGGCTGGCGCTACTCCTGGTCACGCTCTTAGGCATCCTCTTTTCCCCGGTTATCATTCAGATCATCGCCCCTGGATTTGCGAGAATTCCAGAAAAGTTTCAGATGACCGTCACGCTCAACCAGATCATCTTCCCCTATCTTTTCTTTATGGGTCTCTTTGCCCTCTGCATGGGTATTCTCAACTCCTATCGACACTTTTTCGCTCCGGCCATCGCTCCCATCTTCCTTAATATCTCCATCATCCTTTCCGTCTTTCTCTTCTATCACTCCTTTCAAAAACCGGTCATGACGCTTGCGGTCGGTGTCCTTGCCGGAGGGGTGATTCAGCTTCTCTTCCAGATTCCTTTTTTATGGCAGAAAGGGATCACCTTCCGGTTCAATTTTAATTTCGGGCATCCTGCCATCAAGCGGATCGGCGCTTTGATGGTGCCGGGCCTGATCGGAACAGCGGTCTATCAGCTCAATGTCTTCATCGATACGATCTTCGCCTCCTTTCTTCCCGGAGGGAGCGTTTCCTATCTCTTTTTTGCAGACCGGTTGTTAGAATTTCCATTGGGAATATTTGCCATCGCCATCGGGATGGCTTCCCTGCCGAGTCTTTCAGGACTCGCCTCTCAGGGGAAGATGGAGGAGTTGAAGAAGACGCTCTCTTTCACCTTCCGCCTTACGTCTTTTATCAGCATTCCTGCTATGGTGGGGTTGATCGCGTTAAAGACTCCCATTATCAACCTCCTCTTCCAGAGAGGTCTCTTTGACTACCAGGCAACGGTGATGACGGCAAAAGCCCTATTATGCTATTCGGTTGGCCTCTGGGCGATTGCCGGGGTGAGGACCCTTGTCCCTGCCTTTTATTCGCTTCAGGATAGCTGGACGCCCCTTAAGATTGCAATCATCTGCCTGATAGCCAATGTTGTTCTCAATGCCACTTTTATCTTCTTCACTCCTTTGAAGCATGCCGGCCTTGCCCTTGCCACCAGCCTCTCATCGATTCTGAATTTGATCCTTCTGTGCAGGAAGTTGGATCCGAAATTGGGCGGGATGGAAATAGGGGGGAACATACGATCCCTTTTTCGAATTCTTTTCTGCAGCCTGCCTATGGGCCTCATGGCTTATTTCATCTGCTCCTTTGGAGACTGGACGATTTCAGGCAACGAAGGGGTGAAAATTTTTCTCCTCGGTGGAGGGATTCTTACCGGCTTCTTAATATATCTGGCGTGCTCTTACTTAATGAAAAATGAAGAGATGCTCTTTCTTTTAAAGATGGTGAGGAGAAGGAGACAACAATAGTGAATGATTTTAATAACGAACGACTAATCCCCATTCCCCCCATTATTTCAAGCCCCCCCAGCTCCATGACTTTAACGACTTAAATTTGTTCAGAAATATGGTTTGCCTGTATAAAAAGTGTTCACTTATGGAGATTTGATTGAGAATTTAAAGATATCTTTTTTACAGAATTTTAAAATAAAATTAGTTAGTTATGTTGATGGCATTAAATATGGTATAAATATTGCTTCCTATTTCTCTTGACAAAGAAGAGATAAGGGGCTAATTTTAAACAAAAATTTCCTTTGTCCAATTCAGAGTGAAAGGAAAGAAAATCAAGTAAGGAGGTCGTCATGAAAAGGCTGATGGGTTGCCATCTAATCATTGCGCTTGTTCTTTCCCTCTGTTTTACCCTATCCATTATGGCTCAGGAGAAGAAAGAGACAGAAGGGGTTTATACTATAAAGAAAGGGGATACGCTCTGGGACATAACGGCAAAATTTTTGAAAGACCCATTCCTCTGGCCGAAATTGTGGCAGAGAAATCCTTATATCACTAACCCCCACTGGATCTATCCGGGGAATACCGTTCGCCTCTCTGCCTTTGAGGAGGCGAAGAAGGAAGAACCCCACAAGCCGGTTGAGGAAAAGCCCAGGGAGGTAAAAGAAGTCAAACCAGAGGCGGCGGAGGTGAAGGAGGTAAAGAAGGTTGGGCCTCCTCCGGTCGTGGAGAAGAAGTTAGAGGCGGTCGTGGAGAAGAAGTTAGAGGTGATTGCAGAAAAGCAACCGGTTGAGGAGAAGAAGGTTATTCCGGAGATTCGTTCCGCAGGATTTATCGCCGCTTTTGACTATAAGGGGATTGGCGTCGTCCTTGACAACAAAGAGGGTAAAAACCTTATGGCGGAAGGCGATGTCCTCTACCTGGCCTTTAAGACGGCGGAAACCATTTTGATTGGAAATAAGTATACGATTTTTCGGGCCTCGGACATCATTCGGGATACTGTGACAGAGAAGAAGATAGGCAGAAAGTATAGCATCTCCGGGAATATCGAGATTATCGATCAATTCGGGAATTTTTATACGGCAAGAGTGCTTGAAGCCTTTGACGCGATTTATAAGGGTGATATGATCCAGCCCTACTCCAAGGAGAGGATGAAGATCGAAGTGAAGAGATAAGCGGCAAGCGGAATTTCCATTATCGTTCAAAGCTTTGGAGATAATTGAGCATCTCCAAGGCTTTTTTTGTCATCCGATTCCTCTTTCATAAAGCGAAGACGTTTTTCATAGGTTTCATGGTGGCCGAAGATCTCTTTTATTGGTTGGCATTAAATTTCGTTCCCGGAGTCGGCGCTATTTTCATCAAAAGACTCCTCGATCGGTTTCAGACCCCAGAAGCCGTCTTTCGAGCCTCCATGAAGGAATTGCTTGAGGTCGAAGGCCTGGGGGTAAAGGTGGCCAGTGAAATTAGAAAGGGACCTTCTGAACAGGCGGTGCAGAAGGAATTGTCTTTGCTGGAGAAATCAGGCGGGAGGATTGTCACCTTGAAGGATGAGGCTTATCCTCCCCGTCTTAGAAATATCTATGATCCGCCTGCCTTGCTTTATTTAAAGGGAGAGTTGGAGAAGGAGGATGAATTAGCCGTTTCGATTGTTGGGAGCAGGAAGACCACTCCCTATGGAAGGTGGATCACAGAGAAGATCAGCCAGACTCTTGTCCGCTACGGCGTGACCATCGTGAGCGGAATGGCAAGAGGGGTCGATTCGGTGGCCCACTGGGGGGCAATTTCAGGAGGCGGGAGGACGCTCGCTGTCCTGGGTTGCGGAGTGGATGTGGTCTATCCTCCTGAGAATCGAAATCTCTTTGCCAAGATCATTGAACAGGGCGCTGTCCTTTCAGAATTTCCAATGGGCTCTCCTCCGGAGGGAGGACATTTCCCGAAGCGGAACCGGATCATCAGCGGACTCTCCATGGGCGTGGTTGTGGTAGAGGCCGGCCCGGATAGCGGATCCTTGATCACGGCAAACTATGCCCTGGAGCAGGGCAGAGAGGTCTTTGCCATTCCGGGAAATGTCGGGGCAGGCGGAAGCCGTGGGACGAACCGGTTAATCAAAGACGGGGCAAAGTTGGTCGAGTCGAGCGAAGATATCCTCGAGGAGATACTGCCCCAGTGGAAGAGAGAGAAAGAGAGGATTGAAGAGGTCAAGCCCCGGAGACCGGAACTGAGCGAAGAGGAAAAGGTTCTTTATGAGATGTTGGGGGAGACGCCCCTCCATATTGATGCGATGATTCGAGAGAGCCGGTTCGAGCCCGGAAAAGTGTCAAGCCTTCTTTTAGACTTGGAGTTGAAAGGGTTGATCTCTCAGTGGCCCGGAAAGTGCTTCAGCAAGAAGATGTGAAAAATGAAGAAAGATAAGTTAAGAAATCAGGAGTCAGAATTCAGAAGTCAGGAGTCATAAGAGAGGAACAGGGAATCGATGGCAAAGGGAATGATCGTTGTTGAGTCTCCAACTAAAGTAAAAACTCTCCAGAAGTTTTTGGGAGATGACTATATCATTAAAGCTTCGGTGGGCCATGTCAAAGACCTTCCAGAGGGTGAATTGGGGGTGGATATCGACAGGGATTTTCAACCCCAATATGTCACCCTATCCGGAAAAGAAAAAGTTCTCCGGGAGATTAAGAAGGCCAGCAAAGAAGTGAAGAATATCTATCTCGGTCCCGACCCGGACAGGGAAGGAGAGGCCATTGCCTGGCATGTTGCAGAGGAGATCGGGGCTAAGGGTAAGAATATCTACAGGGTTCTCTTTAATGAGATCACGAAAAATGCCGTCCTCGAAGCCATCAAACATCCCGGAAAGTTACAGCAATCGAAATTCGAAGCCCAGCAGGCCCGGAGGATTCTGGATCGTCTGGTGGGATATCAGGTCAGCCCCATCCTATGGGAGAAGGTGCGACGGGGGTTGAGCGCCGGCCGGGTGCAATCCGTTGCTGTCCGAATCATCTGCGAGAGAGAGAGAGAAATTGAGCGTTTCGTCCCTGAAGAATACTGGAGCCTAACCGCCGCACTGAGGGGAAAGGAATCCCCCATCTCCTTCGATGCAAAACTGGCCAAGTGGAAGGGGAAGAAGGTCAGCCTGGCCAATGAGTCGGAAGCCGGGGCCATGAAGAAACGGCTCGAATCGGTTCCCTTCAGTGTCTCAAAAATAGTTCAACAGGAGAAAAAGCGGCATCCCCTTCCTCCCTTTATCACCAGCCGCCTCCAACAGGAGGCCTCGAGGAAACTTTCCTTCAGCGCCTATAAAACGATGAGGGTTGCGCAGAAGCTGTATGAAGGGGTGGACCTGGGTGAATCGGGGATAGTGGGTTTGATCACCTATATGCGGACCGATTCTCCCCGCGTCTCCTCGGAGGCCCTCCATCAGGTCAGGGGGTGGATCCATGGCCGATTTGGAGAGACGTACCTTCCCTCTAAACCCAATATCTATAAGAGCCGAAAAGGCGCCCAGGATGCCCACGAGGCCATCCGGCCCACCTCGATCGACCTGGATCCTGAGAAAATGAAGAGTATACTCGATAAGGATCAATGGGCGCTCTACAAACTGATCTGGGACCGCTTCGTCGCCTCCCAGATGGCTTCAGCGGTATTTCTTCAGACCACGGTTGAGATCAAGGCGAGCGAAGGAATTTTCACTGCGGCGGGAAGCGCGCCCATATTTCCAGGATTTATGGCCCTTTATGTGGAATCCGAGGACAATCACATCTCCGCAGACAGACAGGCTGAAGCGGAAGAGAAGAAGTTGCCCCGTTTATCGGAGGGGGAAGTTCTGGAATTATTGGGCCTCACGCCCAGGCAACACTTCACCCAACCTCCCTTTCGTTTCTCTGAGGCCACGCTGATTAAGGAGCTGGAGGAGAAGGGGATAGGAAGGCCTTCCACCTATGCCACGATTTTGAGCACCATTAAAGGGAAGGGATATGTGGGGATGGAAAAAGGAAAATTCTACCCCACGGAACTGGGTTATTTGGTGAACGACCTTCTGGTGGTCAATTTTCCCGATATTCTCAATGTCGAGTTCACGGCCCTGATGGAAGAGAACCTGGATAAGATTGAGGAGGGAGAAAAGGGCTGGGTGGAAACACTCAAAGAATTTTATACCCCTTTCGAGAAAGACCTGGAGATGGCAAAGGCCTCCATGCGGGATGTGAAGAGGGAACAGATCCCCACCGATGCCGTCTGCGAACAGTGCGGATCGAAGATGGTGAAACGATGGGGGAAGAGGGGGTATTTTCTGGCCTGCTCGAGCTATCCCGAATGCCGTTATACCAGAGAGGTGGAGGAAAACGGCGAACCTCAAAAAGTGGAGACCGATGTGAAGTGTGAAAAATGCGGAAGTCCGATGGTGATCAAGAACGGCAAGTTTGGGAGGTTTTTGGCCTGCTCCAACTATCCCACCTGCAAGTCAACTCAATCTCTAAATACCGGCGTCCGCTGTCCCCAGGATGGATGCGAAGGCATGCTGGTTGAGCGAAGGACCCGCAAGGGAAGAACCTTCTATAGCTGCGCCAATTATCCCAAATGCACCTTTGCCCTGTGGGACAAACCCATTCCTGAGAAGTGTCCGCAATGCGACGCTCCATTTCTCATTGAGAAGCAGGGAAAGGGGGGAGTCGTGAAGCGATGTCATCGAAAAGAATGCGGATACCGCGCCTCAGAATGAAACTAACAGCATGAAAGCAGCCCCGGCGGAAACACTTCCAGACCCTTGTAATGCGGATTTTATTGGAATGGGTCATAAAGGGCTTAGTGCTTCGATTTGCAAATACGGTCACGTATTCTTAAAACTGAAAAGCAAAGCAAATGCTCACTCAGCACTAAGTCCTGAGTAGATAAATTCGTTACTGAATTTATGAATCGATGGACTTAGCCAAAATGAACTCTATTGAAGTTGGTGGACCATAGCGCTTACCTTTCAAGAGGTTGCGCTACAAGGCTCTTCCAGCGTCCCCGCCGTGTCTGCTTTCATGTTGATTGCGACGTTAAGACGTTAATATGAGTGGGAGTGCCCCCGATATCTTCTTCTGCCCTCAATGACCTTCTTCCGTGCGAACCGGCGCTGCATCAACTGGAAAGGAAAGTAGACGAGACGATTGATCAGGGTGGGAGGATAATTCCAGTGAAATCTTTTTAATATGGAAGGAAAAGAATAAAACTCCCCCCAGGCGTTCTTCCAGCCCTTCCGAAGCGTCTCCACGTCCATCTTCCTCGGAAAGAAATAGGGCGCGGCATCGTTAGGGTTTTCCAGCAACCACCATTGGTCCTGAAAGAGGCGGCCTTCATTCTTGACGCGATGGTAAAAAACCGTTTCCGGATAGGGGGTGAGCAGGGCAAAGACCGCGGAGAAGAGTTTGGCCTGGATGCAGAAGCTTACCGTTTCTTCAACGATGGAGGGCTCATCCTCATCAAAACCAAAGATGAATGAGGCCCAGATGCTGATTCCGAAACGGTGAAGCAGATCGATCGCTTCACGGTATTCCTCAGGATTATTTTGATATTTATGCGATTGGATCAGGTTCGATTTCGATAGCGATTCAAACCCGATGAGAAGGCCCATGCACCCGCTCTTTGCCAAAAGCTCCACATCTTTCGCTTCTCTCAACCCGGATAAGGAGGCCTGGCCGATCCACTTCTTTCTTAGGGGGGTGAGGGCTTTGAATAACTCCCGGGAGTAGGATGGGTTTCCAATGATATTGTCGTCATTGAACATGATCAGACGGTGGGAAAGGCTTCTGACTTCATCGACGATGTCGGAGACCGGTCTGAGACGGTAAGTATCGCCGAAAAATTTCCGGACAGAGCAGAATTCACAGCGATAAGGACATCCCCGGCTGACCTGAATCACATCGAGCGGGAAGTAACCCCGCCGTGGCAATATCTCCCTTCGGGGCCTTGGGATTTTTGAGGGATCGACGAAGCCCTCCTGTTGGTAGAAAGGTTTGAGGTCGTCTCTCCTGACATCTTCGATGAGACGGGGCCAAATCTCCTCCGCTTCTCCGATGACAATTGCATCGGCATGCTCTTTTGACTCTCCGGGAAGCGCGGTGGGATGGATTCCTCCCAGCACAACAGGGATTCCCCTCTTACGATAGGCATCCGCAATCCGGTAAGCCCTCAGGGCTGTTTTGGTCAGGACAGTGATCCCGACAAGGTCAACCTCCTTCAATCCTTTTTCAAGATCGATAGGAGTGAGAAGGTCATCTGTAAAAGAGATCGTCACATCCGGAGGGGAAAGGGCAGCGAGAATGAGAAGGGCGAGGTTGGGAATGGGAGCGTTCTCTTCAACCGCCGGAGAGATGAGTTCGATCTTCATAGAGAAGTTCTCACCATAAAGGAAGTATTTCATTCTAAGAGGGTTGAATAGTTTTTGCAAATGGGAAAGAAAAGGCATACAATAAAAAGCCATGGAACCCATCATCGTCATCGGAGGCGGACTGGCAGGATGCGAAGCGGCCTGGCAGATCGCAAGGAGGGGAGGGAGAGTCCTCATTTTCGAGATGAAACCGAAGGTCTACTCCTCTGCCCATCGTTCCGCCCTCCTTGCCGAATTGGTCTGCAGCAATTCACTGAAATCGGAGTCCCTTGAAAATGCCTCAGGTATTTTAAAAGAGGAATTGTTGAGGCTGGATTCCCTCATCCTGAAGGTGGCAAGAGAGACAAGGGTTCCGGCCGGAGATTCTCTGGCCGTGGATCGGGAACTCTTTTCAAAGAGGATCACAGAGATACTGGAGGGACTGGAAGGAGTGGAGATCATCCGGGAGGAGGTCAACGCCATCCCCGAGGACAGGATCGCCATTCTTGCCGCCGGTCCCCTCACATCTGAGGCATTAAGCGGCGAGATCCGGAAATTGACCGGAGCTGAACACCTTTTTTTCTACGATGCCATCTCGCCGATCATCACTACGGAATCGATCGATTTCAGCAAAACCTTTAATGCCTCCCGATATGGGAAAGGAGGCAATGACTATCTCAACTGCCCATTGGACCAAGAGGAATATTACCGGTTCGTTGAAGCGCTCAATCAGGCGGAGAAAATTCCCCTGAAAGATTTTGAGAAGAGATACCTCTTCGAGGGCTGTTTGCCGGTAGAGGAACTGGCGGACCGTGGAAAAGATACCCTGGCCTTTGGTCCGCTAAGGCCTGTGGGCTTGATCGACCCGAAGACGAAAAGGCAGCCTTTTGCCGTTGTTCAACTGAGGCAGGAGAATGAGCTGGCCACCCTTTTCAATCTGGTGGGGTTTCAAACCCGGCTGAAGCAGGGAGAACAGGGAAGGGTCTTCCGAATGATTCCTGGGCTGGAGAAGGCCGAATTTGTTCGCTGGGGATCGGTCCATCGAAACACCTTTATCGATTCCCCTCAGATATTAATGCCGTCTCTCCAGTTAAAAGACCGGCCTCGACTCTTTTTTGCCGGTCAGATCACAGGCGTGGAGGGATATATGGAATCGACCGCAATGGGACTTCTGGCCGGGATCAATGGCTTTCTGTATCAGGCGGGAAAGAGCCCTGTTGTTCCCCCTCCGGGCACAGCGATCGGGGCGCTGGTCAACCATATCATCCGCTCTCCTGTTGTTCCTTTCCAGCCCATGAACATCAATTTTGGCCTCTTTCCTCCTCTGGAGGAGAGGGTTAGGGGCAGAAAAAAAAATCTTCTCATGGGGAAACGTGCCTGGAAAGAGTTGGAAGAGTGGAAAGAGAGAAGCCGAATTTAAGGGGAGGACAGGGTGGAACAGCAGGCGGGTGAAGATCTAAAAGGGCGGAAATGTTTCAGATGCGGGAAAGAACTCCCACCTGGAAGCCTCATCTATGTGACCCAGATCAGGGTCTTTGCCGGATTTGATGGCATCCTTCTCGAGCCGGAAGAAGGGATCGAGCAACAGTTGGAACATCTCCTGAAGCAGGTCGAGGAGTCGAATCCGGAGGACCTGGAGAAAGAGGTCTACCAGGAGTTTACCCTGATTCTCTGTAAAAGTTGCAGGGACCGATTGGTGGATGAGATCGAGCATCCCTGGGAGGGCCCCTTTCAGATCCGGCGAGGCCCGGGCCGATTCATCCATTAAACTTAAATATGATGGAATCGTAAAAAGTCGTCATTCCCGTGAAAACGCCTGCCTGCCGGTAGGCAGGGGAATCCAGGAAATTCTAACTACCTGAAAAGACTGGATTCCTGCTTGCGCAGGAATGACAGAAAATAGCCTTTTCAGACTTTTTACGAGCCATCAAATATGATGAACTCGTAAAAAGTCCCGATCTGTCACCCTGAACTTGTTTCAGGGTCTCGTAAGTTTTTGATCTTATTAGATGCTGAAACAAGTTCAGCATGACGTTTTTCCTGTTTTTTGACTTTTTACGAGCCGTCAAATATGGTTTAGATAGACTTTTCAGCCCCCCGGGTTTCTTACGGGAAAGATAAGAATCATCTTAACTCATCAGTGCAAAAAAACAAATCGAAACCGGGTGGGGGTGCTGCAAAAGCCTTGCAGCGGTACCTTAATTGCGAGGGTTTGAAAGTATCCCTGCCCGGGTTCGATATTGCAACATCTGGGGTAAGCCGCCTGTGCACCCCTGAAAAATATCAAATTTAAAAAAACTTGACATTTTCTTTAAGACGTGCATAATGCAATATGTATAACTTGTAGAAAATTCTAAAACGAATTTGAAAGGGGGGGGATGAAAATGAAGAAAGTATTTATCTATTTTCTCTGCGTGACCTTTCTCCTTATGATGGGCCAGTTTCACTGGATGGTTGCAGTGGCAAAGGAGAAAGTTCTCCCGATCGGGGAAATGGTATCGAAGGGGACAGTGAAGTTTGAAGTGAGGGAAAATGCCTGGAGGAATGTGGAATCTTCCCATTTTCCGATCTTCCCAGGGGTGAGGATCAAGACGGAAAAGGGCAATGCAGCCGTCATTTTTTCGAGCGGTTCCCAGATCGAAATCAGCCCAAACAGTCTCTTCTCTGTTGATCAAACGGATCAAATCCAGCTCTCTCAGGGGAGTATTGAATTCCGAATCCCTTCGAATTCAGAATTCAATTTGAAAGTGGGGAAATTATCCATTTCAAAGTCCAGAGCCTTTCAAGCCTCCAGAGCCCCCGCATCAACCGCTCCGAGGAGCGAAGAGACGATCGGCTCCATCTCCATCCATTCCAATGGCGCGGTCACGATAAAAAATATTCAAGGCAATCTTTCCATTCTGGATGAGAATCGTGTCCTTCTGGCCGGTCTTTCTTCTAAGGATTCGGTGACGCTTCCTTCCACAACCGTCAAAACCTCGCCAAGGGTGATGACGGCTCAGGCGGATGAAACGGCCGACACTGAGACAGCGGCAACTGGAGGATTTTTAGGCCTTTCAACATGGGCGTGGGGAGGGCTTATTGGTGGCGTTGTCCTCTTAGGAACCGTCGTAGCCATAAGAAGCGCGCAGGACGATGATAAGGACCGGGTGCCCATTTGCCCTTAACGATTCGATAAAGAGCCTTCATTAAGACAGAGGATCATAAGCCCAGTAGCGGAATTAGAGATAATGTTGCTGGGCTTTTTTTAAGAGGGTATCATGAAGACCGATATTCGCCGAAGGAACACTATCCTATTTTGCCTTTTCTTATCTTTCTTCATCTTTTCATGCGCCTCCACTCCTCCATCCAAAAAAGAGGCTTCCCCAACCCCGGAACTCCAGATGAAGGAGATGGAGTCCTCCCGACAGGTGAAGGCGATGAACGAGAGGATTCTCGTGAGCCATCTCTCCTTAAAAAGGGACCTCTATCGCGATTATCAGATTGGGCCGGAGGACCTTCTGGAAGTCTCCGTCTTCGAAGATGAGAAGTTGAATAAGATGGTGAGGGTCAGTTCTCAGGGGAATATCAGCCTCCCCCTCCTCGGAATTTTAAGGGTGAAAGGGCTCACTCCCTATGAATTGGAGAAGGAGATCCGGGAACTCTTAGCTGAGAAATACTTGCAGAATCCCCATGTCAGCGTCTTCATCAAGGAATACCGGAGTCAAAGAATCTCGGTGATGGGGGCGGTAGAAAGGTCGGGTGTCTTTGATGTGACAGGACAGAAAACCGTTCTGGATATATTAGCCATGGCCGGAGGTCTTAAAGAGGACGCAGGCCAGTCGCTCTTTCTGATTCGGCCCCCCAGGTTGGAGGATGCGGGGACCCAGGAAAAGAAAGGCTCGGAGGAACAGACCATTAGAACCTTTGTGATCGATCTTGAGGCATTTCTGGTCAAAGGGGATTTGACCCTCAACCTTGCTTTGTCGCACGGTGACGTTCTCAATATTCCGCTCTCCGGAAAGATTTTTGTGGGAGGCGAGGTGATCAGGCCAGGCGGCTTTCCGCTCAAAGGGAAGAGAATGACCCTCAGTCAGGCCATTGCCATGGCCGAGGGATTAAAGTCGAAAGCCGATGCATCCGAGACGAAGATTTTTCGTTATTTAGGCCAAGGGAGCGAGCGTGAGGCCATTTCCGTCAATATCGACGCTATCCAGAAAGGGCAAAGGGAAGACCCCTTTCTCCAGGAGAATGATATCGTGATTGTGCCTAAAAGCGGTATGAAAGCATTCCTGATCGAATTCCGGGATACCATCAAGGGGCTGCTGGGTTTTGGATTCTCCCTCGGCTCCTTATAATTTAAGGAGAAACATATGGATTATTTGAAACAAATTCCTTCGGAGGAGCGTTACCAGCTTCCTCCGCCGAGATATTCTCCTTCTGCCTTCCCGGAGGAGAAAGAGGTCAACCTCAGGGACTACTGGAAGGTGATCCAGAAGAGGCGATGGACGATCATCGCCTTTTTCTTGATCGTTCTGATCACAACATCGGTCGCCACCTTCACCATGGAGCCAATCTATCGGGGGACAACGACCATCCAGATCAACAAGGAAAACCCCCAGATTGTCGATTTCAAGGAGATCTTTGCCGTCAACACCATGGATATGGATTATTACCAGACCCAGTATAAACTCCTCGAAAGTCGAACCCTTGCCAAGAGGATCATCCAGACCCTTAAACTCGGGGAGCATCCCGAATTTCTTCCGAAACCCGAGACTCCTTTCCAGAAATGGAAATCGAATTTTTTTAGCTCCATCTTCGGATTCTTCTCCCCTTCGAATCAAAACATCCATGCTGAAGAAGGGTCTGTCGGGGATGACAAAGAAAGCAACCTCATCAACCCATTTCTTGGGAAGTTGAAGATCGAACCCATTCGTAACTCCAGGCTCGTGAAGATCCATTTCGATTCCCGCTTTCCCGAACTCTCCGCCAAGGTCCCCAATATTCTGGCTGCAACTTTCATCCAACAGAGCTTGGAGAACCGTTTTGTGAATACCGAAAAGGCAAGGGAATGGTTGATCAGGCAGTTAGAGGGCTTGAAAGCCAAGGTGGAAAGGGCTGAGGAGGCCCTTCAGAGCTTCGGTTCGAAGCACGACATCATTTCTCTTGAGGAGAAAGAGAATGTCATCATGCAGCGTCTCACCGAACTGAATGAAATCCTGACAAAGGCGGAATCCGACCGGATTGCCAAAGAAGCCCTCTACAATCAGGTTAAGGATCGGAATATAGACGCCATCCCCGCCATCCTCGAGAACAGGCTGATTATGGATTTGAAACAGACGCTCATCCATCTCGAGGCTCAGTATATGAAGCTTTCCAAAACGTTTAAACCCGGATATCCGGAAATGGCTCGCCTGAAAAATCAGATGGAGACTGTCCAGAAGCGGATTGACAGCGAGATCAACAAAATCATCACAGGGATCAGGAATGATTATGAATCGAGCCTGCGCCGGGAAACGCTCCTCCGGCAGTCATTTGAAAAGCAGAAAGTTAGAGTGACAAAGATGAAGGAGAAGGCCATTCAGTATAACATCCTCAAGCGGGAGGCCGATACCAATAAGGAGCTCTATGCGGGCCTCCTTCAGAAGATGAAAGAGGCGGGGGTTTCCGCAGGAATCACTGCGAGCAACATCCAGATTGTGGACCAGGCCGAATGGCCCGCCAACCCCTATAAGCCGAACAAGCGTCTCAATCTCCTTCTGGCCGCAGTGGTCGGCTTATTTCTCGGTGTGGGACTGGCTTTCTTCTTCGAGTATCTCGACAATACGGTCAAGACGCCGGAAGAGGTGGAGCAAATGATTCGGTTGCCTTCCTTTGGAATGGTTCCTGAGATCTCCTATGAGAGGAAAAAGCGATTGGAGAGCGGGACATCCTGTCCTGTCGAACTTGTCACTTTTGGCCACCCAAAGTCAATGCTCTCAGAGGCCTACCGGAGCATCCGGACCTCCATCCTCCTCTCCTTCTCCGAGAGACCTCCCAAGAGGATTGCCATCACCAGTCCCAACCCGACTGAAGGAAAGACCACAACAGTCATCAATACCGCTATCGCCCTTTCCCAGACCGGCGCTCAGGTCATTGTCGTCGATTCCGATCTGAGAAAACCGAGGGTGCACAAAATTTTTAACGGTGAGGATGGCATGGGTCTCTCCAACTTCCTCTCCGGCCATACCGATCTGGAGTCCGTCATCCGGAAGACAGAAATTCCCAACCTCTTCTACATCGCCGCGGGTCCCCTTCCTCCCAACCCTTCGGAGCTGATTGGTTCGAATCTTTTCAAAGGCATGATGGAGTCTCTCGGGGAAAAATTTGATCACATCGTTATCGATTGTTATCCGGTTCTTGGCTTTGCCGACACGATCATCCTCTCGACCGTTGTGGATGGAGTGATCCTCGTTGTATGGGGTGGGAAGACGCCAAGGGAAACTCTCCATCGGGCTAAAGAGGTCCTCTTTCAGGTCAACGCCAAAATCCTCGGAGTCGTGATCAACCGGGTCAACATCCATCGGAGTGACTACGGATATTACTACTACCGATACCATTACTACTATGGGAAAGAGGGGAAGAAGAAAAAGCTTCCTTATGCCTCTCCGTCAGAGGAAAAATCGGTTTCAACCTAACGGTGTGGTTTATCCATACCAGAGATTCCCGTAGCCGCAGGCTTTAGCTTGCGAAAAGGACGTTTTGAGCATGAAGCGGCTTTTTTTCCCCATCCTGATCATTATTATTTCATTCATCGCCGGCTATCAGGTCTTCTCCATATGGAGAAGTCTTTCCCTCTCCCAGATCAACCCCTCCAGAGAGAAGTTGATCCGGGCGATCCGGATTTACTCCTCCAATCCCGACCCTTATTACCGGTTGGGTCTCTTCTACCAGTGGGATATCAGGAATTTGGACCTGAAGGCATCCGTCCAATTTTTTAGAAAGGCGATTGAACGCCATCCCCTTGAACAGCAATACTGGATCAATCTCGCAAGGGTCTTTCAAAGGTTAGGAGAAAACAGATCATCGGAAAGAGCCTTAGAAAATGCCATCCTGGTCTTTCCTGCGGGCTATCAGGGAAGATGGATCAGCGCGAACCTCCTTCTTGGACAGGGGGGCCTTGAAAAAGCCCTTCTCCATTTCACCTATATTCTCGAACATTACCCCAATCAGACCGGAGTGGTCTATGATCTCCTCTCCAGGGTAGGCGGTCACACGGACTTCGTCTTGGAAAGGGTCGTCCCTAAAAACCCTTCTGCAATCCAACGATACCTCCACTACCTCTATGAAATTGGAGATAAGGAATCGGCGAAGAAGGTGTGGGCGAAGAGGGCGTCTTATGAGTGGAAGCCCGACCGGCCCGAGGCCCTTCGTCATATCGAATTTCTCATCGGCCATGGCAATTTTAAAGAAGCCTATTGGACCTGGAAGGAGAGGCTTCGTGAGGAGGGGTTATCCCTTCCCGCAGATGGAAACTTGATTGCGAACGGAGGATTTGAAAAGAGGGAGGTTCTGGGTGGCGGTTTCGACTGGAGGATGGGAAATGTTCCAGGAGCAGAAATTTCCCTCGATTCCTCAATGGCTTTTGAGGGGAAAGGTTCGCTCAGGATTGTCTTCAATGGAAAAGAGAATGTTGATTTCCGCCATGTCTACCAATATGTGGCCTGGCAACAGGATAAAGAATACGTGTTGAAGGCCCGTATGAAGACCCGGGGAGTGACGACGAAAAGCGGCCTTAAAATAGAGGTCCTGGGAGCGGGTCCGGCCTTTCATATGGCTTCGGAGACCCTGATCGGAGACAACGATTGGAAGGAAATCACCCTCGCCTTTCGGACCCCTACCCGGTCCCAGGGCGGGATGGTCAGGGTGAGGAGGGAGGGAACGGACAAATTCGACAGGTTCATCTCCGGAACGGTCTGGCTCGACCATATCTCCCTCAAAGAGAGAGGTCATTAATTTAACGATATCATTAAACAAAACAAACCAGAGAAACCAGAGAAACCAAATAGACCAGAGCGCCATGAAGGACTACTACAAAATCCTTGGCCTTAAAAAGAATGCCTCCGAGGAGGAGATCCAGGAACGCTGGATCAAATTGATGCGGAGATTCCATCCCGACCAGGGGGGGAAGAGGAAGGGAGAAGACCTGAAGGTACAAAAGATCAATGAAGCCTACCAGACGCTGAAACATTCTTCCACCAGGGCGGAATATGACCTCCGGAGGATGTACCATCGGAAAAAAGGGTTCTCTCTCCTCCGAAAGGTTTCTTCTCTGGTCTCCATATTGATCCTTCTCCTTGTCATGAGCTTTCTCTATTTTAAAGAGCCGCACCTTTCTCCCGGCTCAAAGGTCATCCACCTTCCCCAGATTCATCAGAACAATTCAACAGATCGGGAAAACATAGAAAAACCAATAATGCCGGGAAACCCGGCAAAGACAATCACCCAATCACCCAATCACCCAATCATCCAATCACCCAGTCACCCAATCACCCAATCATCCAATCACCCAGTCACCCAATCACCCAATCATCCAATCTCCCAATCACCCAATCACCCCCTCCCCCGGTTACCCCGTCATCCAGTGACCCCGTCACCCAGTGACCCAATTACCCAAACTCCTTTGAGCCTCGAGCTTTCAGCTTTGAGCAATATTATTGACCCAACCAATCCCACCAACCAGATAAACGAGAGAGACCAGATAAACCAGAGAGACCAGAGAGACCAGATAAACCAGGTAAACCAGGTAAACCAGATAAGCCCTTATGAACTTCAGCTCGCACAGGCCGCTCCCCCTCCGCTTTTAGCCACCGGGGAAGAGGTAAAACAGTTTTTTGTCCTTTATGTCGAGTGTTATACCCGGAAAGATTTAGAGGGTTTTCTCTCCCTCTTCTCTCCAAAAGCCCTCCAGAATCAGCGGGACGGAATGGAAAAGATTAGAGAGGTCTACGCCAGCTTTTTCAATGTGAGCCAGGAGATCCGATATCGGATGGAGGACGTGAAGATCGAGCTCTATCAGAACGCCGTCGAAGTGAAAGCCCGCTACGAGATCGATCAGACCCTGAAAAAAGGAGGGAAGAAGATCTGGCAAGGCCAAATCCGCTGGGCCCTCATCAAAGAAAGCGGGGCCTTGAAGATCCTCTATCTCGACTATCAGCACCATAAATCCCCTTGAGGGAAGAAGGAGGAGGCGAATGAAAACAATCCCCTTGATCTTTGTCCTATTTCTCATCTTCACGGTATCTCCCTCCACAGAGGCGCAGATTCCCTCTCCCTCTGTCACCGAGGAGGAGGTCCGTCAGTTCATGGATCAGTACAGGGAACGGTTCATGAAGATGGACCTCGATGCCTACATGGCTCTCTTTTTAAAGGATGCCGTTGAAAACCGGGCGCTCCCCTACGCTGATATCCGTGAGGCTTACCAAAGGACTATCGCCCGTAGCCGCTCCATTGTATATCAACTGAAGATACATGCCGTCCAGACCTATGCCCGGAGCGCCTTCGTCAGTGGTCGATATCGTATTATCCAGGTCTTTAAAAAAGACGGAAGAGAGAAGGTATATAAAGGAAATATCCAGTATGACCTTGTCCGGGAAAATAGTTCTTTGAAGATCAGGGAAATCAACTATGGGAGAGATGACTGAGATGATCGACCTCCATTGCCACATCCTTCCAGGTTTGGATGATGGGGCCAAGGACCTCGAAGAATCGCTCGGGATGTGTCGGATAGCCTATCAGGATGGAATCAGGACCATCGTGGCCACTCCACACACGCTCAATGGCGTTTATGAAAATGGCAAGTCCGCGATTCTTACCAGAGTCGAAGAGCTTTGCTCCGAACTAAAATTGGATTCCGCAATGCGAAATCCGCAATCCGAAATTGATTTAACGATTCTCCCCGGTTCGGACGTTCGTTTAAGCGAAGACCTCCTGAACCAATTGGAAGAGGGAAAGGTGACCACGGTGGGAGATGGAGGGAAGTTTCTTTTTGTCGAATTTCCTTCTCAGGAAATCCCTTATGGGACAGAGGAGATTCTGTTCCAATTGCGGGGAAGAGGAATTATTCCGATCATCACCCATCCGGAGAGAAATCTGGAAATCAGCCAGAGACCGCAACAGTACTACGAGATGATACGGAAGGGATGTCTGGGGCAGGTAACCGCTATGAGCCTGACCGGAGAGTTCGGGTCAAAGGTGAGGCAGGTGACCGAGAAGCTGCTCCGACACAGGCTGTTCCATTTTATCGCCTCCGATGCCCACTCAATCAATGGGAGACTTCCCATCCTCTCGGCTGCTGTGAAATCGGCGGCAAAGATTTTAGGCGAAGAAGAGGCTCAAAAAATGGTGACGGAATATCCCGGGGCCGTCCTGGAAGACCGAAGACCCAACATCCCAGATCCTCTACCAATTTAAAATATGAGCTTTGAGCTATGATGAACGCTATGATCCTCTTCCTAATCTCCTCTCTTATAATTTTTACCCCCATCGCCTTCGGTTCTGTGGAACTCTGGGCCTTCTCCCTGATGGAACTTGGCATCCTGTTGATCATCATTCTCTGGGCCATCCAATGGTTACTCCGCCCTGCACTACGGAGAGTGCAGGACAACCCTGAGCCTCACATGGTTCAAGGCGAACTCAAAACCCGTCAATCCGCATTCCGCACTCTCTCCGGGCCAGAGGGCTCTCTGAGCCGGAGGCCGCAATCAGCATGGATTACTGTTCTCCTCTCCCTCTTCCTTCTTCTTGTTCTGTTTCAAATGATTTCCCTCCCTTCGGAGATCATAAAAGTCCTTTCACCCCAAACCTACGAGTTACGGAATTCTCTTTCGACTTTTGATTCTCAACTCTTAACTCTTAACTCTAAATTCTCAATTTCTTTCGTTCCCTTTCTCACCCGGATTGAGTTCTTGAAATGGCTGACTCTGTCCGGGTTTTTCCTCTTTCTTCTGTCCTGGAAATATTTTGATCAGAGGGCAATTCGAAAACTGATCCTCGTGGTTCTGTGTGTGGGCGTCTTTGAATCCCTCTACGGGATGTTCGAGTTCTTCAGCGGGCACAAACATATTCTGCACCTGAAGATGGACCATCTGATCTCTTCAGTGACCGGAACCTTCATCAACCGAAATGCGTTTGCAGGCTATCTTCTCATGGTCATTCCTTTAAGCACGGGATATCTCTTTCACCGCGAAACCCATCAAGGAGACCTCTCCTTAGGCTGGCGCCATCGCTTCTCCTCCCTCGACGGAAAGACCCTACTCATCGCCTTTGGGATCATTGTGATGATTCTTGGCCTCCTCTTTTCAGCATCCCGAATGGGCATTGTAAGCCTCCTCCTCTCCTTCACCCTGATCAGTCTCCTCTTCAGAGATCCTCAAAGGGGACGGAGATTTTCAAAGGCCGTGGTTCTTATCTTTGGCCTGGCATTGCTCTGGGCCGTATGGATCGGGCTTGATGCCGTAATCAGCCGTTTCTTTACCACCTCCGAGAGTTTCGAAGATAGATGGACGATATGGGTAAACACCTTCCAGATCATCAAGGACTATTTACTCTTTGGGACCGGCCTCGGAACCTTTATTCAGGTCTTTCCAATGTACCGTTCGTTCCATATCCGGGGTCTGGTGACCCATGCGGAAAATGACTTTTTGCAGCTCGCCTCGGAGGTGGGATTAATTGGAGCGGGGCTCCTTCTGGCCCTATTCATCTATCTCTTTTATAAGGCAATCACCAGGCTTCGATTCCTCTCCCACAGGGATCCGGAAAGATATATTGCGATGGGCGGGTTGATCGGGATTCTGGCCCTTATGTTTCATAGCCTTGTGGAGCGAAACATCCAGATCCCTGCCAACGCCTTCCTCTATGCCTTTATTTGGGGGCTGGTTCTTCGGGCCGGCCATGCCGAAAGAGGAAGTAATTCGACTAAACCAGGGGGATATCAGGTTAAAGAAACCAAATAGACGAGATATCCCTGGAAATGACTGCTTCAAGCAGGTACGTACTTGAGAAAAGACAAAATAATCAAGAGGTTATGCCGGTTACAGAGGCTCATGTAATCGAGGGAGCGGAGCTTTGCATTGGTACGCTATCTATACCCAATCAAGACATGAACAGAAGGTAAATGATCGCATGCTTAAAAAGAAGATCGAAACCTTTCTTCCCCTGATCGAAAAATGGAGTCGGAGAAAAGATCGTCGAAAGCGAATCCACCTTCCTCTTTTTCCGGGGTATCTCTTTATTAGGACATCCATGGATGCTTATAGCCATCTCGAGATATTGAAAACGGATAGCGTCGTCCGGATTCTTGGAAATGATGGAAAACCGATCCCGATTCCAGATGAACAGATTTCTACTATTCAGGTTTTAATAAAGAATGGCGTTGCAGTCACCCCTTGTCCATACCTGAAAGAGGGGATGAGGGTCCGGGTCGTAAATGGGCCTCTTATTGGTGTAGAAGGGATTCTCCTTAAGACTCAACCCCAAAAACATCGCCTTGTTCTCTCGGTGGATTTGATCAAGGAATCTGTCTCCGTCGAAATCGATGAACTCGACGTCGCCCCCATCCTTCTTTGAACTTTCAGCTTTGAGCCTTGAGCTAATTAGTGTTTGTCCATAAACTACGGTTTTTTAAAAAGTCGTCTTTCCGGCGAAAGCCGGAATCCAGTCCTTTCAAGACCTCCTGGATGCCCCCGTATCAAGCACGGGGCAGGCTCCTCAAGTCCGGCATGACGGAAAAAGCTGTTTATAAACAGATTCTAATTAATGACCCAATTACCAGTTACCCAATAAGCCAATAACTTTAACTTAATTACTCAATTACTTAATGACCCGATTCATTTTTACCGTTCTTTCCATCGCTTACATCGCTTCGATCTTTTTTTTGGCCGGTTCGCCCATCGTTCAAATCTCGGCGACTTTCAACCCTTACGGCCTCCTTCACATCCCCCTCTATGGAGTATTAACGTTGCTTCTTATTTTTTCTATCATCCCTTTTGGATTTAGCTCAAGCAACCCAACAAACCCAATAGACCAGAGAAACCAAAAAAACCGTTTTCTATTCGCAGGTCTGATCGCCCTCGGGGTTGCGGTGGCCGACGAAATCTACCAGATCTATGTCCCCGGTCGGAAAGCTTCTGCCACTGACATCCTCCTCGATGCCATTGGCATTGTTCTGGTTTTGCTGGTTTTCCATCGTATCTTCAAACCCATACAAACCGGAGTATTTTAGACGAAGCCTCCCTGGCCTGCCGAAGCTTCTTAACAAAGGCGGCGCTTCCATTTACATAGTGAATAATGTCTCCAGAAAAACTCAATTATTTATGCCTGATCCCAGGGTCTTCACAGGATTTGCAATTGACATCTTCACCGAATATGTTATTAAAAGTATTAATAGGAGGATGAATCAACGAAAGGCATTACTCTGGAAACCATTTATAAAAAGGTGGTCGATTTACAGCGTGACGTAGGTGAGATCAAAAAAAGTCTTATAGAAGAACCTGAGTTGCGAGATGATTTTATTTTACGAATGTGAGATATTGACCTCGATAAATCAATCATCCTTGAAGACTTCGGTAAAAGATACGGCTTAAAATAGTGTGCAGACTTGCCATTAAAGGAAAACTGGATAGTAAATTTAAGAAGCTCCAGATACCCTTTCTCAATAATAAGACCCGGTGATTCGGAGCGGTCCGTTCATTGCAGTGGAATTGGTGGATCATAGTGAACGACATCAGAAGCGAAACATTAAGAGAATTAAAAGAGTCCCTGGGGACCTTCCTGGGTGACCGGTTACGGAGAATGATTCTCTTTGGTTCAATAGCAAGAGGGGATTTTACTGACGAGTCGGATATCGATGTGGCTATCATAATCCGTGGACTGACACGAGAACTGAAGCGCCAGATTCTTGATAGAGTGGCGGAAGTTGAACTCAAGCATCTTACGCCTGTATCCACCCTATTACTTTCTGAAGATGAATTTAATCGCCTGAAACGAAGGGAGCGAAGGATCGCCCTTGATATTGAAAGGGAAGGGGTTCCTCTGTGAACGAGGAAAACAAGAGGGAGAATATCCGGGAAGAGATCGATCGGGCAAATGAAGCGATAAGGGCTGCCAATCTCCTGTTCGAGAACGGGTTTGTCAAAGACGCCATTTCGAAGCTCTATTATTCCCTTCTCTATAGTGTCAGGGGTTTGCTTTTGACGAAGGGACTTGAACCCAAAAGCCATGAAGGTGCGCTCCGACTTTTTGGTCTCCATTTCGTTAAGCCTGGGACTTTTGAGGCCAAAGACTCTCATATATTCTCAAGGCTGATGAAATACCGGGAAGAAGCTGATTATAACCCGTCGTATTCTTTCGCCTCAGAGGATTTCACCGAATTCAAGAATGACGCTGAGACCGTGATTCAAAAAATAACCACCCACCTGAGAGAAAAAGACTATCTGTAAGAGGGCTCATGTTTACCCCTTACGCCTAACGCCTTACGTCTAACATGTTCAGAGGAGATAGAGTTATTCAACTTAGTCAACAACGACCCTTGACGTAAATGTCAATTCAAGGCAACGAAGTTGACTCCCTTCCATCCCGAGCTCGTCCAAATAAACCAGACAAACCAGACAGACCAATAATATCAATTTGTCAAGCCTGACCCCAAGGCCTTCCTCTTAATTTTAAAGCAGCAATAAACCAAACAAACCAAACAAACGAGAGAAACCAAAATGACTAAGAAGGCATTAATCACCGGCATCACCGGTCAGGATGGAAGTTACCTTGCTGAATTTCTTTTAGAGAAGGACTACGAGGTTCACGGGCTAATCCGCCGATCCAGCACCTTTAATACCGAAAGAATAGATCACATTTATGCTGATCCCCATGACCCCAAGGCAAAGCTTTTCCTTCATTATGGGGATATTACTGATTCAGGACAATTGACCAACCTCATTTATAATATCCAGCCCGATGAGATATATCATTTAGCTGCCCAGAGCCATGTGAGGGTGAGCTTCGACATGCCGGAGTTCACAGGCGATGTGACAGGCATAGGAACCACACGCTTATTAGAATCAATAAGGAGAAGTGGAATTAAGACAAGGTATTATCAAGCCAGCAGCAGCGAGATGTTTGGAGATGCCCCACCTCCTCAAAATGAGGAGACCCCTTTCAGGCCGAGGAGTCCTTATGCCGCAGCCAAGGTTTATGCCTACTGGATGGTTAGAAATTACAGGGAAGGCTATGGGATGTTCGCTGTCAATGGTATTCTTTTTAATCACGAGTCTCCGAGAAGGGGAGAGACCTTTGTAACTCGAAAAATTACAAAGGCAATGGCAAGAATTAAATTTGGTTTAGAGGATAAGTTATATCTGGGCAATCTCGAAGCCAAAAGAGATTGGGGCTACGCCCCGGACTTCGTGGAAGCAATATGGCTGATGCTTCAGCAGGATCATCCCGATGATTATGTTATTGCAACTGGAGAGACCCATTCAGTGAGAGAATTTGTCAATCTCGCTTTTTCCCATGCCGGCATCGAATTAGAATGGAAAGGCGCTGGCGTTAGTGAAAAAGGTTTTGTCAAATATTTTGCCTCAAACCTCCAGCCTCTAACCTCTAACCTGAACGTCGGAGACGTTCTGATTGAAATAGATCCCCGCTATTTCCGGCCCCTTGAAGTGGAGTTCTTGCAAGGTGACGCCTCAAAAGCTAAGAAAAAGTTGAAATGGGCACCGAAGGTGAAATTTAAGGAGTTGGTCAAGATCATGGTCGATGCCGATATTAAGAATCTTGAAGAAATGAAGCAATGCCAGGATGTTATTCGCCGTTTATCTACCGCAAATAGTAAGTAGTACTTTATCATGAGAAAAGATTCTAAAATCTACATCGCTGGCCATACTGGTTTAGTTGGTTCGGCTATCCTTCGGGGACTTCAATCACAGGGCTACGGCAATCTCATCCTGCGGACTCATCAAGAGCTCGATCTTGAAATTCAGAAGGATGTGAACGATTTTTTCGAAAAGGGGCGTCCTGAAAACGTCTTTCTTGCAGCAGCCAAAGTGGGGGGGATTCACGCCAACAATACCTATCCAGCTGATTTCATCTACAATAACCTTATTATCGAAGCCAACGTTATCCACGCCTCTTACAAATACGGTGTTAAAAAACTGCTCTTCCTCGGAAGTTCTTGTATCTATTCAAAGTTTGCTCCTCAACCAATGAAAGAGGAATATTTGCTGACCGGGGAGCTTGAGCCTACCAACGAGCCTTATGCGGTTGCAAAGATTGCGGGTATCAAGCTCTGCCAGTCCTATAACCGGCAATACGGAACGAACTTTATATCCGTTATGCCCACGAATCTTTACGGTCCAAATGACAACTACGATCTCATGGATTCCCATGTCCTGCCAGCCTTGATTCGCAAATTTCACCTCGCCAAACTCCTAAGTGAAGAGAGATATGATGATATAAAAAAAGATATTTTGTGCTATGGCAATGCAGAGCTTAGGAATCAGAAATTAAAATTAAGGATTAACATGAGATCTTCCCCTGAAGAAGTTAGGATTTTCCTAAATCATTATGGTATTTATCAACGAAACAGACCAGAGAAACCAAAGAGACCAGATACAACCAGTTCAACAGTTGTAGATGTGTGGGGGACAGGAACACCGCGGCGAGAGTTTATGTATAGCGACGACATGGCCGATGCATGTATTTTCTTGATGGAAACACTTCACGCTTCACAACTTCCTGCCCACGGATTAATAAATATCGGCACCGGTGAGGATATCACCATACGCGAACTTGCAGATTTGATAGCGGAGGTAGTAGGTTTCAAGGGAGAAATCCGATGGGATACCACCAAGCCTGATGGGACGCCTCGTAAGCTTCTGGATGTTTCTTTTCTTCATAGATTGGGTTGGAAGTACAAAACATTACTTCCAGATGGTCTTCACCTAACCTATGAGGATTACCTTAGGAATCTTAACAAGTCATAGGCAAACCGGTGCCATGCCTCCACCGTATTGTTAATCCAATGACTCAGTGACGCAATAACTTAATGACTCATAGAATAGACCAGATAGACCAGAGAAACTAAAAAGACCAAAGAAACTAGAAAAACCAAACAAACCAATCAAACCAGATCAACCCAAGATCCTTGCCTGACTCCTTCATTTGTGGTAATTTAAATTCAGATAGGAGGAAATATGGAAAGAATTGTGATTGATAAAAACATTAGACATGGAAAACCTGTGATTAGAGGGACCAGAGTTCCGGTCGATTTAGTTTTGGGATCTCTGGCGGGCGGCATGTCTTACAAAGAGATTAGTGAAGACTACGAAATTACAGAACAGGATATAAGAGCGGCAATCGAATATGCTGCCAAAATAGTATCCAATGAAGAGATACATCTTCTTGAGGCAGTGTAATGCTCAGGATATTAGTGGATGAAGATATGCCACGTCCTACGGCAGGGTTACTTCAATCGCTCAGTATCGATGCGATTGATTTGAGGGATGTAGGATTGAAGGGGGCAACCGATGCTGAGGTCTTTGGGTATGCCCAAAAGCAGGAAATGATAATTATTTCAAGAGACAAAGAGTTTGGCAATATTGTAAAATATCCGCTGGGAACCCATCATGGAATTATTTGGGTTAACCTTCCCTATATCTTTATAAGACAACAAATTTTGGATGCAGTGAAAAGATTCTTTGTTGAAGTGGAAAGAAACAAGCTACTGAATAATTTGACCATTCTGGAGGTTGGAAGATACAGGATTAGAGAACGATCTTTGTCAGAGCCAGATGGAAGGTAACCCATGCTGATCTCCTGTCCACTGATCCACCGGTATCCTGATATGCCTTTAATCAATCCAGACAAACCAGATAGACCAGACAGACGAAACAGAAAAGCCAAAAAAATCAACAACCCCCTTCGATATTCAGATCAATGCTCTCAAAGAACTCAAAAATATGCTATAATAAGGGCATAATCTAAACACGTGAGTTTATAGTTGAGGGAGCAAATTAAATCCTGCCATGAGAAAGACTGTTGAAGAAATAAGAAGAATCCTTGAAGCCCACAAGGAGGAACTTAATCATAAATACCACGTAAAGGACGTTGGTATTTTTGGCTCTTATTTAAGGGGAGAGCAAAAAGAAACAAGCGATGTGGATATCTTGGTGGAATTTGAAAGACCTATTGGATTAATCGAGTTCGTTAGATTAAAGAATAACCTCTCCGACCTACTTGGGGCCAATGTGGATCTTGTTATGAAAAAAGCGCTTAAGCGGAGGATTGGCCAGCGGATTCTGAGTGAAGTTCTGTATGTTTGAGAAAAGGGAGATTATCGATTTCCTTCAAGATGCCTTCAGTGCGATGGAAAAGGTCGAAGGATTTGTTTCAGGCATGACATACGAAGAGTTTATCAATGACTAAAAAACCGTTTTTGCGGTCATAAGAGCAATTGAAATCGTAGGAGAGGCAATTAAGCATATCTCTCCTGAGTTCCGTGAGAAGTTTCCAGATGTCCCATGGCGAGATATCGCTGGTATGAGGGACGTACTGATCCATGACTATTTCGCGGTTGATATTGAAACAGTATGGGAAACCGTCAAGACTGACATTCCCCAAACAAAGCTCATATTAGCTGAAGTCTTAAAAACTGCGAAAAAAACAGATTTTTGAAAAGTCATGTGCCAGCCGTAGGGTAACTTCCATCCTGAGCTTGTCGAAGGATCACTTCCATTCACGAAGTGAATCATCCTTCCAGAAAGACCAGATAAGCCAAATAAACGAGAAAGACCATGAAGATCACCCGCTTCGAAGACCTTAGAGTTTGGCAGTTAGCACATAGACTTTCACTGGATATTGCAAACCTTGTTAGAACTTTCCCAAAAGATGAAAAGTACGATCTTGCCAATCAAATGCGGCGCTCAGCCCGCAGCATCCCTTCAGATATTAGTGAGGGATTTGGGAGATTTCATTTTAATGACAAATTGACTTTTTACGAACGGGCACGCACCTCGATGGCCGAGATCAGAAATCATTTCAAAGAAGCCTTGGGTAATGCTTACATAGACAATAAATCTTGCGATGGCTTTTCAAAGAAAATGAGCGAGATCGGCTACTTATTGAACAGAATGATGAAAGGCATCCAAAAAGCCCGTGACTCTTTTGAAGAGAAAAAGAAATTGGATCGAAATTCTAGAAACCGAGTTACCGTGGCCTGACCCCACAGGCTTTAATATTTTAATCCAAAAGAGATAATATGATAATGGAGGTTGTCACATGGGAGTTGATTCTATTGAGATAAGCGTTGATGAGATTAAAGGGATGTTACCCAAATTTTCCAGGCGTCAAATTCTTGAGCTGGATCAAAAAATTCATGATTATCTGGAAACCTCTCTTTTGACAAAAGCCTCGGAAACCGCATTCTCCGATTGGGAGGATCCTGAAGAAGATATCTATAATGCCGAAGTATGACCCTGGCACGGTGGTTTTGGTCAATTTCCCCTTCTCTGATCTTCACTCTTCGAAGGTTAGGCCTGCCTTGGTGCTTACCACCAAAGGTGAAGATGTGATCATTCTTGGAATCTTTTCTAAAGTTCCAGATGAAATTCGTGAATCATGGGTTAGGGTTGAAGAAGTCAACCCAAATTTTCATCTTACGGGGTTAAAAAAGACGTCTGTCATCAAAACAGAGAAAGTTGCCGTGATTCATCGCTCTCTGATAAGAAAAGAGCTCGGCCGTCTTCCTCCAGAATTAATGCAGCGGGTTAGAAAGACTCTTATTAAGACTCTTGAAATTGAATAAAGCTTTATCTCCTAAATAAACCAGATAAACGAGACAAACCAGATAAACCAGAGAAACTAAAAAAACAGATAGACGAAATAAGTTGTTTTAGAACCTACGTCCCCTCCAATTCAATTTGACCCGAAAGCAACAGACCGTGGGCAGAAAATGAAAAGTGATAGAAATCAACTACGTCCCCCAGATGACCACGAGGGGGGTGGCCGGAATGCGTCGGAATACGCATATAACCCATTACCCTTTGCCTATTTTTTATTTCTTTAGGCTTTACTTTAAAAAATGAGAATTGAAGGAATTGAGCAACGTTCCCCAAAAACGTCTAATTTGCTAATGACACCTAATCATTCGTAGTTGATAGTGTTAGACCAAAGTGCTATTGTCAAGAAGGGTTTCACGGAAAGGGAAAAGAGGTGAACTATCATGGGTAACATGCAGAAGATAATAAGAGCGGTTTATAGTGGAGGAGTGTTCAAACCCCTTGTAAAGGTGAACTTGCCTGAGGGGGAGAAGGTGGAAATTGAAATTAAGGAGCAAAAGC
>Ga0194119_10001093_pt1 | contig 50502 bp, 61 predicted proteins | sample TA2MahC100mmetaG_FD_148620 | JGI IMG/M metagenome (GOLD analysis project Ga0194119, IMG submission 148620) | Freshwater microbial communities from Lake Tanganyika, Tanzania - TA2015018 Mahale Deep Cast 100m | ecosystem: Environmental > Aquatic > Freshwater > Lake | place: Tanzania: Lake... | reverse complement strand
CTGGTGAGCAATGGCGTGGATGCCATCAGCAAGCGCCGCATGGCGGCCATGGCCGGCGACTGCAGCGAAGGCCCCGAGGGCAAGATCTCGATCCGCATCGACCGCGAAGCCAAAACGCTCACCATCACCGACAACGGCATCGGCATGACGGCCGATGAGGTGAAGCGCTACATCAACCAGGTGGCCTTCTCCAGCGCCGAAGACTTCCTGGAGAAGTACAAGCAGGAGAACGACGCGATCATCGGTCACTTCGGCCTTGGCTTCTATTCGAGCTTCATGGTGGCCAAGCAAGTTGAGCTGGTGACCCGCTCCGCCCGCGAGGGCAGCGAAGCGGTGCGCTGGAGCTGCGATGGCTCCCCCAACTTCAGCCTGGAGGCAGCCGAGCGCAGCGAAGCCGGCACCGATGTGATCCTCCACCTGATGGAGGAAGAAGAGGAGTACATCGAGCCGGCGCGCATCCGCACGCTGATCACCACCTACTGCGACTTCATGCCGGTGGAGGTGCAGCTCGAGGGTGAAACCGTGAACAAGCGGGAAGCACCCTGGCGTAAGAGCCCCCGCGATCTCACCGACAACGACTACATCGAGCTCTACCGCTACCTCTATCCCTTCCAGGGCGATCCGCTGCTCTGGGTGCACCTCAACACCGACTATCCCTACAACCTCCAGGGCATCCTCTACTTCCCCAAGTCCACCGGCCGCGCCGACTGGGAGAAAGGCGAGATCAAGCTCTACTGCAACCAGGTGTTCGTGAGCGATTCGATCAAGGAGGTGGTGCCCCGCTACCTGCTGCCCCTGCGGGGCGTGATCGATTCGCCCGATATCCCCCTGAACGTGAGCCGTTCAGCTCTGCAAACCGACCGGCGCGTGCGCTCGATCGGTGGCTTCGTGGCCAAGAAGGTGGCAGATCGGCTCAAGGAACTGCATCGCGATGAACCGAAGCGCTACGCCGAGATCTGGGAATCCCTGGCGCCGTTCATCAAGATCGGGGCCATGGAGGATGAGAAGTTCGCCGATCAAGTGGCTGAGCTGGTGCTGTTCGGCACCACCGCGGTCGCGGGCGAGGGCGACAACGCCGACCCCATCCCCGGCGAAAACAACAAAACCTTCACCACCCTCGCGGGCTATCGCTCCCGCCTGAGCGCAGACAACGACAAGCGCATTCTCTACTGCACCGATGAAGCCGGCCAGGCCGGTGCCCTCTCCCTCTGGAAGAGCCAGGGGGCTGAGGTGCTGCTCGCCGACACCTTCATCGACACCCAGTTCATCCCCTGGCTGGAATACCGCCACGAGGAGCTGAAGTTCCAGCGTGTGGACAGCGAACTTGACGACTCCCTGCAGGAGAAGGAGAGCGAACTGAGCGATGCCGACGGCAAAGACAGCTCGGAAAAGGTGCGCGATCTGTTCAAGAACGCACTCAACAACGACAAGGTGACGATCCAGGTGCAGGCGCTCAAGGGCGACAACACCCCCGCCGCCTTGATCCTTTTGCCGGAGCAGATGCGCCGCATCAACGACATGGGTGCCCTGATGGAGCAGCGCCTCCCCGGCCTGCCCGATCACCACGTGCTGCTGGTGAACCGCAAACACCGCCTGGTGGAAGGCTTGCTCAAGCTCTCCGCCGGCTCGGTGATCACCGGCGGCAGCGGCAGCTCCCCCAGCCAACAATTGGCGGACGATCTCAGCCGCCATGTGTATGAGATGGCGCGCCTGGCGGTGGGCGGTCTGGAGCCAAACCAACTGGCCGGCTTCCAGCAGCGCAGCTGCGATCTGATGGGCAAGCTGATGGAGCGCGGCCTCTAGACCCGTTTCCGCTTCGTTGATCCCGCCACAGGCGCTGCGGCGCTGGGCCCTGCTGCTGGTTGCCCTGGTGGGCAGCCTCAGCCTGGGCCTGTGGGGGCTGGCGACTGAGCGAGTGGAGCCGGTGTCGGTGTTGATGCCGGCCCCCTTCGCCGATGCCACGGCGGAGCTGGTGAGCGCCTTCAACCGCAGCCATCCGCGCATTGCACTGAGCGTCACGCGGGGGCCGCTGGAAACGGAGGCCGTCTCCGATCTGGCGATCAGCAGCCTGTTGCTGGGGGAAAGCCCCTACGACCTGCTGCTGATGGATGTGTCGTGGACGCCGAAATACGCCGCAGCGGGTTGGCTTGAACCCCTGGATGCATGGCTGGGGCTGAATGCTCTGGCTGACCTGGCTCCTGGCGCGGACCTCGGCAATGCCTTCGACGGGCAGCTCTGGCGGTTTCCGCTGCTGGCGGACATGGGTCTGCTCTACTGGCGCACCGATCTGATGGAGGCCCCGCCGCGCACACCGGCGGAGCTGGTGGCGATCAGCCAGCGGTTGCAACGGGAAGGCCGGGTGCCCTGGGGCTACGTGTGGCAGGGCAAGCAATACGAGGGCCTGAGCTGCGTGGTTCTGGAGCTGTTGCGCGGCTTCGGTGGCCACTGGCTCGTGAACAACGAACCGCAGCTCGACTCCCCAGCTGCCATCGCCGCCACAGGCTGGCTGCAGGATCTTGTGCGCCAGGGCATCACCCCTGCGGCGGTGGCCAACATGGGCGAACCGGAGGCGCTGCAGCTGTTTCAGACCGGCGATGCCGCCTTCATGCGCAACTGGCCCTACGCCTGGGCTGAGCTCAACAAGCCGGGCTCTCCGCTGCGCGGCAAGGTGGCCTTCACCACGATGGTCAGCGAAGAGGGCAAGCCCCACGCCGCCACCCAGGGAAGCTGGGGCTTCTCGCTGCTCGCGGGCTCCAAGCACAAGGCAGCCGCGGTAGAAGTGCTGCGCTTTCTCACCAGCGCAGACGCCCAGAAACAGCTCAATCTGCGCTGGGGCTACACACCCACGCGCCTGAGCGTGTTTGAGGATCCGGAACTGCTGGCCGCCAACCCGGCTCTGGGCGATCTGCAACAGGCGCTGGCCGCTGCGGTGCTCCGCCCCCTCAGCCCGGTGTATGCCCAGCTCAGCGATCTGCTCTACCGAGAGGTGAACACGTCCATCACGGGCGATCAGCCCGCCTCAACGGCGATGAGGCAGTTGCAGTTGAACAGTGAACGGCTCCTGCGCAGCAGCGGAGGCGAGGGATGAGGCGTTGGCGCCTGTGGCTGCTGATGGCACCAGCGCTGGCGCTGTTGCTGGCGATCTTCGCGGCGCCCTTGCTGCACTACCTCTGGCTGAGTACCCAGGCGCAGAGTGTGCTCACCGGTCTGAAGCCGGTGCCGATCGGCGCGCAGCAGTGGCTGCGGCTCTGGAACGACGGCCGCTTCTGGCAGGACACCTGGCAAACGCTGCGCTTCAGCGCAGCATCCGTGAGCCTGGAGATGCTGCTTGGGCTGGCCGTGGCTCTGCTGCTGCATCAACCCTTGTGCGGTCGCAGCCTGCTGCGCACGATCAGCCTGTTGCCCTGGGCCCTGCCCACCACGGTGATGGCCCTGGGCTGGCGCTGGATCTTCAACGATCCCTATGGCCCCATCAACCAACTCTTGGCCGTGCTGGGGCTGGGGGCCATGCCGTTTCTCTCCAATCCGAACATCACCTGGCTGGCCGCGGTGGGCGCTGACACCTGGAAGACCACACCGTTTGTGGCGCTGCTGTTGTTGGCCGGTCTGCAAACGATCCCCAGTGATCTGTATGAAGCGGCTGCTCTTGAGGGAGCCACCGCCTGGCAGAGCCTGCGGCGGATCACCCTGCCGCTGCTCACGCCCTATCTCCTGATCGCCGTGCTGTTTCGCCTGGCCCAGGCCCTTGGTGTGTTCGACCTGATCCAGGTGCTCACCGGTGGTGGCCCGGCCGGCAGCACCGAAAGCCTGGCGCTCTACGCCTATCTGAACGCGATGCGCTTTCTCGATTTCGGCTACAGCGCCACGCTGCTCCTGGGCTCCTTCGCGATCCTGCTGCTGCTTTGCGGCACGGCGGCACTGGTGTGGCGGTGGAGCAGCCGCCTGCAGGGGGAGCTGCGCTGATGGCCCGGATGCTCCTGCTGCTGTGGAGCCTGGGGCCGATGCTCTGGCAGCTCTATTCCTCCCTGCGACCCAACGAAGCCCTGAGTGGCATGGGCACCGGAGGGTGGACCCTGGAGCACTACCGGCAGTTGCTGCAGAGCGATCCACCCTTCCTCACCACCCTGCTCAACAGCGTGGTGGTGGGGGCAAGCAGCACGGCCCTCACCCTGGCTCTGGCGGTGCCCTGCGCCTATGCACTCAGCCGCCTTGGCCGGCGACAAGCCCGGGCTCTCACCGCACTGGTGGCGGCGGCCGCCGCCTTTCCGGCGGTGCTGCTGTTCCTGGCCCTGCTGGAGCTCGCCCGCGACTGGCATCTGGCCAACCAACTGCTGGCGCTCAGCCTTCCCTATGCGGGTTTGTGTCTGCCGTTGGCCATCCTGCTGCTGACCGCAGCCTTTGCCGACATCCCGATCGAGCTGGAGGAAGCAGCCCTGATCGAGGGGATGGGGCTCTGGCAACGGTTGCGCTGGATCCTGCTGCCACTGATGGCACCGGCGATCGCCAGTAGCGGCTTGCTGGTGTTCCTGTTCAGCTGGAACGAATACCCGATCGCCCTCACCTGGTTGAGCCGCAGCGATCTGCTCACCCTGGCGCCGGCCATGGCCCGCATCGCCGGCTCCTCGGTGTACACCATTCCCTACGGAGCCTTCGCTGCTGCAACGGTGCTCGGCAGTGCACCCCTGATCCTGCTGATGCTCCTGTTCCAGCGCCAGATCATCAGCGGCCTCACCCAGGGAGCGATCAAAGGATGACCAACTCCGGGGCTACGGGCTTCAACGGCTTGGAGCTGCATGGGCTCAGCCGCCGGGTGGGCAACCACACGCTGGTGGATCAGCTCAGCCTGCAGGTGGCGCCGGGAGAAATCCTGGCGCTGCTGGGCCCGAGTGGCTGTGGCAAAAGCAGCACCCTGCGGCTGATCGCGGGCCTGGATCCCGTCAGTTCTGGGGACATCCGGCTGGGAGGCCGCTCGATCACAACGTTGCCGCCGGCGCAGCGGCAGGTGGCGATGGTGTTCCAGAGCTACGCACTGTTTCCCCACCTCAGCGTGGAGCGCAACCTCAGCCTCGGCATGGAGCTGCGGGGGATGGCCCGCGCGGAGATCAAGCGTGAGCTCGATCAGGTGCTGGCTCTGATGCAGCTGCAGGAGCAGCGGCAGCGCAAGCCTGCGGAGCTCTCAGGCGGGCAGCGCCAACGGGTGGCTCTGGCGCGAGCCCTGATCCGGCGGCCAGCGCTCTTTCTGCTGGATGAGCCCATGAGCAATCTCGATGCCCAGCTGCGCGACAACCTGCGCGCCGAGTTGCGCACGCTGCTGCGCAGCACCGGCGTTCCGGTGGTGTATGTCACCCACGATCAACACGAGGCCATGGGCCTGGCAGATCGGATCGCCGTGCTGCGCAACGGCCGGCTGCAGCAGCTGGGCAGCGCTGAAACGCTGTACCGCGATCCCGCCAACCGGTTTGTGGCGACCTTTCTGGGCAGTCCATCGATCAACCTGATCGAGCGCGGCGATCTGCAGCTCGGCTTGCGACCCGAGCTGCTGGAGCTGGCCAACGCAGGCAGCCCGGTGCCTGCGGGGTGGGAGGCCCTCGAGGGGCAGCTCAGCCACCGCGAATGGCTGGGGGATCGGGTGATCAGCCATGTGCACTGCCCCGGCCAGGGCACCCTCAAGGTGCTGAGCGGCGAGGGCTTCACCAGCGACACGCTGCAGGTGCGCTGGCCCAAGGCTCAGGCCTTGCGGTTTCACGCCCGCAGCGGCGAACGGCTGCCAGGCTCGAGCGACCCGCACACCGCCTGAACACTCCCTTGATGGTCATGCCGATGCCAATCACCACGGTTCTTCCAGCCCTGCTGATGGTGGGGGGTGGCGGCCTGCTGGGGATCCTGCTGGCCAAGCTTGTGCAGCGCGCTTACCGCAGGCTCACCCGCCACAACAGCGTCGACAGTGAGGCCTTGGTGGCGGCGGTGCTGGTGGACACGATCCCACCGGTGGCCTGGGTGCTCAGCGCCAGCCTGGCCTGGCAGATCCTGCCCACGAATGCCAGCAGCGACCGGGTGGTGTTCGGCCTGGCCAAGCTGATCCTGGTGGTGCTGATCGTGCGGCTGGTGAACCGCATCGGTCTGCGGCTGCTGCAGCGCTGGGCGCAGCACGCCGGCGACGCGGACGTGGCCAATTTGATCCGCTCCCTGGCCCCCATGCTCAAAGCCCTGGTGTGGTGCGTGGGGGCGGTGTTCTATCTGCAGAACATCGGGGTGCAGATGGCCGCGATCTGGGCGCTGCTCAGCGCCGGTGGCATCGGCGCCGGCCTGGCGCTGAAGGAACCGGTGTCGCAGTTTTTTGAATACATCACGATCCTGCTGGATAAACCCTTCCAACCGGGCCAGCTGATCCAGGTGGGCCAGGTGTGGGGCACCGTGGAAAAAGTGGGTGTGCGCAGCACCCGCCTGCGCAGCGTGAACGGGGAGGCGGTGGTGATGAGCAACAGCTCACTCACGGGCGCTGTGGTGGCGAATTTCGGCGAGATGCAGCGCCGCCGGTTGATCGTGCGGCTTGGGGTCTGTTACGACACGCCGGTGGAGCAGCTGGAGAGCATCCCTGCGCTGATCGAAACCATCGTGAAGGCCGGGGCCGATGCGAGCTTCGATCGCTGCCATTTTGTGAGCTTCAACGACAGCAGCCTGGATTTCGAGCTGGTGTATTACGTGCCAACCAACGATTTCAACCGGGCGATGGATGTGCAGCAACGCATCAATCTGGAGATCGTGCGCCGTTTCAACCAGGAGGGCATTGCGTTCGCCTTCCCCACCCGAACCCTTCAAATGGTGGGGGAGAAGCCCAACTGATAAGCTTTTGCCTTGGCTCCAAGCGGAGTCGAGTCGTCAACATCCTTTGAACGGTCGGTCATGTCCCGGGTCTGCCAACTCACCGGCAAGCGCGCCAACAACGGCATGGCCGTGTCCCACTCCCACGTGCGGACCAAGAAGCTCCAGCAGGTCAACCTCCAGGAGCGCCGTCTGTGGTGGGCCGAGGGCAACCGCTTCGTGAAGCTGCGTGTCTCCACCCGCGCCCTCAAAACCATTCAGAAGAAGGGCCTGGGCGCCTACGCCAAGGAACTCGGCATCAACCTGGCCAAGATCTGAACGCCATCACGATGCAGCGCCGCCAGCTTCTGAGCGGGCTCTCCATCGCCGCATTGGGCCTGTTGGGGCTACCCCGACAGGCCCTTTGCCTTGGTGGGGTTCTGCCCGACATCGATCAGCCCGCGCCCGCGTTCCAGCTCGAGGGCGTGGTGCCCGGCGGCGCCGGTGAAGCGGAAGCTGCCGAGCGCAGCCTCAGCGATTTCGCCGGCCGCTGGCTGGTGCTCTACTTCTATCCGCGCGATTTCACCGAGGGCTGCACGATCGAGGCGCGGGGCTTCCAGCGCGATCTGCAGGCCTTCCACCAGGCGGGCGCCGAGGTGGTCGGCATCAGCGCTGACAGCGCCGAATCCCACGCCGAGTTTTGCGGCAGCGAAGCCCTGGCCTACCCACTGCTTTCCGATCCGGGCGGTCGCGTGAGCAAGGCCTATGGCAGCTGGATTTCACCTTTTTCGCAGCGGCACACCTTCTTGATTGATCCCGAGGGAGTGCTGCGCCAGGTGTGGGTGGCGGTGCGGCCGAGCAGTCATAGCCAAGAGGTGCTCGCCAGCCTCAAGCAGCTGGCGGCAGACCATCCGAGCGCCTGAAGGTCATCAACCAGCCGGTGCCGGGTCCTTCCACCTCCCAGCGGGGCAGCCAGTGGCGCCAGCTGTAGGCCACGTTGTGGCCGCCTGAGCCCACGCGCACGTAGCCGCCATTGATGTTGTCGAGCTCTCCGTAGGGGTCGTTGAAGATGCCGGCACCGGGCTCGAAACCCACCGCCAGGATCCAGTGCCCACCGCCGCGCGGAGCAGACGAGGGCCCGTGGTGCAGAAAGCCTGTGCCCACGGGATAGCCCGCCTTGAGCTCAGCCTCCAACAGCGCCCGATCCCCGTTGGTGCGATACCTGGCGATCACCCCGTAGTCGGCACAGGCCTGAAGCTGCGCCTGGGCTGAAGTGGTGTCGCCGTAGCGGCGCAGGGTGTGCAGGTAGGTGTCGTCGGCGTTGGAGCCCTTCAGGGCATCAGGCCGCAGATACTTCACCGCCATGGCGCAGGTGCTCGAGAAACACATGCGGTAGGCCTGGCCGGGAATGCGGCTGTCTGTTTGGACGTAGTACTGATGCACGGGCAGCAGGAGCCGCTGCCCGGTGGTGGTGGTCATTGGCCTTCAGGCCGCTTCCCTCCTGGTAGCACGCTCCAACCGATTGAGGTGTGCCATGCCCACATGCAGGCTGTCGCAGTAGAGGCAGGTGCCTTGAAAGCACACCTGGAACAGCTCACCTTCCCTGGAGTGGAGCTGATGGATCGTGCCGCCTTCCGCACCGATCATCACGGGTTCTGAGGCCATGCCACAAGCCTGAACATCGGCCAGAGCGTGGCGCGACCTCAGGGGCTGCACCATCGGTAGAACTACCGATTAGCCATCGAGGCCCACCTGCCGCTCCCAGCTGGTGAGCTCAGTGCGGTAGCTGCTCCACTGGCGGCTGCGTAAACGTTCGTAGCTGCTGCAGAAGGATTCCCCAAGCGCAGCACGCAGCGATTGGTCGGCCGCAAAGGCATCCAGCGCTTCGCCGAGATCGCGGGGGAGACGACCGAAACCAATGTCGCCAAGGGGGTCGGCGTAGTTGTCGTTGTCGTGGCGGGGGCCGGGATCAAGCTGCCGTTCGATGCCATCAAGGCCTGCGGCAAGCACGGCCGCCTGAAGGAGGTAGGGATGGGCTGAGCCATCGGGCAGGCGCAGCTCCAGGCGCTGGTCATCGGGGATGCGCACCATGTGGGTGCGGTTGTTGGCGGTGTAGCTGATGCCACCCGGGCTCCAGGTGGAGCCGGAGGTGGTGGGCGGCGCTGCCAGACGCCGGTAGCTGTTCACCGAGGGATTAGTGAGGCAGGCGAGGGCCGGCGCATGGTGCAGCAGCCCCGCCAGAAAGTGGTAGGCCACCGTTGAAAGGCCCTGCTCACCATTGGGATCGTGAAAGGCGTTGCGGCCCTCTTGATCCCAGAGGGAGAGGTGGGTGTGGCAACCATTGCCCGTGAGTTGCTGAAACGGCTTGGGCATGAAGGAGGCCCGCAGCCCTTCCCGCTCCGCCAGGGTCTTCACCATCACCTTGAAGAATGCATGGCGATCTGCCGTGGTGAGGGAATCGGCGTAGGTCCAGTTCAGCTCGAACTGGCCGTTGGCATCCTCATGATCCGCCTGATACGGGCCCCAGCCCAGCTGCTCCATGCCATCCATCAGCGCCGACACCAAGGGGTAGTGGCGCATCAGGGCCAACTGGTCGTAGCAGGGTTTCTCCTGCCCATCGGCCAGATCAGCGATGGCCTCACCATCGCTGCGAAGAAGAAAAAACTCAGCCTCCACACCACTGCGCAACTCGTAGCCGAGCGAGGCGGCGCGGGCGATCTGGCGGCGCAGCACCCGCCTGGGGCACTGCTGCATCGGCTCACCATTGAGGCTGAGCTCGGTGGCCACCCAAGCCACATCGCTCTGCCACGGCAGCGGCGTGAAGCTGGCCGAATCGGGGATGGCCATCACATCGCCATCGGCAGGGCTCAGATCCAGCCAGGCGGCAAATCCGGCAAAACCGGCGCCGCCCTCGCTCATCGCAGCCACGGCTGAGAGCGGCACGAGCTTGGCCCGCTGCACACCGAACAGATCGGTGAACGAAAAGAGCAGAAAGCGGCTCCCCGACTCGCGGGCGAGGCTGAGCAGATCATGCATGGCGGCTATGGGCGGTCAGCTGTCGAGCAGCTGATCAACGATCTGGCGGAGCTGCTGTTGCTCCGGAGCACTGCTGTAGGGATTGCCAGCGCGGTGCCCCAGCAGCGAATCGATCACATGAAGCTCAGCGGCGGGGATGGCAGCGGCATCGGCCGCCATGTCGTCAACGGTGAAGTAGAGGTCGCGGTTGCAGGCCACTACGGCGGCACGGGCCTGAATCGTTGCCAGTGCGGAAGGGAGGTGACCGCCTGCCGCCACGTCGTGGGCAAGCCAGGTGTCGAGCATGGCGATCAGATCGCGCGGGTCATGGCGGCGGTAGTTGGGCAACCAATGGCGCTCGACGTGCTCCTCCACGGATTCCTCCAGGCTCTGAAAGAAGGGCTGACTGGCGGCCCAGCTGGCGTAGATCAGGACATAGGTGCGCAAACCCTGCTCAGGCTTGGCATCAAAGCCGGCGCCATTCCAGGCACGATCGGCCGTTAGGGCCTGGCGCAAGCTCAGCAGGAACAGCCGGTTGTGGGGGGAGGTACGGCTGGTACCGCACACGCAACAGATGCGCTCCACCTGCTCGGGATGCTCCACCGCCCACTGATAGGCCTGCTGGGCTCCCATCGACCAACCGAAGATCAACGGCAAGCGCTCCACACCAAAGTGCTCGGCCAGCAGGTGGCGCTGAGCGGCGATGTTGTCGCTGTGATGCACCACCCAGCCCTGTTCAGCCAATCCCATCTGGCCATGGCTGGGGCTGCTGGAATCACCGTTGCCAAACATGCCGGCGATCACGATGCAGTAGCGCTCGGGATCCAGTACCGGCCCCGCCAGCCAGGCGAGATCCTGCGGCCGGGCGCCGTAGGAGGTGGGCACAAGCACCAAGTTGGTGCGATTGGTATCGAGATCACCGATCTGCACGTAGCCGATCTGGGCATTGCTGATGCGCTGGCCGCAGCGCAACCGCACCTCGCCCAAAGCGAAGTGCTCAACGGGAGGCGCACTCATGCAACGGGCGCCAAGCTGGGCAGCTCTCGAAGCAGCTGGCGGTGCACGGCGAGGTAGCCGTGGTCGAGATGTTGCAGCCGCGGCGCCAACTCACGATGGGCCAAGGGCAGGGCGTGAAAGGGCAGCGAGGGGTAGAGGTGGTGCTCAGCGTGGAACGGCATGTTCCACATCAACCAACGCACTGGCGCAATGGTGAGGGTGGTGCGGGTGTTGGCCAGGCCATCGCTGCTGAAACTGCAACCGCTGTGCTCCGCCAACACGAACATCCGAAGAAACGGCTGGCCAACGGCCAGGGGCAGCAACCACGACCAGAACAGAAAGCCATTGGCGCCGGGTAGCGACGCCAGCAGCAACACGCCATAAAACGCAAACTGCAAACGGATCGAGCGACGCACCTGGGGAATCGCGTCTTCACTGAGATAAGGGAGTGCGGAGAGATCGCTCAACAGCAACCGCCCATAGCCCTGGAGCTTGCCGGCCCACCAGCTTATGCCGCTGATCTCCAGCGCGTAGCTCAGCAAGCCAGTGGGGACCGGGTCATCCAGCTCGGGATCCAGCCCCGGCTGATGGGTGTAGCGGTGATGCCACTGGTGGTAACGGCGATAAAACGTGGAGTTGTAGAAGCTGAGCACGCCCATCCACCAGGCCACGGCGTCGTTGGTGGCCTTGCTGCGGAAGGCGGTGCGGTGGCAGCACTCGTGGAGGGGAGCAAAGCAGGTGGCCAAGGCAGCGCCGCTGAGCACCAATGCCGGCAGACGCACAATCCAGGGCAGTGCCTCGCTGCGCCAAAGGATTCCGGCTCCCACAATCACCAGAAGATGACAGGCCAGGCGCATCGACGCCGGCAGGTCGCGCAGGCGGTTGAGCTCGGCAAGCCGCTGGCGCGGGATCAGGTCTTGGGTGGTGGTCATTTAGCCATCACACCAGCTGGGGCGGCAGCGTTTCGGTAGGCAATGCGACCCTTTTTGTGTGGCGTGGTGGGCTGCTCAGGCCCAGCCGCTCAGCACCACCTTGCCAACGCTGCTGCCGCTCTCCAGGCGTCGATGGGCGTCCCGCAGGTTGGACGCATTGATCGCACCTAATGGCTGGGTGAGGGTGGAGCGGATCCTGCTCGCATCCACCAGCGCGGCCAGCTCCTCCAACAGTGCGCCCTGGCGTGCCATATCAGGCGTTTGGTAGAGCGATCGGGTGAACATCAGCTCCCAGTGCAGCGAGAGGCTCTTGCGCTTCAGGGAGAGCACATCGATCGATTGGACCGGTGGATCATCGATCAGGGCCAGGGCGCCCTGGGGTTCGAGCACCTCTACAAGCTGGGCGAAATGATCGCCGCTGTGGGTGAGTGAGATGACGGAGCGCAGGGGCGGCAGTTCAAGCCCAGCGAGCTGCTGCGCGAAGGGCTCGTGGTGGTTGATCACATGCTCCACCCCAAGCTGATGAAGCCAGGCCACGCTTTCGGGGCGTGAGGCTGTGGCCACCAAGCTGAGATCGGTGAGCTCCCGCACCAGCTGCACCAGGATCGAGCCCACACCACCAGCCGAACCCACCACCAGCAAGGTCTGGGGCTCCTGGCTAGTGCCACGGCGGGGTAGTCGCAAGCGATCAAACAACAGCTCCCAAGCCGTGATCGCGGTGAGCGGCAGAGCGGCCGCCTCAGCGGCGCTGAGGCTAGATGGGGCATGGCCCACCAGGCGGTGATCCACGGCGTGCAACGCGCTGTTGCAACCAGGTCGCTGCAGCGCTCCCGCGTACCAGACGCGATCACCCCGCTGAAAACCCTGCACCGCTGCGCCGCAGGCCAGCACGGTACCCGCCGCATCCCAGCCGAGGACCCGCCATTGGTCAGCCGCCGGTTGCTCTCGGCGGCGCACCTTGGTGTCCACCGGATTCACACTCACCGCCTCCACCGCCACGAGCAGATCGTTGGGCTCAAGAGAGGGATCCGGAAGCTCTACGTCAACCAGACAGTCGGCATCGTCGCTGGATCGCGAGCCGCTGTAGCCGATGGCCTTCATTCAGCACTCTCCAGGCGGTTGAGCAACTCGCGGTGGACGGCCGTGGCCTGGTTCATCGCTGCCAGGGCAGCACTGCTGGGGGGATGCTCCAGCGCATCAGCCCAGATGCTCATCAGATCGGAAGCCGCCGGCGCCGGATCGGCCAGATCGATGCAGCCGCAACCGAGCTCGGTGGCACAGGCCTGCACCTTGGGATCGTAGCTGAGGGCACTCACGGGGCTGCCGGAGAGCGCCGCCAGGATCAAGGCGTGCAGGCGCATCGCCAGCACCAGAGACGCGCTGCGGAACAGCGCCATCGCCTCGGCTGGCGTTGTGGCCTCCACCACCCGGCTACGCCGCAACAGCGCTTCGCCCACCAACCCCTGCTGGTGGAGCTGCTCCAAGAGTGGGCTGTCCTGATCCCGATGGAACGGCAGCCAGATCACCTCGCGATCACTGCGTTCCGCCAACAGCTCCAGGGCGGTGAGGTAGGGCGTCCAGGCTTCGCCCTGCAGATGGGGGGTGGGCCGCCAGCACACCACAATCGGTCCGCCGAGCCCGAGCCAGTGCTGCCGGGGCAGGCTCCACACCGCATCGGTGCCGTGGGGTGCAGCCACACCGAGTTGGCGGGCCAGACGAGCGGAGGCGGGATCGCGCCAGCTGATCCCCGAAGCCAGCGGCAGCAGCAAGCGCACCAAGAGGCGACTGCGCCGGCGGCGCAACGGCCCCAGGCCTTGGGCCCAAAGCAGCACCGGTTTGCCCTGCAGGCGCGCGGCGCTGATCAGGGCGGAGTAATAGATGAGGCTTCGGAAACTGGTGGCGTCCTGGAGCAGGCTGCCGCCGCCGAGCACCAGGGCCCGGCTCTCAGCGAGGGCGGCGAGCACAGCCTTGAGGCTGCGCCGCTGCACGGTGCTCACGCCGTGGCGCCGCTCCACCTCCTGCTGATCGAAGGCGGTGACCAAGGCCGTTGCGCCCGTGGGCAACTGAGCCAAGAGCGCCTGTAGTAGTGCGTCGTCACCAAGGTTGTGCTCGCCGTAGTAACCGCACAACAGCACGGGGTCAGACACACCAAGGGTTCCGAGAGGGGCCCAGCTTCGCACCGGAGCCCGGGGTCAGGCAGCCGCCGCGAGGCGTTGGCGCAACAGCTGAATCTGGTCGTCGATCAGCACCCGGGCGGCGCTGAGGCTTGAGGCGCGTCCGAGCTCAGCGCCACTGCTGTGCTCGATCAGGTAGGCCCCCTCACAGCGGGGATAGCCCACCAGCTGAATGCGACAGCCGCGATGCAGCCAGCAGGGGGGTGGAGCGGTTGCAGACATCGTCCATGCAGCACCTGAACCACTGGAACGCAGGCCATCGTTGAAGCAATGGGGCATGTGCCCATTGCTCAGGTGGTTATCTCCAACGCGTTGGAACGTTGTTAGCGCTGACCGAGAAGATCAACCCAAGTGAGAGCAGAGCCTGTGGGTTGTTCTGACGACAGGCTCCGGCAAGGAATCGTGATCAGCCAATCCGTTGCAATCGGCGCTGTCGGTTCAACGATCGGTGAGCAACACTCGGCCGTGAGAACAACCGGCATCGGATCCTTGGAGCTTGGCTGCATCGGCAGAACAGCGACCCGTTAATGCTGATAGAGCTGTTCAAAAGCATTGGCGATCTACAACGCAGACGGATGTGCTGAAGCACACCGTGCCCATAAAAAACAGCCCGGAGGGGCTGTGTGAGGAGGCTTCGGCATCAGCAAAGCGGCTGCATCTGCAGGCAGCCATGGGGATGAATACTCAGCCGCCCTGAACGCTGGCGGTGACATCCGCCATCGGCTTGCTCGGGCTGCCCCAGGATCCGGGAGGCATCAGCACCGGGGCACCAGGACTGGGCTTCACCGCTGATCCGGCCGCAAAGGCGCGGTTGGTCCACTCCACGATCAAGGGGGCGAGCACGCCGCCATCCGCCGAGCGGCCAGGCCGCAGGTTGAAGTGATCACCGCCCTGCACCAGCACCAACTGGTTGCCTTTGGCGGTGGCATGCAGGAAGGGGCTCACCGCTTCCGGATCCGGTGGCACCACCCAATCGTGGGTACCGCTGACCAGGAGCACCCGGGCCTGCATCTGCTGCGACGATCCGCGCGGGAACAGCAACGACAGCGGCGGGCTCACCGCGGCCACGGCGATCACCCGGGGATCGTCGATCGCCGCCTGGTTCACACCACTGATCCAACTGCATTGCAGGGCCCAGCTGAGGTTGCGATCGGGATCGTTCACGTTGTCGCAGCGGGCCTGCAAGGCGCTGTCCTGCGGGCGCAGGCCCGCCAGTTGCAGGGCCGTAGTGGCTCCCCAGGAATGGCCGATCACCACCACATGCTGTGCATTCACCCCTGAACCGCTCAGGAGGGCGCCGCTGGCGATGGCGTCGTTGATGGCGCTCACATCGCGCGCCCGCAGGCCGAGCTCGGAGGCAGACGGTGGGGCGGCCTTGCCAGTGAGTACCTCATGCTGCTGTTGCTTATCGCTACCGGGATGGCGCGGAAGCACCACGGTGTAGCCCTGGGCGGCGAGTTGATTGCCCCAACCCTCAAAGCTCGCCGGGCTATCCCAGAGGCCGTGGGAGATCACCACCAGACGACCGTTGGCTCCGCTCTGGGGCTGAATCACCAAGAGCTCGAGCGGTTCGATGCGATGGCTCACCGGCAGCTTCACCGCCTTGGCGGCAGCCGGAGCACCCGATGCGCTGGGAACCGCCGCAGGGGCCGGGGCCGCCTTGGCCATCAGCCGCTCCGCTTGCAGGCGCTGGCGCATCATCCGGCCCAACACCACCTGGGCGCGGCTGAGGTTGAGGCGCACCCGCTCCCCAGGGATCGCAAGCATCAATTGCAACAGGGTGGGCTGTCCGTCCGGTGAGGCGGCCGAGGCTTTGTCAAGGGCCTGCTTGAGGGTTTCGCCGCTGAGGTCAGTGCTGCGGCCCTCCACGTTGCCGAACGACGACACCATCAGCAGGGTCTGCTCCAGCAGGGGTGACCCCACAGAACTCTCCGCCAACTGGCGAAAGCTCACGGGCAGAGGGTGATTGAGCAGCTTGAGCAAGGAGCGGCCGAGCTGGCCGTCGCTGGCTCGATCGAGCTCGGCGAGGTCGCTGTCGCCGGCCATCAGGGCGGTGGGATTGCTCAGTTCCCGCAGATTCACCTTGAGGGTGCTCTCCACCAGCGGCAACTCAACGATCACCTCCTCGATCGCTTGGGCCGGCGGGCAAAGCGGCATCAAGGCCGCCAGCACCAGCGCAGCGGCGTGCGGTGCGGTGCGGCTCCAGGAGGGCATCAACAGCTGGTGAGGGAGCGAAAGGCTAAGCGGGTTCGACCGCCTCGATCCGGTAGTACTCGCGATCATCGGAACAGCAGAGATCGGCGTAGTAGCGCTCGAGCACGGCGTAGGCCTCCTCGTAGCTGCTGAAACATTGGCCGGCGATCTGGTCGCGCTGGCCGTCATCGCGCTCGATTCGGTAGTGGCGGGTCATCGCAGCGGAGCCGGATCAACAGCCGGCCCTATCGGCTGGCTCTGGCTTGGGACTTGAAGTGTGATGCATTCGTGTGAGGAGACGGCTCAAGCGGAAGTCGAAACAAGGACAGACGCTCCGCCTGAACCGACCAGCCCCGCTTTCGCGGGGCTTTTTTTATGCCTGAGCAACAAGCTGCGCCAGTGCAACAGCGAGCTGGCCGCGGCTGAGACCCTCGCCCTGAGCACGCAATAGCGGCTGGAGCCCGATCGATTGCCGCTCCGCGTGAAAGCGCTGACGCGGCACCAGCCAGAACAGCCACTGGGCTGGATCCAGCGGATCAGCTACCGCCTCGCCGGGATCAAGCAAACAGAGCAACAGGGCTGCGGCTGTGGAATTGCCGAGGTTGAACACGGTGGGCCGTTCCGGCTGCACCCGGGCGGAGCTCATCAACAGGGAGAGGCCGTTCCACGTGAGCGGGCTCACCGGGCCACGGGCCGGTGGCGGAACCGCCGCGGGATCGATCGCCAGCGCCTCGAGCACCTGCCAGATGGCCGCGCAATGGAGAAGGCGCTCCTCCAGCAGATCGGGATGGCTCCAGCGCAGGAAGGTGTCCATGAGCGTTAGGCAGGGGCTAGCGCAGCAGCAGCCAAAGCAAGGCCACCACCAGTAAGGCCGCCCCTGCCGCAGCGAGGGTTGCGGCGATCACCAGCAGGCGCCGGGTGCTATCAGGCCACCAGAGCAGGCCACACCAGATCGGCACCAACAGCCAGAAGGGGGGCAGCAGCAGCGAGATCACCAGGAGCACCAGCAGCACGCGGCGCCCCTCGGAGCGGCGTTGCTGCTGCGCCAACCGATGGGCGCGCTCGTCGTCGCTGAGCCAGCGCCCCTCCTGGCGGGCCTGCTCCAGCTCGGCCTGCAGGCGCTGCTGTTGGGTGCGGCGCGGATCGGCCAGTTCCCCCACCGCATCGAGCACGCCCGCGCTGGCCTCCCACAGCAGCGAGGCGGCGATCTGCAACGAGCGCCGCACGCCCTCACGCAGCCGACTCATGACTCAAGCGGTGGCGGAAGGATGCAAATGCGAGGCATGGGCCTGTGCGCAGGAACACAGCTGCGCCTGGAAGGACCGTGCTGAGCTGATGGCGTTGCGGAACCAGTTGTGATTCCAGCGGGTTTTCTGATTCTGGCGAAGTTGTTGCCCTGGGTTGGTGCCTGCGCGGTGTTGGCCGCCGCCACGGCCCTGGCCATCGAAACGGCCCTGCTGACGCTGCACCCTTAAGCACATCGCATCGCGTCCGTGGTGTGAAGAGATCCGAAGCCAGACCGCCCTTCCGATCCAGAACGAGACAAACGAGGCTCACCGCGCTTAAGGTTGTCTCAAGGTTTGAAACCGATTGGTGAACGAGAACAATCCTGTGCTTCACGCCATGCGCCAGGAGCTGCAGGAACTGAAGGGGCGCTATTGCCGTCAGCCCAGCGACTTCAATCGCTATCAGCTGGTGCGTCATGAGCAGCGCCTGGCCCAGTGGGTACCCTCTGAGCTTCTGAGCGCCTGAGATTCAATGAGGGCCCTGCCCATTCACCTTGAGGCCGGAGCCGATCTGCGCGGCAGCCTTGAGGATTTGGCCCTCGAGCAACAAGCCAGCGGCTTTGTGCTGAGTGTGGTGGGCAACATGAGCCAGGCCTGCTTCGCCTGCCCTGGCCAACCGGAACCCACGGTGCTGCGTGGCGAGCTGGAAATCATCACCCTGCAGGGCACGGTGTCGCCCTCGGGGGTTCACCTGCACCTGAGCTTTTCGGATCCCGGCTGCCAGGTGTGGGGCGGCCACCTGGAACACGGCAGCCTCGTGCTCAAGGGCGCCGATCTGCTGGTGGGGGTTCTGCAGGAAGCACCACGCCCGCCCGCAGCGATGGCAGCCCCATTGCAGGCGCGCGTGCAGGTGGCCCTGGCCCCTGGCTGTGCCTGGTCGCGCCGCACCGAGCGGCTGCTGCAGGGGATGGGCGTGGCCTACGCGCCAATCGAGCCGGAACCTGGTGCCCTGCCCCAGATCCGGATCGATGGTCAGCTGATCGGCGGCTACCCCGAACTAGCGGCACTGCACAGCAGCGGATCGCTACAGGCCCTGCTCCGTGGCTGAGTGCCGACTCGACACGCTCGCCGGCTGCGAGCTGGTGATCGCCGGCTATCCCCGCTTCAACTACAACGCCCTCGGCGGCTGCGCGCCCGGGCAGTGCCGCACCAACGCGGCCGGTGAGCTGGAGCTGCAGTTCGCCAGCGAGCGCACGGCGATTCCGCCGCTCAACTGGCGCAGCACCCGGTTTCTGGGCCTACCGCTGCCCCCAGCCCTCTCCATCGCCATCCAACCGGAAGCCCTGAGCGGCCGCGTAAACCCGCTAAGTGGTGAGGTGTGGCTGCAGTTCCGCTCCCGCTTCTGCTTTCAGCTGGGCGCGGGCAAAATCCTGCGCTATCAGGCATCGGATCTGGTGGTGGACACGCAGCTCACCACCGAACCAATCAGCAGCCGGCGCCACCAGCTGCAGGGCCGTCGCCTCGATGACCACAACCGCGCCGTGCTCGTGGGAACGGCGCTGATCCAACCCTGCGGCGAAGCCTGGCTGGATCGCTTTCTCGGCCTGCCCGATGAAGCGCTCGCCGTGCTCGAGTGCCGCCTCACCCTGCCATGAGCCAGAGCCTCGGCCAACGCCTGGATGGGAGCCTGGCCCGCTTGGGCACCAACCTGTTGATCCCGCCGCTGATCCTGCTGATTCCCTGGGGCCAGGAGCTGATCGATCAACTGCTATTCCGCGGTCGCTGGAACCTGCCGATGGTTCCGGGGGGCTCGTTTCTGGGGGTGCTCACGGCACCCTTCAGCCACAGCGGCTTCGGCCATCTGCTGGCCAACAGCCTCACGTTTTTGCCGCTCTCCTGGCTGGTGCTCACCAAGGGCCGGCGTGACTACCTGGCGGTGTGGCTCGGTGTGTACGCCATGGCAATCCCCGTGTGGTTGTTCTGGCCCACCGCCAGCCACGGCCTCTCGGGAGTGGTGTACGGGCTGCTCGGCTACCTGTTGCTGATCGGCTGGCTTGAGAAACGGCCGCTCTCGCTGCTGCTCTCTGTGGTGTGCCTGATCGCCTACGGCGGTGTGTTGCCCAGCCTGATCCCCCTGTTTTCTCCGGCGGGGGTGAGCTGGATCGGTCACGCCAGCGGCTTCGCCGGCGGGATGCTCGCCGCCCGCTGGATGCGACAGCGCTGATCACCCCTGGCAGCATGGACGCATGCAGATCCTTGCTGGGCGCGTGGCACGGGGAGCGGCTACGGCAATCGTGGCGGCGGCGCTGATGCCGCTCACCGCGCTGGCGCAGCCCTGGGCACCGGGGCAGGGCCCACCGCCTGGCTTGCAATTGCCCTCAGCGGAGGAGGCGAAGCAACTGGAGCAGCTGCGCCAGCAAGGGGAAGCCGAAGGGCTGCGCCAGCGCTATCTGCGCAGCGCCCACCAACTGCTGCATCGCTTCTGGAACAGCCGCGAGCAGCCGAAGCTGCTCTTCGCCGGCGACAAGGCCGAGGGCTGCGGCGTGAAGCAGGTGGCCCATCCGATGGCCTACTACTGCCCGCCCAGCAAGGAGCTGGCCATGGCCCTGAATCTGCGCCGCAGCGTGAGCAGCGCCAAGGGCAAGGGCGATCGCGAGCTGTTGCTGCTGGATCTGGCGGTGCTCGCCCACGAGTGGGGCCACCACGTGAACCAGGAGCAGGGGCGCGGCCCCTTCAAGGGCGGCCTGAGCCTCACCGTGAAGCAGGAAGAGCTGGCGGCCGATTGGCGCACAGGCGTGTTTCTGGGCTGGCTGCTCAACAACGGCGGCATTGAGGTCGACGACTTCACCCAGACCGCGAATCTGCTGTTTGAGATGGGCGACTACGAACGTCTCGCCGCCCAACATCACGGCTACCCCAAAGATCGCTTTGAAGCCCTCACCCGGGGCCTGGCCAGCCAGCTCACCGCTGGCCAGAAGCTTGGCGATTGGCGGATGGATACCCAGGAAACCTTCAGCCGGCCCCTACCCGCCACCAGCGAAGACCAGCTGCTGGGGCGCCGCCGCTACGAGGTGCGCCGCTTCGAGATCGACCGCGGCCAACAGATCGCCACCAACCTGCTCGGCGGCTTTCTCGGGGCCGCCAGCTGCATCTGGGGCAACCAGCAGCAGTGCATCGGCATGGCCACGCAACAGGGCAAGGGCCGGGCCGCCGGCGCCTACACCCAGCGCACGCTCACGCTCCACTGCGCGTTCGGCAGCTTCGATGTGAGCGACGACGAGTTCGAACCCCAAGCGATTAGCCGCGATGGCAAGGGCCAGGCGGCAGTGCTGCTCAAGCGCGACTGCCCGAAGGGGTGATCGGCGTGTGGCGGGCCTCGAGCACCGCCTTGAAGAAGCGGCGCCGCTGGAAGCGGGTCCACACATCGGCCTCTGCGAAAGCGGGACGCTGCTGCATGCGCTGCCACCAGCCCTGCAGATCCGGGCGGCTGAGCAGCGCCAATTCGCCTGCCATCTCCAGGCGAGCGCAGAGCACCGCGAGCACCACATCGGCGCTGCTCAGCTGGCGGCCGAACAACCAACCGCCCGCCACCACCGGTGGCAGTGAGGCCAAATAGGCCGTCACCTGCTGCCGCTGCTCGCTGAGGACCTGTTGGATCGGGGCCTGGGTGAACACCGCCAGGCGCTCACGGTTCTGGGCGGCCTTGGCCAGCAACGGCTCCGCCTGCTCCGGGCAGCGCTTCGCCTGGCGGTCCAGGCTGCGGACGATGCCGCTGAGCACTTTCACTACCACCGCTTTGAACCAGGGACGGCTGCTCAGCAGCTTGCTGAAGGTGAGGGTTTCGATCGAGATGCGGTAGTGGCCCTGCACCGCCTCAGCGATGCCCGCCTGGCGGGAAGGATCGGCATCGGCCCACTGCTCGCCGGCCTGGCGGGCTGCAAAGGCCAGGATCTCGGAGCTGTCGGTGAGCAGCAGATCCGGTCCCCGCAGGGTGGGTACGGTCATGTGGGGATTGAGCTGGCGGTAGGCCGGGCTCAGCTGCTGCTTGGCGAAGTGAATATCCAGCAGCCGGCTCACCGTGCTCACGCGGGCCTCGGCCAGGGCCAGGCGGGCCACCATTGAGTAGTAGGAGGGCGCGGCGTGGAAGAGTTCGAGCATCAATCAGGCCTCATGGAGGTGGAGCAGCAACTCGAGCTGCAGCTTCTCCGCCAAGGGGGCATCAATGGCTCGGAACTGAGCCAGGGCCCGGCGGCGCTGTGGCGGCTGCAGGCGGCGTAGATCAGCAAGGGCCAGCTCCAGGCAGCGTTGATCGAGCTCGCGGTTCACAAGGTGCTCTCAGCGCTCGGATCACATCAGGGCGCTGCAGCGGCAGCCAGCTGCGGGGGCCAGATCACGAGCCTGCCTGCAGCCGCTTGCGGGCGGTTTTGCTACGAGCTGTGTCCACCCCCACCGCAAGGGGGTCGCCATCTCCTAACAACGAGCTTGCCGCAGTCCGGCGGATGGGCTTCTTCGTTCAACTCACCGAAGCCATCGCCGAGCGCCAGTCGCTCCTGGTGACCGGGCTCGACCCGAACCCGGAGATGCTGCAGAGCTGGGCCCTGCGCCACGGCATGGGCAACCGCTCCTTCCTGAGCCAGGCGCGCCACTGGATCAAGGCGGTGGTGGAAGCCACCAGCCCGCATGTGTGCGCGATCAAGGCCAGCCTCGGCTTCTATCAAGCCCTGGGGCCGTTGGGCCTCGAGCTGCTGCTGGAGGTGCGCGATCTGGTGCCGCGGGATCTGCCGCTGATCATCGACGCCAAGCACGGCGATCTCAACTCCTCCACGGCCCTGGCCCACTACTTGTTCAAGGATCTGGGGGTGGATGCGGTCACGCTCTCGCCCCTGGCCGGGCAGGACATCGCCGCGCCGTTTCTGCTCTACGCCGATAAGGCGGTGGTGATCACCTGCCGCAGCTCCAACCCGGCAGCCAAACGCATCCAGTACCACCCGAGCGAAAGCGATCCGCTGTTTCTGCAGATCGTGCGCGAGAGCCAGCTCTGGGGCACGCCCGATCAGTTGCTGCTCGAGGTGGGCACCAGCGATCCAAAGGTGTTGGCGCAGGTGCGCCAGGCGGCACCGGAGCGGGTGTTGATGCTGCGCAGCATCTGGAGCGAAGAGGAACGGCTCGATGGATTACTGGAGGCGGGGCTCAACCAGGCGGCCGACGGCCTGCTGCTGCCCCTGCCCCAGAACCTCCTGGTGGAAGACGACCTGAGCGAGCAGGCCGAAGCGCTCAAGGGCCTGATCAACCGCCGCCGCCAGCGCTGGCTCGAGCAGCAACCCGCCGAAGGCAACACCAGCTGCGACGTGTGGCTGGCATCGCCAACAGAAACGCCCAACGATCAGGACCCACTGGCCGAGCTGATCCTGGATCTGTTCGACATCGGCTGCCTGCTGTTCGGCGAATACGTGCAGGCGTCAGGAGCGGTGTTCAACTACTACATCGACCTGCGCCAGATCATCTCCGACCCGAACCTGTTCCATCGGGTGCTGCATGGCTACAGCGGGTTGTTGGAGCAACTGGAGTTCGATCGCATCGCCGGCATTCCCTACGGCTCGCTACCCACGGCCACCGGCCTCTCGCTGGCGCTGCACAAGCCACTGATCTACCCGCGCAAGGAGGTGAAGGCCCACGGCGCCCGGCGCCTGATCGAGGGCGACTTCAACGAAGGTGATCGGGTTGTGGTGGTGGACGACATCCTGATCACCGGCGGCAGCGTGCTCGAAGGCATCGCCAAGCTGGAGAGCTCAGGCCTGGTGGTGAACGACGTGGTGGTGTTCATCGACCACGGCGGGCGCAAAGATCGCAAGGCGCGCGAACGGCTAGAGAGCCAGGGCTACCGGGTGCATGCGGTGCTCGACATCGAACGCATCACCCAGGTGCTGCTGCAGGCCGGACGGCTATCGGCGGAGCAGGCGGCGGTGCTGGGCTGAGGATGATGGTGGCTATGACCAACCGGCTCAAGCCACTGCTGCTGGCCGCCCTGGCCCTCAGCCTCAGCGCCTGCGCACCGAAACCCCAGCCCCCCGCGCAACCGGCCCAAGGGCTTGACGGGCCCGCCGCACCGAAACCAATCCCCGAAGGTGCAGCCACCACGCCGCAGCTCCAGGAGGCGGTGCAGGCGGCCACGGATCTGTTCAACCGTGGCGAAAACGACCTGGCCTGTGAACAGGTGAAGCACGCCGAGGGGCTGAAGGGCTCCAGCGCATCCGCCGATGCCGCGCTCACCCAGCAACTGAACGACTACCGCCAGGCCTGCGAGCCCACCCCATGAGCGCGCCGATCGTGCTCGCCGACGGGCTGAGCAAGAGCTTCCGGGTCGCTGATAAACAGCCAGGCCTCTCGGGCACGATGCGCCACCTGCTGCGGCGCAGCTACCGCGAAGTAGAGGCGGTGCGGGACCTCCAGTTCACGATCCAACCCGGTGAAGTGGTGGGCTTTCTCGGGCCCAACGGCGCTGGCAAAACCACCACGCTGAAGATGCTCAGCGGCCTGATCCACCCCAGCGCCGGGCGGGTGGAGGTGGCGGGCTGCCTGCCGCAACGGCGCCAAGAGCGCTTCCTGCAGCAGATCACCCTGGTGATGGGCAACCGCCAGCAGCTGATCTGGGATCTGCCGCCGCTCGATTCGCTGCGGGTGAATGCGGCGGTGTACGGCATCGATCCGATCGAGGCTAAGCGGCGCATCCACGAGCTGGCGGAGATGCTCGAGCTGGGGGAAGAGCTGCAGCGCCCGGTGCGCAAGCTCTCGCTGGGCCAACGCATGAAGGCGGAGCTGCTGGCGGCGCTGTTGCACCGGCCCTCGGTGCTGTTTCTCGATGAACCCACGCTGGGGCTGGATGTGAATGCCCAGGCGCGGGTGCGCGATTTCCTGGCCGACTACAACCGCCGCACCGGCGCCACCGTGCTGCTCACCAGCCACTACATGGGCGATATCACAGCCCTGTGCGAACGGGTGCTGCTGATCCACCAGGGCCGGCTGTTTCACGATGGCTCCCTCGACGCGCTCACCAGCCGATTGGCGCCCTGCCGCGAGGTGCGGCTGGAGCTGCGGCAGGTGCATCCGCGCGAGGCGTTTGAGGGCTTCGGCACGATCGAGGTGCATCAGGGCCATCAGGTGCGGTTGCTGATCCCGCGCGAACAGCTCACCCAGCAGGTGGGATTGCTGCTTTCGCGCTTTGAGGTGGTGGATCTGGAGGTGAGCGATCCGCCGATTGAGGAGCTGATCGGCGGCCTGTTCCGGCAGCAGGGTTGAGATGGCACGCCGCAACGCGCTCAAGCCACTGCAACGCGCCCTGCGGATCGCCGCAGCGCTGCTCTCGAGCCAATACGCCTACATGCTCGAATACCGCGCCGAGATCGCCCTCTGGGCCCTCTCGGGCGTGTTGCCGCTGATCATGCTGGCGGTGTGGCAGGGCTCCAGTGGAGCCGCTGCTGCGGGGTTCACGCCGCAGGGCCTGGGGCGGTATTTCCTGGCGGCGTTTGTGGTGCGTCAGTTCAGCGTGGTGTGGCTGATCCACGTGTTTGAGGAAGACGCACTCCAGGGCAAGCTCTCGCCGCAGTTGCTGCAACCGCTGCAGCCGCTCTGGCGCTACCTGGCGGCCCATGTGGCGGAGCAGGCCACGCGCGTGCCGTTTGTGGCGCTGATGTTGGCGGCTGTGTTTGTGCTCAAGCCGGGCTTGCTGTGGCTGCCCTCACCCGGGCAACTGCTACTCGGGATCGTGGCGATCCAGGCGGCGTTTGTGTTGCGCTTCCTGCTGCAAACGCTGGTGGCGATGCTCTGCTTCTGGAGTGAGCGAGCCGCCGCCCTGGATCGGCTGCTGCTAATCCCCTACCTGTTTCTCTCGGGGCTGGTGGCGCCGCTGGAGTCGTTCCCGCCGGCGGTGCGTCAACTGGCGTTGTGGACGCCATTTCCGGCGATGGTGTCGTTCCCCGCGAAGCTGCTGGCGGGCGAGAGCGTGGATGTGGGGGCTGGTTTTCTCAACCTCGCGCTCTGGTGCGCCGTGCTGTTCCCGCTGAGCCGGCTGCTCTGGCGGGCTGGTGTGCGCCGCTATTCGGCGATGGGGGCGTGATGGCTCAACGCCTTCGCCGTTACTGGCGCAGCCTGCTCTGCTTCTGGGCCACCTCTCTGGAGGCTGAGCTGGAGTACCAGCTGAACCTGGTGATCGAACTGCTGGCGGTGCTCGGCAACCTGGCCGGCAGCCTGTTTGTGCTGGTGCTGCTCGCAGGGCCCAGCGGCGAACTGGGGGGCTGGAGTTGGAACAGCGCCCTGGTGGTGCTCGGGATCTACACGCTGCTCGATGGCTTCACCAGCTGCGTGCTCCAGCCCAACTTGAGCAAGATCGTGAGCCACGTGCAGAACGGCACCCTCGATTTCGTGCTGCTCAAACCGATCGATAGTCAGTTCTGGCTGTCGACCCGCAGCTTCTCCCCCTGGGGCTTGCCGGGTGTGATCGCGGGCCTGGTGCTGATCGGCTGGGCCCTGGTGCAGAACGGGCAGCCGCTGAGCGCCGGGGGCTTCGCCCTGGCGGTGGCACTGCTGGTGGCTGGAGGCCTGATCCTCTACAGCCTCTGGTTTCTGCTGGCCGGCCTCTCGATCTGGTTCGTGAAGGTGTGGAACGCCACCGAGGTGCTGCGCTACACGCTGGTGGCCGGCCGCTATCCGATCAGTGCCTACCCGCCAGCGCTGCGGGTGGTGTTCACGCTGGTACTGCCGGTGGCGTTTCTCACCACGGTGCCGGCGGAGGCCCTCCTGGGGCGAGCTTCGGCGGCATGGGCGCTTGGATCGCTAGCGGCGGCGGCGATCAGCCTGGTGGGCACGCGCCTGTTCTGGCAGTTTGCGCTGCGGCATTACACGTCGGCGTCGAGTTGAGGCAAAATACATGTCTGCGTTTCTAAAGAAGGAGATCAGCACTATCCAGTTTTAAGAACGACCACATCTATGCGGCTGCACTCCCGGAACTCGAGAAGCCCCGCCAGAGATCGACGAGGCCTTTTGAGCTTCAGAAACCCAGAGATTCAACCCGTGGAGAAGCTTCAAGCATCCAGTTCACATACACCTTCTTCCATGCTGCAACGCTGTCCTTGCCGCTCTCGGAGAGAGTGGCACTACCTCTTCAATCTGTAAATAAGAAGATGCAGCCGATGCCCGATGATCGCTACTCAGCTTTGCAACCCCCTCTTAAGCCCGAGATCGTCCCGCCGGGCGAGGCGTTACTCAAGAGCTAAACAGACAGCCGAACAATTTCTGCAGTCACGGTCTGCTTGCTGGTCTCCATTCAGAATGACTTAGCGAGCACATGATCCCAACACTATGGCAACAATGGGTTTTAAGCCAACAAATCTCAACGCAGACGCCCAACACGCCCAATGGCCAAGAGATAATCAGCAAAAACCGAAAGGTAGCAAAGATCCAATAACAATAAGATTAGTTGTTGCCTCAACATGCTGCATCAATCCGCGATAAGCAGCTACCTCAAAAGCAACCCAGCAACGGAGACGCCCCGCAACAAAATACAACAGAAACAGAAGATATTCTTTCGTGCAAAGGGGCCACCTACAACATGATCGTAGGCTGCTTACAACGGGGACGCACCAATGCTTCCAAGAAATAGTCGGCGGGCACTCATCAAAATCCTTGAGGAGAACGGCTGCAGGCTTGGCAATGGCAAAGCCAGGAAACTCCCAGAGGCGAAGCTTGAAATAGAAATAACCCAAGAAGACTTTAATCACCTGAAGGAGCAACTACTCTCCTCGGGCTCTATCAAGAAAGCTCCAGGGAGAGGAGGCGCAATCGAAATAATCCCCTCCACCCCAGCATCTGAGCAAGAATCGAGTCAGTCGATAAACGGCAGCAAGCCGAAAGAAAGCGTCAACAACAGAATCGACAACCTAATAACGTCACTTCGCTATTTACCAGGTGCAAGGGTAAAACAGAACAAGCATACCATCACCCTTCTCTGTGGAGATGACAATGACAAGCTCTATTGCGGATGGGAGGAAACAAAAGACTCCTATTTCATTCAGTATCGCGTCGAGACGGGAAGGGATGACCGCTCTGACCTGGCAGAGAAGCTTTTCCATGAAGCCATCTCGCCACTACCGACAGCCTCTGTCCAACGTTTAAGCAATTTCACTACTGCATATGTAGGAGAGAACGTCGCGCAATGCAACAGGGTCGTGAAGCGGCTCATGGCCCTACTGGAAGACGTAACCCTCGATAATGCGCCCCAGCAATCTGGAACCACTCCGACTGCTAGTGCGGATAGTTATTTTAACGAAATTGCGAGTATTATACGCTAATGCACAGAAAATAATCTTCGATGGCCTCTAAAAAACTGGCGCAAGACATTAGGCTTTGACGACGTTGACGATCTTGTGGTGATCGGAAGCACTCCGTCAGGAGCGAAAACTCCCTACCGAGAGCATATTGTTCCAGCATGCCTAATCAAGGAAGAAGCCATCAGAATGGCCGAGGAGGGGGCGCCTACTCAGGCAATTGCAGATTTCATCCAGCACCATTTGTACGTGGTAATCATCAGCCCCGAAGAAGCAAAGATTCTAAATAGTGGTGTAGACCAAGGTGGAATCAGTGTAAAGACGACAATGCCAGAAGGCTGGATATTTGGCGATGATCCAACAGAGCGACTTCTGGCAGCCGGAATTCAGATCAACTACATACGTCCGATACCCCTTCCGGAATGGAAGCAGTGGAGGCCAACCAAGAGAAGTCGAGTTAGAGACTTGCTGTTAAGACCAATCGGAATGTCCTAGATCTAGGCGTAGGTGCTATGTTCTAAGCAAATCACTGTGAATTGAATATATTTAGCCTGCTGCTTAGTGAAGGGCTTCAGCCTAATGACCCCCTTTATGTACCAGCAACGCAGTGCTTCTCCCGCTACCTCATGCCGCCAAATCAATTCCCCACTAGTATCAAAACTGATCCCGTGGCGATCAAATAGCTTGTCGACATAGGGCGAGAGCAGTAGGCCATTGGCACCACTGAGACGCTCTGCGTTATCGCAGTCCCGCCAGGGCTTGATGTGGCTGGCCAGAAGGAACTACTGACGTTGTGCTTGAACGCCCGCTGTAGCGCGCAATCGAGCTCCACTGCGTCCTCAAAACTCACCAGCTCGGACCAGCTCATCGGAGGGAAAGCCCAGGGTCTCTCACCAAGCCAAGGGTGTCTGAGCTGCGGCAGGTTCCGTAGGTCACGCTCGTCCAGACCCCGCTTCAGTACAGAGAAAACTGGCCGGCGGGGGTTTAAAGGATCGAAGTCGTGGTCCCTATGTTCCCGGATCAGTTGTCAGAGCTTGCAGAAGCCCAGTTCGGACTGTGCTTGAGCACGGCAGAGCAGAACTGCAACAGCTCCTGCGGGGTCATGTCGTGCTTGGCGTCGTTTGTGCGCCAGGCGCAGATCACGAAGTCCGGTTCCGGTTGATTGGTGCGGTGATCAATGGTGGGCAGCATCGCGTAGCGCTTCTTGTGCTCGCCTTTGCCCTCGGCGGCTTCACGATTGTCGTAAGTGCCGATCAGCTCCCACTCGAGCCACTCCCCTGTCCAGTGGTCGAGCCCCTGGGAGGCCAGCACCGCTTCATGGATCGCCAGCCGGTACTGCTGCACATTGCCAACGCCACCACGTTTCTGATCTCGCTTGGACAACGTCACCGCCTTGCGCTGCACCCAGCCGGGGTAGGTGGCTTTCGAGACGTCCGGCATCAAGTCAGGGGCGGGGGTGTTCATCGAGGTTGGGGGCTCCTGGAGAAAGATCGTTTCACTGCGTGCTCAGACCAACCCCAACCCCTCAATCCCCTGCCAACCCAGATAAAGCCCGAGAGCAACGCCCACCAGACCCACCAGCAGATCGCCTTTGGCGAACAACCACTGCTTCCCGCGCTCCAGGATCGCCAGCACGCGCTCAGGGCCGGCCAACACCAGAGCCAGCAGTGGGATTAGCAACAGGCGGCGCTCACCAGGCTGAATACGCCTGTAGCCAGGAGTTCGCTGGCAGTGCTTAGGCCTGAGGCCAGCAACGTGCCGGCCGTCTTGGTGAACAGAAACAGCGCATCGGGTCGCACCACCTCCAGGGCGGCACTGATCGCCAGGAGCAGCGGCAGCGGCATGGCGCAGAACTGATCGAGCTTGCGGGTCCAACCCGGTGGCTCTGCGCTGCCATCCCGTTTGTTGAGGAGCTCCTTCAGGCCCAGCCCCAACAGTACGCCGGCGGCCACCAGATCCAGGCCTGTGCGGTGGCTGCTGCCCTTGTCCATGCTCACAAACAGCCCATGGCCCACGGTGGTGAGCAGCGTCACCGCAACAGCGGCGGTGATCAGCCAACCGGCCACAAACCAACCCCCACGCTGCAGAGGCTTCGGCCCGAGCAAGATCAGCAGCAGCAGGCCGATGTGCAGCGGCGAGAGGCCGATCGCCAACCCGAAGGCGGCCAGCTCACCAAGCAGGGAGCCAAGGCCCTGGCTTGAGGCCACTGGATCAGGCATGGGAAGGATCGGGTATGCAGTGGATCTTCCCCCCATGGACCGGAATCGGAAAGGTGTAGCGCTTGCGCATCAGCCCGATTCGAAGCTGCTGGACAATGCATTCATGGCACAAACCTCTCCCCGTCAACCCCAGCTCTTGCGCCTGCTCCACGGCGCGATGCTGGTGCTGGTGCCCTTGGCCTGGCTGAGCGGAGCCGTTGTGTTCTCCAACCACGACGGGCGCTGGCTGCGCCTGCCCCTGCAGGTGCCCGGCAACTGGATCGACATCCACGGAACGATCGGTGTGCTGCTCTGGCCCCTGGCCGCCCTGTTTGTAATCTACGCCCTGATCGTGGGGCGCTTCCGATTGCGCCAGGGCGCCAATGCCGCCGCCCTGATCGCTCTGGTGCTCGCGGTGGGCAGCGGCAAGTTCATGCAAGAAGACTGGCTGCGCAACGGCGATCTGAATCACGTCGTGTATCACCTGCACGTGCTGGCCTGGCTGTTGATCGCAGCGGCCTTGGCCTGGCACATCGCGGGCGTGTTCTCCCGTGGTGGCGTGCCGTTGGCGAGCTCGATGTTTCGGCTCAACACGGTCAAAGGCTCGTCGAAGTGAGCTGAAAGGCGATGCGCAACCTCACGTGGGACGAGTTTGATCTGGCGGTGCACGGCCTAGCAGAGCTCTGCCGTGATGCCTCCTTCACCGGGGTGTTCGGCATTCCCCGCGGCGGGTTGGTGCTCGCGGTGTCGCTCAGCCACCGGCTGGATCTGCCCCTGCTGCCCAGCGCCCAACCCGGTTGCCTGCTGGTGGACGACGTGTACGAAACCGGGCTCACCCTCGAGCCCTATCGGCAGCTCGAGCAGTGCACAGCGATGGTGTGGGTGAGCAAGGCCGAGCCGCAGTGGTGGCAGGCGGTGGAGGTGGTGCAATCCAGCGAATGGATCGTGTTTCCGTGGGAAAGCGCCGCTGCCGCCGCCGCGGATGAACAGGCCTACCGCGCCTCCCGGCCATGAAGCGTCCCACCCTTTATCTGGCCTCTCCCTACGGCTTCTCTCCCCACTGGCGGGAGCGGCTGCTTCCCGATTTCGTTCAGGCCCTCGAGGCCCTCGGGCTGGAGGTATGGGAGCCGTTCACGCGCAACGGCCAGGCGGATCTGGCAGAACCGGGCTGGGCCTGGCGGGTGGCCCAGGCCGACCTGCAAGACGTGCGCGATGCCGATGCGCTACTCGCCATCGTGAACGGAACGCCTCCCGATGAAGGAGTGATGCTCGAACTGGGCGCGGCGATCGCTCTCGGCAAACCCGTGTTTCTCTACCGCGACGACTTCCGCCGTTGCAGTGATTCCGAGGACTATCCCCTCAACCTGATGGTGTTCAGCGGCCTGCCGCAACAGGGCTGGCAGGAGTGGCTGTACGGCTCCATCAACGAGCTCAGTGATCCCGGCAAGGCCCTGGTGCGCTGGCTGAAGCGGCTGTGCACGTGAAGATCTGCGGCGTGCGCCGGCCGGAGGATGCCCGCCTAGCGGCCCACTTGGGCGCCGATGCGGTTGGCGTGCTGGTGGGCCAGAGCCATCCCAGCGGCGACTTCATCGCGCCGTCCAGCGCTGCCGCGATCCTGCGGGAGCTGCCCAAGCAGGTGATCGGGGTGCTAGTGAGCCACCTCGAGGATCCAGGTGCCCTGTTGGAGTTGATCGATCTGATCCAACCAGGGGCCCTGCAAGTCCACAGCGCCATGCCTCCAGAGGCCGTTCAACAGATCCGCCGCACCAAGCCGGATCTGCTGCTCAGCAAGGCCGTGCACGGCAACGCCGGCAACCCGCTGGAGATGATCCAGCGATACGGACAGGTCGTGGACGGCTTTGTGGCCGACAGCTGCAATCCCGCCACAGGCCAGGTGGGCGGCACAGGCCTCACCCACGACTGGACCATCAGCGCCGATCTCGTGCGGAAAGCCCTCGTGCCGCTCTGGCTGGCGGGAGGCCTCACGCCCAGCAACGTGGCGGCGGCGATCGCGCAGGTGCAGCCCTGGGGCGTGGATGTAAACAGCGGCGTGAAGGGCCCCGACGGCTTCAAGTGCCCTCAGCTCCTCGCGGCCTTCATCAAGGCCGCCAAAGGCAACGCCAGTGCAAGCCACCGCTCGCCAGGATGAGCCCAGGCCACCCTGAAGCCCGATCTGCCGTGTCGACCACCACCTTCGCGGAGTTCGCGCAACGGGCCGACTATTCTCTGCTCGAGACGCTGCAGCCGGATCCCAAGGCCACCAGCGATGGCCAGGATCACCAGCCGCGCCAGGTGTTCTCGGGGCACTACGTGCCGGTCACGCCCAAGCCGATTCCGACGCCGGAATACGTGGCCCACAGCCGCCGCTTGTTTACGGAGCTGGGGCTGAGCGACGCACTGGTGCACGACGACGCGTTCCGGGCGCTGTTCTCCGGCGACAGCAGCGTAGCCACCGGACCGATGCGGCCATATGGCTGGGCCACCGGTTATGCCCTCTCGATCTACGGCACCGAATACATCCAGCAGTGCCCCTTCGGCACGGGCAACGGCTACGGCGACGGCCGGGCCATCTCGATCTTTGAAGGACTGTTTGAGGGCCAACGCTGGGAACTGCAGCTCAAAGGAGGCGGCCCCACCCCCTACTGCCGCGGCGCCGATGGCCGCGCCGTGCTGCGCTCGAGCGTGCGCGAGTTTCTGGCGCAGGAGTTCATGCACGCCCTGGGGGTTCCCACTTCCCGCTCGCTCACGCTCTACATGTCGCGCGCCGAAGCGGTGCGGCGGCCCTGGTATTCGCCCAACACCCGCTCGTTCGATCCCGATGTGATGGTCGACAACCCGGCGGCGATCACCACGCGGGTGGCGCCGTCGTTCCTACGGGTAGGGCAGCTGGAGTTGTTTGCACGCCGTGCCCGCAGCAATGGCCATGCCAGCGCCTTGCGCGAGCTGCAGATGATCGCGGCCCATCTGATCGAGCGCAACTACCGCTCGCAGATCAACGCATCTCTGCCCTTCAACGAACAGGTGCTGGAGCTGGCCCGCTTGTTCCGGGGGCGGCTCACGGCTCTGGTGGCCAACTGGATGCGGGTGGGCTACTGCCAGGGCAACTTCAACAGCGACAACTGCGCCGCCGGCGGCTACACCTTCGATTACGGCCCCTTCGGCTTCTGCGAACTGTTCGACCCGCGCTTCCAGCCCTGGACTGGTGGCGGGGAGCACTTCTGCTTCTTCAACCAACCGGCGGCCGCTGAGGTGAATTACGGGATGTTCGTGAAATCGCTGCGGCCCCTGCTGGAAGGCGACGGGGAGGCCCTGGCCGAACTGGATGCGATCCAGAGCGGTTTTGCCGAAGCCATGGCGCAGGCGATGGAGACGATGTGGGCCAGCAAGCTCGGACTGCCCCGCTACGACGCCGAGCTGATGCAGGAGTTTCTGCAGTTGCTGGTGAACTCCAGGGCTGATTACACGATCTTCTTCCGCCGCTTGTCAGAGATCCCCGAGCAGCTGGACACCCTCAAGGAGAGCTTCTATCTGCCCTGCTCCGATGAGCTCGATGCGCAGTGGAGCAACTGGTTGGAGCGCTGGAGGGAGGTAATCAGCGCCAACGGCAACCTTGAGGAGACATCCGCTGCGATGAAGCGGGTGAACCCCGCGATCACCTGGCGCGAATGGCTGATCGCTCCCGCCTACACACAAGCGGCCCAGGGCGACACCCAGCTGATTCAGGAATTGCAGGCGCTGTTCAGCGATCCCTACAGCGAATGTCCCCCGGAGCTGGCCGCCAAATACGACCGCCTCAAGCCCCGCGAATTCTTCAACGCAGGAGGCGTGTCGCACTACAGCTGCTCGTCGTGAAGATCGGGCTTGGGCTGCTCGCAGTTCTGCTGATTACCCCCGCATCAGCGCAGAGCATGCGGGGCACCGTGGTGTCCATCGGCGATGGCGACACCCTGCGCATACGTGAAGGCAACCGCACCCTGAATGTGCGCCTGGCCTGCATCGATGCCCCCGAAACCAGCCAGGCGCCCCATGGCGCCAATGCCCGATCCCAACTCCAGGCATTGGCCCCGCTCGGCTCCAGCGTGGAGCTGCGCATCCAAGCCACCGACCGCTACGGCCGCTCCGTCGCCGAACTGAGTCGCAACGGCCGCAACCTCAACCAGGCCCTGGTGGCTTCCGGCGCCTCCTTTGTGTATTGGCAGTACATCGCCGGCTGCGACCGCCAGACCTACAGCCGCCTCGAATCCCAAGCCCGACTGCGGGGCCTCGGGGTGTGGAGCGTGCCAGGCGGCGTAAGCCGGCCGTGGGACTTCAGGGCAGGAAACCGGCAACCGCGCTCCAGCTCCGTAGTTCCACAGAGCAGGCGGTACACCTGCAACCAAATCGGCATACGCATAGTGGAGATGGCGACGGGGAAGCCTGCGAGCGACTGCGGGGTTGATCTCGAGTGCTGAGGTTCGGCCCTTCGGCTCACGAGCCCGCCGCGCGAAGGAACCGGGATCCCTGGTGCATGAGGCCATCCACGACGGCGTTTTGCTCCAAACCACAGCCTCCATGTGAACCCCGGTGAACACCAGTTGCCGGCATCCCTCGGCCGATCGAGCCTTCTGGTGTAAACCCTCCCGGTGGGAAGCCATGCACAGCGCAGAGGCGTTACGCGATCGCTACCTCAAGCGAGAGAGCAGCCCCGGAGAGATCAACGCCATCGCCCGCACCTATGCGGCGATGCGCTCGATCCCCTTCCAGCAGGCGCTCGAGGAGGTGCACGACGGCATCGGGTTCGAGCTCAGCGATGCCTCCCAACAACCCTTCCCCTGGGCGGAGGTGAGCCGCTCGCTGGTGCCGCTGGGGCGCCAGTGGATCAACGGCGTTTGAGTTCGCGTACGGTGAGGCCACCGCAATGACGGGCAGGCCTCCGATGAGCGACAGCCAAGGACTCACCATCGCTGAATTGGAGGCCAAATACTTTCTGTACCGCAAGGCTCTCAAGCAGTTGCTGCTGGAGGGCAGGCCCCCGGCCAGCATCGAAAAAACGCTGTGTTGGAGCCGGCTCGAAACCCTCCACAACTGCCTGCCGCGCCAATACAAATCCCCTGATCACATCCGCCACCAGTTGCGGCGGGAGATCGAGCGGGAACAGGGCGAAAGCCTTGAGCGCAGCACGGTGGCGCGCTGATACCAGCGCACGTTCTGGCCTCCACAGGCGGCTCGCCGCCGCGGGCCGGTGTCAGCGTGAGACCTGGCTGCGACCCGCCTGTTGGCTCAACGATCCGATGCTGAGCTGATCGCGATCGCCGAAGCCTTCCACGGGCCCGGATCGGTTTGCTCCGTTGCACCTCTGGGCAACGGCAATGTGAACGACACCTATCTGGTGCGCACCCAGGGCGAACCAGCCGTGTTGCAGCGGCTGAACACGCGGGTGTTCAACCAGCCGCAGCTGGTGCTCCAAAACCTGCAGGTGCTCGGCGAGCACATCCAGCAAAAGCTCGAGGGCTCAGAACGCCATTCTCTGTTGAGTGGCCGCCGCTGGCAGTTGCCCCAACTCGTGCGCACCCTCGATCAGCAGCAAACCTGGCACTGCTGCGAGGCCGGCGAGATCTGGCGCACGATCACCTACGTGCCCGACGCCGACTGCGTGGATGTCGTGGAGGGTCCGGCCCAGGCGCGGGAGCTGGGCATCGGCCTCGGACTGTTTCACCAGCTGATCAGCGATCTGCCCCCAGCCGCTCTGGCCGACACGCTGGAGGGCTTTCACATCACGCCCCTCTATCTGGAGGGGTATCACAAGGCGCTGGTGAACACCGAGCAGCAACCCTCTGAAGCCAGCGAGCAGTGCATCACCTTCATCCGCGAACGGGAACAGCTCTGCGATCTGCTTGAGCGGGCCAAGGAGCGCGGTGAGCTGCCCGTGCGCCCGATCCACGGCGATCCCAAGATCAACAACGTGCTGCTCGATCGCCAGACCGGCCAGGCGGTGGCCCTGATCGATCTCGACACCGTGAAGCCCGGCCTGGTGCATTACGACATCGGTGATTGCCTGCGCTCCTGCTGCAATCGCCTCGGCGAGGAAACCCTCGAGTTCGACGCCGTGCGCTTCGATCTGGAGCTGGCCGAGGCGATCCTTGAGGGCTACCTGGGCGTGGCCGGAAGCTTCCTCAGCGAATCCGAGCTGCGCTACATCCCCGATGCAGCCCGCCTGATCAGCTTCGAGCTGGGGCTGCGCTTCTTCAGCGATTACCTCTGCGGCAGCACCTACTTCAAGGCCGATCGCCCCCGCCACAACCTCGAGCGGGCCCTGGTGCAGTTTGCGCTCACCGCCAGCATCGAAGCGCAATTGCCGGCACTGCGGCAGCTGGTGGAGCGCCTCGCCGCCCAACCGATCGCCAGCCGCAGCTGATGGAGGCGTTGCACCCGTTCGAGCCACAGCCCTGGCTCGCAGGCAGCGAGCTCAAGGCCGCCGCCCAATGGCGGCAGGGGCGGCTCGAGGTGAGCTTTGCGTTGCACGCACCGGCCGAAGCACTGGTGCGCCCTCAAGCCTGCGCACAAATCCAACGCCGCGATGAGCTCTGGCAGAGCACCTGCTTTGAAGCCTTCTTCGCCGAGCCCGGCCAGGAGCGCTACTGGGAGATCAACCTCGCTCCCAACGGCCACTGGAACGTGTATCGCCTCGATCGCTACCGCCAGGGCCTGCGCCCCGAACCTCTGGTGAGCGGGCTCACCTACGCCCTGCGCCAAAGCGCAACAGAGCTCCAGCTCAGCTTCAGCCTCAACCTGCAGCCGCTGCTCGCCGAGAGCGCTGCCCTGGAGTATTCACTCACCGCTGTGCTCGAGCACCAGCAGCACGGCTGCAGCTTCTGGGCGCTAAATCACAGCGGCGATCAGGCGGACTTCCATCGCCGCGACAGCTTCAGGCCACTGTTGCCCGCCCAAGGCTGAAGCTCACAGCTGAGCCGCGCTGATCTCAAGCTTCAGACCTTGATCCCAAAGCGGAAATGAAACCGTGCATTTCGGCAGACTTGGTTGAGATCCGTAGCGTGCGATACATCCAGAGCAAAGTCCTTGCACGTCACCCACTGCGGCGAAGAGCATCTGCTTCAGCTCAGCAGCGCTGAAGCGTCAACGCTGGTGGATGCCTGCGCGCTGCTTCTTCTGGCTTCGAGAAGCGCTCCGGGCTGCGCCCTCAACCACGAGATGACCGCGCTGCTGCAAACCCTGTTCGAGCAGTTCAGCAGCCACAGCGTTTAGAACCGAGGGCATGCATGCCCTCTCGCTGCCCACCTGGTGGATTCATGTGGCCTCGGTGATCGAATGGGGCCTAGCGATGCTCGCGATTCAACGCTTCGGGCAACAGCGTCACGAGCCTGAATGGAATTGGTTGGCCCTGGCGATGCTGCCCGCCTTCGTGAGCGCCATGGCCGCCTGCACCTGGCACCTGTTTGACAACTCCGCCGAACTGCAGGGCTTGGTGGTGCTCCAGGCCGCCTGCACCACCGTCGGCAACACCGCCATGGCCGGCGCCGCCTGGAATCTGGCCAGGCGCAGCCCATGACCGCTCTTGATCCAGTGGGGTTGCTGCAGACCCTGGGCGGGATTGATCCAGCTCCCTTCTTCGGGCTGTCCTTGTTGCCTTATCTGGCCTTTCTGTGGTGGAGCTGGCGCTCGGGCCGCATGCCGCGGCTGGCTCTATGGGGCTTCGCCCTCACCCTGCTGTTTGTGGCCGTCACGATTGCCGCCGCGCTGGTCGCAGAGGGTGTGTATGGAAAGCAGCTGGCGGATGTGGATCCACTCCATGGCGGAGCCGAACTCTTCCTCACCCTCAGCAATGTGTTGGTGCTGCTCGGATTCAGCCGCGCCAAATCTGAGGCGCAGCAGTGAATAAGTCTTAAGCGGCGCGTGTCAAAGCGCGGTGGCACTCGGAAGATGAGGCGTCGCCCGAGAATTCGATGCTCGCCTCCCTGCTGGCTATCGCCCCCGCATCCGTGTCCTGGTCGCCCAAGGTGGGCCTGGTGATGATCGTTGCCAACGTGATCGCCATCGGCATCGGCAAGGCCACCATCAAGTACCCCAACGAAGGTGCACAGCTCCCCAACGCCGCCATGTTCGGCGGCATGAGCCACGCCTCCCTGCTGGCCACCACCTCCTTCGGTCACGTGCTCGGCATGGGCGCCATCCTCGGCCTGGCTGCCCGCGGCGTGATCTGAGCCCAGCTCAGCGCCAACCCAGCAGATAGGGCAACGCTTTGAAGCCATAGCGCTCAAAGCGGTAATCGAACAGCAGCGCCGAGAGATCTTCGGCGCTGCGTTCCGCCTCCAAACCCTGCAGCAACCGCTGCAACCGGTTGTCTCCCCGCTCCCCGTGCAGGCTCAGCCAGGTGCGCCGGGCGAGACGACCACTCAACGACCAGCGCCAGCCCAATCGGCGCCGGAGTTTGGGGGCATAGCTCCGCAGGCTCTGGGCTTTGCCGGCCAGAGCTTCAAGCAACAGCGGCGCCAGCACTTCACTACTGGCCATCGCGTGGCGGATGCCTTCGCCGCCCAGCAAATTGCCGGTGCTCACCGCATCGCCCAGGGCCAGCAGACAGCCGCGCTGATGGGGCTCCCGCCGGCGAATCGTGCTGCGAATCAAGCCCCCATGGCGATCGAGCACCAGCGCATCGCTGAGATCAAGCCGTTGCTGCAACCCGCGCAGCAGGCCGTGCAACGGCGGTTGAGCACGCGTAGAGTCATGCAGCCTGCACACGCCGAGCTTCATCTGGCCGGGGGCCATCGGAAACACCCAGCCGTATCCCTGGGGCACCCAACCGCTTCCGAGCATGAAGCTCAGCTGATCCGCCCAGGCCTGCCAGGTGGACAGCGACACCTGCAGCAACCACTCCACTCCCTCACCGCTCACCAGCTCCCCCGTCGCTGGGGACGGCTCCCCGATCAGCGCCCGCCGCTGGCCTGTGGCATCCACCAGCCAACGGCAGTGAATCTGGCCCCGATCGCCGCCGGGGCCTCGCAGCCAGGCCATCACACCACCACCGGCGCCGCGCTGCCACCGCTGCACGCTCCAGCCCAGCTGCAGCTGCGCGCCCTCGCCAACGGCTCTCTCCGCCAGCCACTGGCGCAGGCTGCCGAAATCAAGCACCGCCCCCAGAACGTGATCGGCGCGCCAATGGCGCCGCTGGTCGTCCGGGCCAAACAGCTGCCAGCTGCTCCACTGCGCAGCCTGCACCTGGGGAGGCAACTCAAACTCCCGCACGGCCTCCATCGGCAGGGCCGCACTGCTGAAGGCGCTGTGGCGCAGATCCAAGAGCGGATCAACCACCTTCACCGAGGCCCCGGCCTGAGCGAGCAAGCGGGCCAGATGCAGCCCAGCCGGGCCGGCGCCGGCAATCAGAACATCAACGCTCTGCGGATCAGACAACCACAGCCTGACGGCGCAGGGAGCCGAATCGTTTAAGGATGCTATCCGCCATCTGGTTGGGGGTGAGGCCGAGGGCCTGCTTGCTCTGATCCGGGGTGGCGTGGTCCACGAGCACATCGGGGATACCGATGCGGTGCACCGGCACGAGTACGTCGTGGTCGTTGAGGGTTTCCACCACGGCGGCACCGAAACCTCCGGCGAGGCAGCCTTCTTCCAGGGTCACCACGCGGCCGATGCGCTTGGCCATCGGCAGGATCAGCGCTTCATCCAGGGGCCGCAGGAAGCGGGCGTTGATCACGGCGGCCCGAACACCTTGTTCCTGGAGGAGTCCGGCGGTGGCCATGGCCGGATACACCATGGCGCCATAGGCCACGATCAACAGATCGTCGCCGTCGGCGAGCAGTTCGCCGCGCCCGATCTCCAGGGGCTCCCAGCCCTCTTCCATCAGGGCAGCGCCTTCACCTTCGCCGCGTGGGATCCGCAAGGCGGTGGGGCCGTCGTGCTGCAGGCAGGTCACCATCATGCGCTGCAGTTCCGCCTCATCCTTCGGTGCCATCACCGTGAAGTTGGGCACGCAGCGCAAATAGCTGATGTCGTACTGACCCTGGTGCGTGGGGCCATCGGCACCCACCACGCCAGCGCGATCGAGCACGAAGGTCACGGGCAGGTTCTGAATGCCCACGTCGTGGATCAGTTGGTCGTAAGCGCGCTGCAGGAAGGTGCTGTAAATAGCGCACACCGGACGAAGGCCTTCGCAGGCCATACCGGCGGCCATGGTCACGGCGTGCTGCTCGGCGATGCCCACATCGAAATATTGATGGGGCCGGGCCTTCTCCAGCAGATCGAGCCCCGTACCTGTGGCCATGGCGGCAGTGATGCCCACCACGCGGGGGTTCTGCTCGCACAGCTTCACCAGCGTTTGGCCAAACACCTTGCTGTAGCTGGGGGGTTTGGGCTTGCTGGAGGGGTAGGCCTTACCGGTGGCCAGATCAAAGGCGCTCTGGGCGTGGTAGCCCACCTGGTCTTCCTCGGCGTAGGCATAGCCTTTGCCCTTGGTGGTGGCCACATGCACCAGCACCGGACCCTCATGGGCGTGGGCCTGCTGGAACACCTGAATCATCCCGGCCATGTCGTGGCCATCCACCGGACCCATATAGGTGAAGCCCAGCTCCTCAAACACGGCGCCCACCTTGGGCACGGCCAGGCGCTTCATGCTCTCCTTGAGATTCTTCAGCTCGGTGGGAAGCTCACCGTGCATGAAGGGCAGGTGCTTGATCGCCTCTTCGGCGTTGTCCTGCAGGAACTGCAGCGGCTTGCTGTGCCGCATGCGGTTGAGGTGAGTGCTCAGCGCGCCCACGGGAGGGCTGATCGACATGTCGTTGTCGTTGAGCACCACCAACAGACGGGTGTGGGGCAGGTGGCCGGCGTGGTTGATCGCCTCCAGAGCCATGCCGCCAGTGAGTGAGCCATCGCCGATCACCGCCACGCATTTGAAGTCTTCACCGCGCTGATCGCGGGCCAGGGCCATGCCCAGGGCGGCCGAGATCGATGTGCTGGCGTGACCGGCGCCGAAATGATCAAAGCTGCTCTCGCAGCGCTTCAGATAACCCGCCACACCGTTTTGTTGGCGCAGCGTGTGGAAATTGTTGTAGCGGCCGGTGATCAGCTTATGGGGATAGGCCTGGTGGCCCACATCCCACACCACCCGGTCGTGGTCGAGATCGAGGGTTTGATACAGCGCCAGGGTGAGTTCCACCACCCCGAGGCCGGGGCCAAGGTGACCACCGCTGGTGCTCACCACTTCCAAATGCCGCTCGCGGATCTGGCGGGCAATGCCCTCGAGCTCGGCAATGCTCAGGCCATGCAGCTGATTCGGATGCGTCAGCTCGCTGAGATGCATGCCCTAGGCCTTGATTGGGGTTCAGCCTACGGTCTCAACTCAGGCCGTTGGTGCCGCCTGGCACCAATCGCTGATCGATGTCAGAGGCTTGTCACACTGGGATGGTGAGTCAGGGCCATGAGCGACACCAACACCGTGCCCATGCTGCTGCGCATCCTGCGGGCCCGCGTGTACGACGTGGCGATCGAATCGCCGCTCGACCCCGCCCCGAATCTCTCGCGGCGCCTCAACAACACGGTGCTGCTCAAGCGCGAAGACCTGCAGCCGGTGTTCAGCTTCAAGCTGCGCGGCGCCTACAACAAGATGGCGGGCCTCAGCCGCGAGGAGCTGGAGCGCGGTGTGATCGCCGCCAGCGCCGGCAACCACGCCCAGGGCGTGGCCCTCGGCGCCCAGAAGCTTGGCTGCCGCGCCGTGATCGTGATGCCGGTCACCACCCCGGAGATGAAGGTGCGGGCCGTGGCCGCCCGCGGGGCGGAGGTGGTGCTCCATGGCGACAACTACGACGCCGCCTGCAGCGAGGCCTACCGGCTGGCGGCTGAGCGGGGCCTCACCTTTATTCATCCCTTCGACGACCCGGATGTGATCGCTGGCCAGGGCACCATCGCCCTGGAAATCCTGCGACAGTGCTCCGAACCGCCGGATGCCATCTATGTGGCCGTGGGCGGCGGCGGCCTGATCGCCGGAATCGCCTCCTACGTGAAATCCCTCTGGCCCCAGGTGGAGGTCATCGGGGTGGAGCCGGTGGATGCCGATGCCATGACCCGCTCGCTGGCCCTCGGCGAGCGGGTGAAGCTCGAGCAGGTGGGCCTGTTCGCCGATGGCGTGGCCGTGCGGGAGGTGGGCGAGCAAACCTTTGAGCTGGCCCGCCGCCACGTGGACGCGATGGTGACGGTGGACACCGATGCCATCTGCGCCGCCATCAAAGACGTGTTCGAAGACACCCGCTCGATCCTTGAGCCCGCCGGCGCCCTGGCCGTGGCTGGCATGAAGGCCGATGTGGCACGCCGAAACCTGAGCAGCCGCACCCTGGTGGCGGTGGCCTGCGGCGCCAACATGAACTTCGATCGGCTGCGCTTCGTGGCCGAACGCACCGAGATCAGCGAAGACCGCGAAGCGATGCTGGCGGTGGAGATCCCGGAGCGGGCCGGCAGCCTCAGGGAGTTCTGCACCCTGCTCGGCGATCGCAACCTCACTGAATTCAGTTACCGGCTCGCCGATCCTTCCCGCGCCCACATCTTCGTGGGGGTGCAAACCAGCGGCAGTCGCGATGAACAAGAGCTGATTGATCAGCTGAATGCAGCTGGCTTCCCCTGCCTCGATCTCTCGAACGACGAGCTCTCAAAGCTGCACCTGCGACACATGGTGGGCGGGCGCATGCCGGCAGCGGCGGCTGAAGCCTGCAGCCACACCCGAGAACTGCTTTATCGCTTCGAGTTTCCGGAGCGGCCAGGGGCGCTGATGCGTTTCCTCACCAGCCTGCATCCCAACTGGAACATCAGCATCTTTCACTACCGCAACCACGGCGCCGACGTGGGCCGCATCGTGGTGGGCGTGCAGGTGCCGCCCGAAGAGCTCGGGGAATGGCAGAGCTTCCTCGATGGCCTCGGCTATCAATCCGTGGACGAAACCAACAACCCGGCCTATCGCCTCTTCCTGGGCGAGGTGGCCGGCGCCGTGGGGGTGGGATAACTTGCGCCTGAAGCTGGGGACGTGATGGACGACACAACCCAGAACGCGTCGATCGAAGAGGAGCTCCAGCGAGAGCCCCCCGCCGCTGAGCTGTCGCTGCCGGCGAGGCTTGAGGCAATCCTCTATTTGAAGGGCCGCTCCATGACCCTTGGCGAGCTGGCCGAGATCAGCAGCGTGAGCCGTGAGCAGGTGGAGCTAGGCCTGATAACCCTGATGGCCGATTACGCCCACCGCGATACCGCCCTCGAAATCCGCCAGGAGGGGCAGCGCTACAGCCTGCAGCTGCGCGATGGCCTCGGCGAACTAGTGCAGAGCCTGCTGCCGGTGGATCTCTCCACCGCCGCGCTGCGCACCCTGGCCACCATCGCCCTGAAGAAACGGATCCTGCAATCGGATCTGGTGGAGCTGCGCGGCTCCGGCGCCTACGACCACATCAAGGAACTGCTGGCCCAAAACTTCATCGAGCGCAAACGGCAGAGCGAGGGCCGCTCCTACTGGCTCACCCTCAGCGAGAAGTTCCACCGCACCTTCTCGATCAAAACCGAGGAGCTCAAGCCGCGCCGGGCGGCTGCAGCCGAACCGGCAGAACGGGCAGAACCGACTCTCGAACCGCTTCCGGAGCCGGTGCCCTCCAGCAGCGCTGGGGTCAGCGACGACGACTGGGAGCAGGCGGCCTGAACCGCCAGGCTACGGCACTGCTCCATAAACTCATTGCAAGCAGAGATCTCACATGTCCCCACTGGTTGGTGATCTGATCGGCGTTCTGGCCCAGACCATCTCGATCTACACGCTGATCTTGCTGGTGCGGGTGCTGCTCAGCTGGTTCCCCAATCTCGACTGGGGCAATCCGGTGCTCTCAACCGTGAGCGCTGTGACCGATCCTTATCTCAACGCCTTCCGCGGCCTGATCCCGCCCCTGGGGGGCCTTGATCTCTCAGCGATCATCGCCTTCCTCGCCCTGCAGCTGATCCAGTCGCTGCTAGAGCAAAGCCGCGGCTTCTTCTATCAGGGGATCTACTAGTCGGCCCTAGGGAGCGTCCGCTACGGCCTGCTCAAGCGGCAGCAGATCATCGAATTCACCAGCCCGGGTGCGCACGGGAGCGCTGAAGCCGCGAGCTTTCACGTTGGAGAAGGTGAAGGGGCCGGGCGTGCCGGCGGGTACGGCCAGCCGCAGGGCAAAGCTCGAATCACCTGGGGGCACATCACCAATCGATCCCACGCGTGCGCGGTTCTGCAGCACCGGCTCGCCGCTGGCATCCAGGATCTGGGCAAACACGTCGGTATCCACTACGGGCTTACGGCCCGGGTTGCTCACCGTGCCTCGCAGAACAAAGCAACTGGCTCCGCTGGGGCGGCGCAGTTGAGGCTGAGCGCCGATGTCGTCGCTAGGGCACGGGTCGAGGCTCACCTCACTCACGCTGAGGTTGGCCGCCAGGGCAGGAGCTGCCCAAGGGCCTGCCAGGACGAGGCCCATGACCAGGGCTGCAGCGAACAGCGAGCGGAGTGGCCGGAGCAGCACTGGCATCACAACAACGGATCCGGCAGCACAGCGCTCAGCGATGGTCGCCACTGCCTGCGATCACGTTACGGGCGGCGCGGCTGGCCAACTTGTTGAGGTTGGCCTCGGCGATCTCCGAAAGTTCAAAGCCCAGTTCGCTGGAGAGCTGGGCCACGTACCAGAGCACATCGCCCAACTCCAGCTTCAGCGCCTCGCGCACTTCCGGCGAAAAGGTGCCGCCCTGATCGCGCAACACCTTCTTCACCTTGTCGGCCACCTCACCGGCCTCACCACAGAGGCCGAGGGTTGGATAAATCGGGTTGGCGCCCACATCCGGGTATCGCGCCGTGCTGCGTGCACCCTGCTGATAGACGTTGAGATCCATTGGCAGAGCAGGGCTGGCGGGCTCCGATGATAGGGTCGGCCTCAACTTTGGCCCTGCCGAATGGCCCTGCCCGATCTCACGCGTCGCACCAAGATCGTGGCCACCATCGGCCCTGCCACCGAATCTCCCGAACAGCTGCGTTTGCTGATCGAAGCCGGTGCCACCACGTTCCGGCTGAATTTCTCCCACGGCGATCACAGCGAGCACGCCGCCCGCATCCGCACCATCCGCCAGGTGGCGGAGGAGATGCGCGTGCACATCGGCATCCTCCAAGACCTCCAGGGCCCCAAGATCCGCCTCGGCCGCTTCAGCGGCGGCCCGATCACCGTGGCCAAGGGTGATGCCTTCACCCTCACTTCCCGGGATGTGGCCTGCACCCAGGACATCGCCACCGTCACCTACGACAAGCTGGCCGATGAAGTGGTGGCCGGCAGCCGCATCCTTCTCGATGACGGCCGCGTGGAAATGGTGGTGGATCGCGTCGATAAGAGCGATCAAACCCTCTATTGCACCGTAACCGTGGGCGGGGTGCTATCAAACAACAAAGGGGTGAATTTCCCCGATGTGCAGCTCTCGATCCGCGCCCTCACCGATAAGGACTGCACGGATCTGGCCTTCGGCCTGCAGCAGGGTGTGGATTGGGTGGCCCTCAGCTTCGTGCGCAATCCCTCCGATATGGAGGAGATCAAGGCCCTGATCGCTTCCCACGGCCACAACACCCCGGTGGTGGCCAAGATCGAGAAATTCGAAGCGATCGATCAGATCGACGCGATCCTGCCCCTCTGCGATGGGGTGATGGTGGCCCGTGGCGACCTGGGTGTCGAGATGCCGGCGGAGGAAGTGCCGCTGCTGCAGAAGGAGCTGATCCGCAAGTGCAACGGCCTCGGCATCCCGGTGATCACCGCCACCCAGATGCTCGATTCGATGGTGAGCTGCCCGCGGCCCACCCGCGCTGAGGTGAGCGATGTGGCCAACGCGATTCTCGATGGCACCGATGCCGTGATGCTCTCCAACGAGAGCGCCGTGGGCGATTACCCCGTGGAAGCTGTGGCCACCATGAGCCAGATCGCCCGTCGCATTGAGCGGGATTACCCCCGCCGCGAAAACGACGGCCAGCTGGCCTCCACCATCCCCAACGCCATCAGCCACGCGGTGAGCTCCATCGCCCGTCAGCTCGAGGCGGCGGCGATCCTCCCCCTCACCAAGAGCGGCGCCACGGCGCGCAATGTGAGCAAGTTCCGCCCCAGCACGCCGATCCTGGCGATCACTAGCGAGAAGAAGGTGGCCTCCCAGCTGCAGCTCGTGTGGGGCGTGCACCCGCTGCTGGTCGACGATGCCGACAGCGCCACCGCCAGCTTCAACCGCGCCATGGAGATGGCCGCCGATGAAGCGCTGCTGCGCGAAGGGGATCTGGTGATCCAAACCGCCGGCACCGTGGCCGATGTGAGCGGCTCCACCGACCTGGTGAAGGTGAGCATCGTGGGCAAGGGCACGGTGCTCGATCCCACAATCATGTGATCCAGGCCTGCAGCATGTAGGCCCGCCCGCTCGCCAGAGGCCATGGCCCTAAAACTCGCCATGGGCGAAACCGTGGGGATGGCTATAGCCACCCTGCGGGCCAACCGCCTGCGCTCGCTGCTCACGATGCTGGGCATCGTGATCGGCAATGCCTCGGTGATCACCCTGGTGGGGGTGGGCCGCGGCGCCCAGAACCTGGCGGAGGGTCAGCTCAACACCCTCGGTGCCAACGTGCTGTTTGTGGTGCCTGGCAACAACGACAGCCGCCGCCAGGGCATCGACTTTCCGAAAACCCTGGTGCTCGAGGACGCCGAAGCGATCGGCGAGCAGGTGCCGAGCGTGAAGCGCGTGGTGCCTCAGATCACCCTGAGCGCGGTGCTGCAAGCCGGGGCCAAGAGTTCAAGTGCCACAGTGTCTGGCATCACGCCTGAATTCCTAAGCGTGCGCCGCTTTGAGGTGGCCCAGGGGCGCTTCATCGATCAGCGCGACCTTGAGGGTGCCCGCAACGTGGTGGTGATCGGCCCAGATCTGCGCGAAAAACTGCTGCCCCTGGGCTCCGCCATCGGCAAGCAGCTGCGCATCCGCGATCAGAGCTTTGAGGTGATCGGTGTGATGGCGCCGAAAGGCGCGGTATTCGGTCAAAACCAGGACGAGGCCGCCTACATCCCGCTCTCCACCATGGTGAGCAAGCTGTCGGGACGCGATCCCACCTATGGCGTGAGCCTCAACTTCATCAGCGTGGAAGCGCGCGATGAGGCGAGCACCAGCGCCGCCAAATTCCAGATCACCAACCTGCTGCGCCAGCGGCACAACATCCTGCGGGAAGACGATTTCGCCGTGCGCTCTCAAAAGGATGCGCTCTCGATCGTGGGCACGATCACCGGCGGCCTCACCCTGATGCTCGGGGCAATCGGCGCTATCTCCCTGCTGGTGGGAGGCATCGGGATCATGAACATCATGTTGGTGTCGGTGAGTGAGCGCACCTCCGAAATCGGCCTGCGCAAGGCGATCGGTGCCCGCAGCAGCGATGTGCTCGCCCAGTTCCTGGTGGAAGCACTGGTGCTCTCCAGCCTGGGGGGCGTGATCGGCAGCGCCCTAGGCCTCTCAGCCGTTACGGCGGTGGCTGCCTTCACGCCGCTTCCCGCCGCGATCGGTGGCGTGAGCGTGCTGATCACGGTGGGACTGTCTGGAACGATCGGCCTGGTTTTCGGCGTGCTGCCAGCCCGGCGCGCGGCGCGGCTCGATCCGATCACGGCCCTGCGCAGCCTCTGAGCTGGCACGGTCTCTGAAGCAACAGTCCGGGCGATGGCCCGGGTCTTCCGCCATTGCTCGCAAAAAGAAAGAAAAGCCGAAGAAGGCCAAACCGGCGCCAAACGGCATCAACTGCGACCATCCGCGAGCCCGCTGGATGGCTTCATAGGGCTTCGATTCGGCAAGCCTTCCCTTGGCGCAGCTCACCTGTGGCTATCGCAACACCAGCGATCGGATGGTGATCGTGCGTTGCATCGGGCCTCAAGAGTTCTTTCTGGAGCGCGTGGTGTTCCCGTTTGAGCTGCTCAGTTTCCTGGCGCCGGCCGAGAGCGTGGTGCAGATCTGGACCCATGGCCTCGGCGGACCGGAGCTGAGGGAGACCATCAAGGTGGAGGAGCTATGCGTGGACGACCACGGCATGGCACAGCTGGTCGTGGAAGAGCTCGGAGTGGAAGCACCGGATCTTCTTGAGGCTCACGAGCCGATCAACAGCATCGGTGAAGCAGCTCCGAGCTGGCAGCAGGCCTCCTGAATGAGAGAGCGGACGCCCCAACAATCCCGATCCAGCGGGGCTCGCTTTACACTTGTTAAACATCAAGACCTGCTTGAGCGGCCATGAATCAGCGCTGGCGCACCATTGCCCTCTGGGTGCTCCCCATCGGCGTCGCCCTGTTCCTTGGTTGGCAGGTGCTCGGTAACGGTGGCGGCCGCATGGCAGCGCCGAGCGGCCCCACCGTGGCTCCTCGCAATGCGGCAGTGGCCCGCATGAGCTATGGCCGCTTCCTTGACTACGTGGATGCCGGCCGTGTCACCGCGGTTGACATCTTTGATGGCGGCCGCACCGCGGTGGTAGAAGCGGTCGACCCCGACCTCGACAACCGCGTGCAGCGCCTGCGCGTGGATCTGCCCGGTCTGGCGCCTGAGCTGGTGAACAACCTCAAGAACCAGGGCATCAGCTTCGATATTCACCCGCCCCGCCAAGCGCCTCCAGCTCTCGGCCTGCTCGGCAACCTGCTCTTTCCGCTGCTACTGATCGGCGTCCTGGTGTTCCTGTCTCGCCGCGGCAACGGCATGCCCGGTGGCCCCGGCCAGGCGATGCAATTCGGCAAAACCAAGGCTCGTTTCCTGATGGAGGCCGAAACCGGCGTCAAATTTGACGACGTGGCCGGCGTGGAAGAAGCCAAGCAAGACCTTCAAGAGGTGGTCACCTTCCTGAAGACCCCTGAGCGCTTCACCTCCGTGGGCGCCAAGATCCCCAAAGGCGTGCTGCTGGTGGGCCCTCCCGGCACCGGTAAAACACTGCTCGCCAAGGCGATCGCCGGTGAGGCCGGTGTGCCCTTCTTCTCCCTCTCCGGCTCGGAGTTTGTGGAGATGTTCGTGGGCGTGGGCGCCAGTCGCGTGCGCGATCTGTTCAAGCGCGCCAAGGAAAACAGCCCTTGCCTGATCTTCATCGACGAGATCGATGCAGTGGGTCGTCAGCGCGGTGCCGGCGTGGGCGGCGGTAACGACGAGCGTGAGCAAACCCTCAACCAGCTCCTCACCGAGATGGACGGCTTTGAGGGCAACAGCGGCATCATCATCATTGCCGCCACCAACCGGGCCGACGTGCTCGATTCGGCGCTCCTGCGTCCCGGTCGTTTCGACCGCCAGGTGCAGGTGGACGTGCCCGACATCAAGGGCCGCCTCTCCGTGCTCAAGGTGCACTCCCGCGACAAGAAGCTCGCCGACGACGTGAGCCTCGAAGCGATCGCCCGCCGCACCCCCGGCTTCTCCGGTGCCGACCTGGCCAACCTGCTCAACGAAGCGGCGATTCTCACCGCCCGCCGCCGCAAGGAGGCCACCAGCCTCGCCGAGATCGACGACGCTGTTGATCGCATCATCGCCGGCATGGAGGGGAAACCCCTCACCGATGGTCGCAGCAAGCGCCTGATCGCCTATCACGAAGTGGGCCATGCCCTCGTGGGCACCCTGGTGAAGGCTCACGACCCTGTGCAGAAGGTCACCCTGATTCCCCGTGGTCAGGCCCAGGGCCTCACCTGGTTCTCCCCCGATGAGGAGCAGATGCTGGTGAGCCGCGCCCAGCTGCGTGCACGGATCATGGGCGCCCTCGGCGGCCGCGCTGCTGAGGATGTGGTGTTCGGCTACGCCGAAGTCACCACCGGAGCCGGCGGCGACATTCAACAGGTGGCCTCAATCGCCCGCCAGATGGTGACCCGCTTCGGCATGAGCGAAGTTGGCCAGCTCTCCCTTGAGGCCGGTAATCAGGAAGTATTCCTGGGCCGCGATCTGATGACCCGCAGCGATGGCTCCGATGCCACCGCCGCCCGCGTCGACCTGGCCGTGCGCCAGATCGTTCACAACTGCTACCAGGAAACCGTGAAGCTCGTGGCCGAAAACCGCTCCTGCATGGACCGAGTGGTGGAAGTGCTGATCGAGAAGGAAAGCCTCGATGGCGATGAATTCCGCGCCCTGGTGAGCGAGTTCACCTCCATTCCCGAGAAGGAGCGCTTCTCTCCGTTCCTCAGCGAAGCCGATCTGGCCGCTGAGGCCACACCGATCAAGGCTGAAGCCTGATCCAAGGCGACCAAGCCACACATTGACCCTTCACTGCTCGCGCCCTGCGCGGGCTTTTTTTTGCATCAACGCCTTTCGGCCATCCCCAGCAGCCCATCAGCCTGAACACAATGCGGCGCAGAGCTGCACGTGGCCACCTTGAACCTGAGTCGCCGCAACGCCCTTCAGATGCTCGGAGCCACCGCAGGTTTCGGCGTTGCCGGGGCCATGGGTGTGGTGTCGCCCTCCAGGCTGCACGCAGCACCGGCCGCTGCCGGCGTGAGCCGTGATCTGGAGCTGGCGTACATGAGCGCCGGCGAGCTGCTGAAACTCTTCCGCCAGAAAAAGCTTTCGCCGGTGGAGGTGCTGCAGGCCCAGCTGCGGCTCACCGAGCAGCGCGGGAAGCAGGTGAACTGCTTCACCTATCTGCATCCCAAGGAGGCGATGGC
>Ga0194119_10001092_pt1 | contig 50525 bp, 30 predicted proteins | sample TA2MahC100mmetaG_FD_148620 | JGI IMG/M metagenome (GOLD analysis project Ga0194119, IMG submission 148620) | Freshwater microbial communities from Lake Tanganyika, Tanzania - TA2015018 Mahale Deep Cast 100m | ecosystem: Environmental > Aquatic > Freshwater > Lake | place: Tanzania: Lake... | reverse complement strand
CGGGCCTTCCCTCCGCCAGGGATGGACAACCAGCGTCCGTCGTATCAACCTCAACCCATCACCCAGACCGAACTTAGGGGTGGCTCGAAAATCCGTACCCCGTCACGAGGAGGGTGTTCCGTGGTTCCGCATCGAGCAGGAGTTCTTCTGGCTCGAACGCGCCATTTTCTCCATCCGTCGCCATGGCTATCGCGAGCAAAAGCCGGGCATCGTCGCCCGCAAACTTGAGCGGGCGGACGGGGCGGAGTCATTCTTGATTCTAGACGGCAACCACCGGCTGAGTGCGCTGGTGGCGCTTGGGAGCCGGGAGGTAACGCTGCACTACCTGCCGGCGGCCACGGTCCGCGAAGCATCGTGTTCCGACTGGCGGCAGGTTCGCGCGGGTCGATTCACCGAGCGTGATGCGCGGTCCGTGTTGAGGGCCTACTTTGAGGGCGACCCGCGCTGGCGAACGAGTCTCGTTCCTGCGCCGTTGCTTGAGTTGCCCCCGCGGGAGGCGGTCGTACCGGCATGAAGCCAGCGTGGAAGGGAATGGGTCGCGCTCTGCTGCCGCCGCTCCTCGTTGATTTGTGGGAGCGGCGTTTCCGCAGGGTCCGTTTCGAGGGAGACCTTGCTTCGTAGCAGGAGGCGCGGGCGGCTTCAACCGGTTACGATTCCGCAGCGATCCAGGAGCGCGTGCTTGAGGCTGCGCGCACGGTGCGAGACGGACGTGCGGCCTTCGAACGCGATGGCGTAATCCATCGGGAGCCCGCTCCGTCATGGACCTTGGCGGCGTGCCTCATGCAGGAGGCCGCGCGTGCTGGCGGTCGACTGAACGTCTTGGATTTTGGGGGATCTCTGGGCAGCTGCTATTTCCAGCACCGCTCGCTTTGGCAAGGAGCCATTCGCATCCGCTGGGCCGTGGTCGAACAGGCGATGTTTGTGGAGGCCGGGCAGCGGGAGTTTTCCAATGGCGAGTTGTCGTTCCATTCGGACATCGCATCCGCAGTCTTTGCCGCCGAGCCGACGGTCGCGCTTCTCTCCGGCGTGGTCGGCTGAGTCGAGCACCCCCATCGGTTGCTGGACGAGATCGTTAAACTCGGCCTGCCAGCCATCATCCTCGACCGAAACCCGATCATCGCGGATGACCGGGACCGCCTGACGGTACAGCGCGTTCCCGAGCACATCGGGGGCGCAAGTTATCCGGCACGGCTTCTTTCCCGCCCCCGTTTGCTGGGGCATTTTGAGGAGAGGTATGAGTTGCGCGCGGAGTTCGAGAGCAATGACCGGCCCAGTGGTCCAGCCGTGTTCCGAGGCTATTACTTTGTCCGCCGCGGAGCGTGAGTTTGTCGATGACCTCCGCTCTCCGCCGACGCTGGCAGCGTGAACTCTTGCACCCCAGCTGCCCAACGCCCCGAGATCGCCGAGACCGAGGATGCGCTCGCCGTCGGTGACGACCAGCATGCGGATGTCATTGACGGGCCAGTGAGAGAGGATCTCGGCGAGGCGGCCGCGGTCCTGAATCGACAGGTAGAGTCCGCGCGGACGGCGGAAAATGACGCCGAACTCAAGGCAGGCCTGGCCCACGGTGGGCGTGTAGATCAGCGGGACCAGCTCCTCGATGTGATCGCCGATGACCTTGTAAAACAGCGTCTCGTTCCGGTCTTGGAGGTTGGTCAGGAAGACGTAGCGATCGAGGGGCTCCTTGATCTTGCGGAGGTTCTCCATGAGCCGAGCGGCCTGTTCGGCGAGGCTGAAGACGCGGGCGGGCAGCAGGCCGCGCAAGCCGAGGGCATCGCGTTCGGCCTCGGTGAAGGCCGTGCCCTTGTTGAGCAACGGATCATTGAGCAACGCCTGACCCCGCGGGAGCGCGGGGCCGGGGTGCGGGGAAAGGCCGCGCGACCAGGAGTGCATTCCCCCAAGTCTGCCGCAGCCGGCGCGGGCCGCCTCCGCGGAATTTGGCGGTTGCCGGCGTTTTCTTGCGGGGACCGCCTTACGGCAGATCCGTTGTGCCCATCAGGTAGCGATCGCACTCGCGGGCCGCGCCGCGGCCCTCGTTGATCGCCCAGACCACGAGACTCTGGCCGCGGCGGCAGTCGCCGGCGGCGAACACGCCCTTGAGGTTGGTCGTGTACTTCTCGTGCTCCGCCTTGATGTTCGAGCGGGGGTCCGACTCCAGCTTGATCTCCTTGAGCAGCGCCTGTTCGGGTCCGAGGAAGCCGAGCGCGAGCAGCACCAGCTGAGCCGGTCGCGTCTTCTCGCTGCCGGGGACTTCCTTCGGCACGAACTGACCCTTCTCGTTCTTCTCCCACTTGATCTCGACGGTCACGAGCTCCTTCACGTGGCCCTGCTCGTCGCCGATGAACTTCTTCACCGTCGTCAGGTACACGCGCGGATCGTCGCCGAAACGGGCCGCCGCCTCCTCCTGGCCGTAGTCCATCTTGTAGGTCTTCGGCCACTCCGGCCACGGATTGTCGGCCGCGCGCTCGGTCGGGGGCTTGGGGAGAATCTCGATCTGCACGAGGCTCTTGCAGCCATGGCGCATCGACGTGCCCACGCAGTCCGTGCCGGTGTCGCCGCCGCCCAGCACCACGACATCCTTGCCGCGGGCGGAGATGGGCGTGTGCTCGGCGCCGCCGTTGAGCACGGCCTTGGTGTTCGCGGTGAGGAACTCCATCGCGAAGTGAATGCCCTTCAGCTGACGCCCCTCGATCGGGAGATCGCGCGGCTGCGTCGCGCCGGTGCAGATCACCGTCGCATCGAATTCCTTCAGGAAAAGCTGCGGCTCGACGTTCTCGCCGACGTTCGCGTTGCAGATGAACTTGATGCCTTCCTTCTCCATCAGCTCGATGCGGCGGAGGACGACCTCGCGCTTTTCCAGCTTCATGTTCGGGATGCCGTACATCAGCAGGCCGCCCGGGCGGTCGGCGCGCTCGAAGACCGTGACGGTATGGCCCGCGCGGTTGAGCTGGGCGGCGGCGGAGAGGCCGGCCGGGCCGGAGCCGATGACGGCGACTTTCTTGCCGGTGCGCACCTTCGGGGCCTCGGGGAGGACCCAACCCTCTTCCCAGCCGTGGTCGATGATCGAGACCTCGATGTTCTTGATCGTGACGGGCGGCGCGTTGATGCCGAGCACGCAGGAACCTTCGCACGGGGCCGGACACACGCGGCCGGTGAATTCCGGGAAGTTATTCGTCTTGTGCAGGCGATCGAGCGCCTCGCGCCACTGACCGCGGTAGACGAGGTCATTCCACTCGGGGATCAGGTTGTTGATCGGGCAGCCGGAGGCCATCCCGCTGATCAGTTTCCCGGTGTGGCAGAACGGGACGCCGCAGTCCATGCAGCGCGCGCCCTGCTGGCGGAGTTTCTTCTCCTCCATGTGGGGATGGAACTCGTTCCAGTCGCGGACGCGCTCGGTGGGCGAGCGGTCGACGGGAAGTTCGCGCAGGTATTCGATGAAACCAGTTGGCTTGCCCATGGCGGAAGGGGGTCGGAGGGATTTCGGTGTGGTGGGGGTGCGTGCGGTGCCGTCGCGGATCAGTTGCCGCCGACACGCGAGGTGTCGCGGGCGTTCTCCTCGAAGGCGGCCATGATGGCCTCGTCGCCGCTCAGGCCCTGGGCCTGGGCGCGCTCGATGCAGGCGAGCATGCGCTCGTAGTCCTTCGGCAGCACCTTGACGAACTTCGGGAGGTAGGTGTCCCAGGCGCCGAGGATCTTCTGGGCGCGTTCGCTGCGGGTGTACTCGAAGTGCTTTTCGATCGAGCTGCGGAGTTCCGCAATGTCCTTGGCGGCCGTGACGCGGCCGATCCCGACCATCTGCGGATTGACGCGCTTGGCGAAGTCGCCGCTCTCGTCGAGCACGTACGCGACGCCGCCGGACATGCCGGCGCCGAAGTTGCGGCCGGCGGGGCCGATCACGACCACGCGACCGCCCGTCATGTACTCGCAGCCGTTGTCGCCGATGGCTTCGACGACCGCGTTCACGCCGGAGTTGCGCACCGCGAACCGTTCACCCGCCATGCCGCGGATGTAGATCTCGCCATCCGTCGCACCGTAGAGGGCGACGTTGCCGACGATCATGTTCTCGTCGGCGCGGAAGGTCGCGCTGGCCGGCGGGAAGACGATGATCTTGCCGCCCGAAAGGCCCTTGCCGATGTAGTCGTTCGCATCGCCCTCGAGCAGGAAGGTCATGCCGCGCGTCATGAAGGCGCCGAAGCTCTGACCGGCCGAACCCTTGAAGTGGATGCGGATCGTGTCCTCGGGGAGGCCCTTGGCGCCGTGGCGGCGCGTGACCTCGCCGCTGGTGATCGTACCGACCACGCGGTTGACGTTGCGGATGGGCAGCTCGGCGATGACCTTCTCGCCGCGCTCGATCGCGGGCTCGCACAGCCCGAGCAGCGTCGTGACGTCGAGCGAGCGATCAATGCCGTGGTCCTGCTTCATCTGGCAGTAGCGGCCGACCTCCGGGCCGACGTCCGGCTGGTAGAGAATGTTGGAGAAGTCGAGACCCTTGGCCTTCCAGTGGTCGACGGCCTTGCGCGCCTCGAGGCGGTCGGTGCGGCCGACCATCTCGTCGATCGTGCGGAAGCCGAGCTCGGCCATGATGCCGCGGAGATCCTCGGCGATGAAGCGCATGAAGTTGACCACGTGCTCCGGCTTGCCGGCGAACTTGGCGCGCAGCTTCGGATCCTGCGTCGCGACGCCGGCCGGGCAGGTGTTGAGGTGGCAGACGCGCATCATGATGCAGCCGGTGGCGACGAGCGGGGCGGTCGCGAAACCGAACTCCTCGGCGCCGAGCAGCGCGGCGATGGCGACGTCGCGTCCCGTCTTGAGCTGGCCGTCGGCCTCGACCGCGATGCGGGAGCGCAGGTTGTTCAGCACGAGCGTCTGGTGGGTCTCGGCGAGGCCGAGTTCCCACGGCAGGCCGGCGTGCTGCAGCGAGGTCTGCGGCGAGGCGCCGGTGCCGCCGTCGTAACCGGAGATCAGCACGACGTCGGCGTGCGCCTTGGCGACGCCGGCCGCGATGGTGCCGACGCCGACCTCGGCGACCAGCTTCACGCTCACGCGGGCGAGGCGGTTGCCGTTCTTGAGGTCGTGGATCAGCTCCGCGAGATCCTCGATCGAGTAGATGTCGTGGTGCGGCGGCGGGGAGATGAGGCCGACGCCGGCGGTGGTGTGACGCGTCTTCGCGACCCACGGGTAGACCTTGGAGCCGGGCAGCTGGCCGCCCTCACCGGGCTTGGCGCCCTGGGCCATCTTGATCTGGAGCTCCTTGGCGTTGACGAGGTACTCGCTGGTGACGCCGAAGCGGCCGGAGGCGACCTGCTTGATCGCGGAGTTCTTCGAGTCGCCGTTGGGCAGCGGGATGAAGCGCTCCGGATCCTCGCCGCCCTCGCCGGTGTTGGACTTACCGCCGATGCGGTTCATCGCGATCGCCAGCGTCTCATGGGCCTCCTTCGAGATGGAGCCGTACGACATCGCGCCCGTCTTGAAGCGCTTCATGATCGCCTCGGCCGGCTCGACTTCCTCGAGCGGGATGGCCGGGCCGGTCTTGAACTGGAGGAGGCTGCGCAGCGTGCAGAGAGTGCGCGACTGATCGTTGATCAGCGACGCGTACTCCTTGTAGGCGGCGACGCTGTTCGTGCGGACCGCCTTCTGCAGCTTGTGGATCGACTCCGGCGTGAAGAGGTGGGCCTCGCCGTTGGCGCGCCACTGGTAGATGCCGCCGCCGGGCAGCGTGTGGCTGCTGGCCGAACGGTCGGAGTACGCGGCGCGGTGGCGCAGGAGGACCTCCTGCGCGATGACATCGAGGCCGATGCCGCCGACGCGCGACGGCGTCCACGTGAAGTAGTGGTCGATGACGTCCTGGCGGAGACCGAGGGCCTCGAAGACCTGGGCGCCGCGGTAGCTCTGAATCGCGGAGATGCCCATCTTGGACATCACCTTGATCACGCCCTTGGAGGCGGCCTTCACGAGGTTCTTGCAGGCGGTCTTGTGGTCGACGCCCGGCAGCTGGCCGTCGCGGATCATGCCGTCGATCGTCTCGAAGGCGAGGTATGGGTTGATCGCGGAGCAGCCGTAGCCGATGAGCAGCGAGAAGTGATGGACTTCGCGGGCCTCGCCGGTCTCGAGCACGAGACTCGCGCGCGTGCGCAGACCCTCGCGGATCAGGTAGTGATGGAGGCCGGCGATCGCGAGCAGCGACGGGATCGGCGCGTATTCGCGGTTCACCCCGCGGTCGCTGAGGATGAGGACATTGACCTCATCCTCCTCGATCATGCGGCGCGCCATGATGGAGAGTTCCTCCATCGACTTGGCGAGGCCGCGCTCGCCGCGGCTGACGCGGAAGAGGATCGGCAGCACGCCGACGCGCAGGCCCGGGAGCTGGGTGCGGCGGATCTTGGCGAATTCCTCGTTGGTGAGGATCGGCCACTTCAACTCCACGCGGCGGCAGGCGGACGGCTGCGGGTTGAGCAGATTGCCCTCGGAACCGAGACGCGTCTCGGCCGAGGTGATGATCTCCTCGCGGATGCAGTCGATCGGCGGGTTTGTGACCTGCGCGAAGAGCTGCTTGAAGTAATCGTAGAGCAGGCGCGGCTTGTTCGAGAGCACCGCGAGCGCGGAGTCGTTGCCCATCGAGCCGATCGCCTCGACGCCGTCACGCGCCATCGGCGTCAGGACGATGCGCTCGTCCTCGTACGTATAGCCGAAGGCGATCTGGCGCTGCAGGAGCGTCTCGTGGTCCGGCGTCTCAGCCACCGGGGCCTCCGGCAGGTCGCTCAGGTGCACGAGGTGCTCCTTGATCCAATCCTGATACGGCTGGGCGCCGCAGATCTCGCGCTTGATCTCCTCGTCCTCGATGATGCGACCCTGTGTGGTGTCGATGAGGAACATGCGGCCCGGTTGGAGACGGCCCTTCTGGACGATCTCGGACGCGGGAATGTCGAGCACGCCGGTCTCGGAAGCCATGATGACCAGCCCGTCCTTCGTCACGCAGTAGCGCGAAGGCCGGAGACCGTTGCGGTCGAGGATGGCGCCGATCTGGCGGCCATCGGTGAAGGCGATCGAGGCCGGGCCGTCCCACGGCTCCATCAGGCAGGAGTGGTACTGGTAGAACGCGCGGCGCTGCGGATCCATCGACTCGTGGTTGGACCACGGCTCGGGGATCATCATCATCATCGCGTGGGCCAGCGGGCGGCCCGCGAGGACGAGCAGTTCGAGCGTGTTGTCGAACATCGACGAGTCGCTGCCGTTCGGATTGATGATCGGCAGGATCTTGCGGATGTCGTCGCCGAAGAGGTCGCTGTCGAAGAGCGCCTGGCGGGCGTGCATCCAGTTGATGTTCCCGCGCAGCGTGTTGATTTCGCCGTTGTGCGCGAGGTAGCGGTACGGATGCGCGCGCTCCCAGCTCGGGAACGTGTTCGTGCTGAAGCGGGAGTGGACGAGGGCCAGCGCGGACTCCATCAGCGGGTGCTGCAGGTCCGGGAAGTACTGGTCGACCTGGTCGGTCGTGAGCATGCCCTTGTAGACCAAGGTCCGCATCGAGAGGCTGGCCACGTACCAGTACTCGGCGCCGGCGAGGGTGGAGGCGCGGATGTCCGAGTACGCGCGCTTGCGGATGACGTAGAGCTTGCGCTCGAAGGCGAGGTCGCTGGTGACGTCCGCGCCCCGGCCGATGAAGACCTGGCGCATGAACGGCTCGCAGGAGCGCGCGGTGTCGCCGAGGGAGGCGCTGTTCGTCGGCACGGTGCGCCAGCCAAGGAAGACCTGGCCTTCCGACTGGACCACCTGCTCGAAGCGTTCCTCCACCTTCCGGCGGACGCTCGGGTTGCGGGGGAGGAAGACGAGGCCGCAGCCGTACTCGCCGGCAGCCGGCAGGGTGATGCGCGACTGCTTGCAGGCGTCCTGGAAGAACGCGTGCGGCATCTGGATCAGGATGCCCGCGCCGTCACCGGTGTTGATCTCGCTGCCCGAGGCCCCGCGGTGGTCGAGGTTGCGCAGGATCTGCAGGCCCTGCTGGACGATGCGGTGCGATTTGCGGCCGTGCATGTCCACAACGAAGCCGACGCCGCAGGCGTCGTGCTCGAACCAAGGATCGTAAAGCCCCTGCTTCTTCGGACGGCGAAGAGACTCGGCGGGGGCTTGGGCGTGGAGGTCAGGGCTGCTGTTCATAGGCAATCGGTTGGATCGCACCGCAGGGTGCGGGCCAAAAAGCGGAAAAAGCGGGCGTGGACGCCGAAAGCGTCGGTGAGAGGGTGGGCGTCAGTCGAGCCGGGATTTGGACAAAAAAAAGGCCGGTCGCGCGGAGTGCGCGATGCCGGCCCAGAGGGATGAGTTCGGGAGGCGGTTCGCGCTCAGAAGAAGCGGATCGTTTTAGTGGCCATTTTCGCGTGCTCCTCATCGGAGCAGCCCGCGTTCGTCGGCACACCGGTTTGGCTGTCGGTCGGGGTGACCAGTTGGTTCGAGAGGAGGTAGTTTTCGACTTCCTCGCCCGAGATGTCCGCCAGCATCACGCCGTCGATCTCGACGCAGGGGGACAGCGGCTGGCCGGACTTCTGCACCATTTCCGCGTAATTCGCGCGGTCATTGATGATGTCGATGTCTTGGAACGACAGGCGGTACTTGCGCAGGATGGCCCGGACGCCGTTGGACCAACCGCAGTGGGGCTTGAGGTAGGCTTTGATCTTCATGACGGGCAAACGTGAGGAGTCGGCAAAACGGGCGCAACCTTAGTAGGTTCATTTTTCCGGCGGCAAGCGGAAGTTTACAACTTCGTCGAAAGGTTGTAGCCGAGACAGTCCATGAAGGTCCTCGTTACCGGAGCTGCCGGGTTCATCGGCTACCATGTCGCGCGTCGGCTCGCTGAGTCACGCCGGTGCGAGGTGGTGGGGATCGACAACCTCAGCGAGTACTACGATGTCGGGCTGAAGCAGGCCCGGCTGGCCCAACTGGAGCGGCTCGACGATTTTCGGTTCGTGAAGCTCGATTTCGCGGAACCGGGTGCGCTGCAGGGGCTTTGGTCGCAGCTCCGCCCGGATTACGTGGTCCATCTGGGCGCCCAGGCCAACGTCCGCTACAGCGTTACGCACCCGGAGGCCTACGTGCAGAGCAATCTCGTTGGCTTCTTCCACGTGCTGGAGGCCGCCCGGGTGCACCCGCCGAAGCACCTGGTATTCGCTTCGTCGAGCAGTGTCTACGGGGCCGGGGTGGAGACGCCGTTCGAGGAGGAGGGCGATACGGACCGTCCGCTTTCGTTCTACGGGGCCACGAAGAAGAGCAACGAGGTCATGGCCCACGCCTACGCGCATCTCCACGGGGTGCGCCTGACCGGCCTGCGCTTCTTCAATGTCTACGGTCCGTGGGGGCGCCCGGACACCGCCCCGACGCTCTTCAGCCGCGCGATCTTCGCCGACCAGCCGATCGATCTGTTCGCCGAGGGAAGGAACCGCCGGGATTTCACGTTCATCGACGACGTGGTCGATGGTCTGCTGAAGATCCTCCTTTACCCGCCGGCCGTGCCGCCGGTGCCACCCTACCAGATCCTGAACCTCGGCCACCATCGGCCGGTCGAGGTGAGGGATATGGTGGAGTTGCTCGCCCGAATCATCGGCCGCCCGGCCCGGCTGAACCTGCTCCCCGCCCAGCCCGCGGATGTCCCCGAAACCTGCGCCAGCCTCGACCGGGTCGGCGCCGCCATCGGCTACGCGCCGCGCACGACCCTTGAGGAGGGACTGCGGGCGTTCGTCGACTGGTACCGCCCGTACTACGGGGTCTAGTCGGCGAGGGGCATCCGCTGCACCGTGGTTCCCGTCGCGGTCCGTCCGCCGCACGTCTCCGCCGCCATTTCTTCCGCCCCCGCCCTCCCACCGCGAAGCTGCAGCCCATGGAGCCCAGCCAGATCGTCACCGCCGCGGTCGCCACGGTGACCCTCATCGGGGTCGCCGTGGGGCGCTACCCGGTGCTGAAGATGAACCGGGCGTCCATCGCGTTGGTGGGCGCCACCGTCCTTCTCGCTGGGGGCGTGCTCACGCTCGATCAGGCTTTCCACGCCGTCGATTGGAACACGATCCTGCTGCTGTTCGGGATGATGGTCCTGAACGTGAATCTGCGCCTCGGGGGATTCTTCCAGCGGGTCACGGCCGGGGTCATTCGCTTTGCGCGGACGCCGCGGCGGCTCCTCGCCCTGATCATCGGGGTGTCCGGGATCCTGTCCGCCGTCTTTCTCAACGACACCATCGTGCTCGTGTTCACGCCGCTCGTCCTCGATGTCACGCTCGCGCTGCGCCGCAATCCGCTGCCTTACCTGGTCGGTCTCGTCACCGCCGCCAACATCGGCTCCGTGGCCACCATCACCGGGAACCCGCAAAACATGCTGGTCGGTCTCTCTTCGGGCATCCCGTTCGTGGCCTTCACCGAGGCCCTCGCCCCCATCGCCTTCGCGGGACTCGCCGTGGCGTGGGCGGTGCTGGTGGTGGTGTACCGGGGGGAGTTCACCGGCGAGCCGCTCGCCACCTCCGTCTCCGTCGCCGTCACAGGGGATCGTCGCACCCTCATCAAGTCCCTCCTCGCCACCGGGGTCATGGGCGTAACGTTGGTCCTCGGTCTTCCCGTCCCCCTCGCCGCCGCGCTCGCTGCCGCAGTGCTGCTCGTCACCCGGCGGACTTCGCCCGAGACGGTGTTCCAGGAAATCGACTGGGGGCTCCTCGTCTTCTTCTGCGGGCTCTTCGTGGTCACGGGTGGGCTCGAGGCCAGCGGCCTGAGCGGTCGGCTGTTCGGGGCGCTGCGCCCGTGGGTCGAGGGCGGGCCGCTCGCTTTGACCGGAGTCTCCGTCGTGCTGAGCAACGTGGTCTCAAACGTCCCCGCCGTCATGCTGCTGCGCCCGATCATCCCCACCTTGGGTGATCCGCACGGCGCGTGGCTCACCGTCGCGATGGCCACGACGCTGGCGGGCAACCTGACCCTGATCGGCTCCGTCGCGAACTTGATCGTCGCCGAGATCGCCCGGCGCCGCGGTGTGGAGCTCTCGTTCACCGAATACCTGAAGGCCGGGACGGCCATCGCGATCCTCACCTTGGGTCTTGGGGTGCTTTGGCTGAGCCGTTGACCCAGCCCCCGCCCTTGCCTCGCGCCGCGGTCGGCCGTCGGAAGGGTGAAATCCGCCGTTTTCCTCTCCGTGGCTGCGAACGTCGGTTGCGCCGGGGGCGGGAGTTGAGCTAGGGTTGAAGCATGACGCTCGCCCTCCCCCGCCCCACCCTTCGTATCACCGCCGCCGCGCTTCTCGGTCTCGCGGCCGCAGTCGGTACCGCGTTCAGCCAAGCCGCCACCCCCACGCCCGCCCCCAAGCTCGAATTCCCCGCCGCCAGCCCCGCCGCCACCCTCAAGCTTCGCGTCGGCGTCACCGACATCGAAATCGACTACTCCCGCCCGAGCATGCGCGGCCGCACCATCTTCGGTGGTCTCGTCCCCTACGACCAACGCTGGCGAACCGGCGCCAACAGCGCCACGCGCATCTCCTTCAGCACCCCCGTCAGCCTGAATGGGAATCCCGTCCCGGCCGGGACCTACGAATTGTTCTCCATCCCCGGGCGCACGGAGTGGACGATCATCGTGCACAAGAACATGTCCCAGTGGGGCGACTACCAGTACGACGCCGCGAACGACGTGCTCCGGTTCAAGGCGAAGCCCACCACGATGGCCACGCCGACTGAAACGTTCGCCATCGGCCTCTCCGAGTTGCGTGACGCGTCTGCCACCCTCTACCTCGCGTGGGAGACCACCCGCGTTCCGATCAAGCTCGAGGTCGATACCGTCGGCATTCTCAAGCCTCGCATCGAGGCGGCCATGGCCGCTCCCTCCGGCAAGAAGCCCTACGCCCAAGCCGCCATGTTCTATTACGAGAACAACATTGAGCTCCCCACCGCCTTGCGCTGGATGAACGCCGCCTTGGCCGAAAACCCCAAGGCCTTCTGGCTGACGTATCGGAAGGGGCTCATTCTTAGTAAAATGGGCGACAAGAAAGGCGCGCTGGAGGCTGCCCGCCAGTCCCTCGCCATGGCCTCCGAGGCCAAGGGGTCGATGAAGGACGAGTACGTCCGGCTCAACGAGGCGCTCATCGCCAGCCTGAACTGACCCGCGTCCGCCCGCCGTCCCGCCACGGATGAGTCGCGAGACGTGTTACCGCTGCTTCTGGCCGAAGCCGCTGTGCTGGTGTGCCTCCATCGAGCCGATGGCCACCCGCACGCGGTTCGTCTTCCTCATGCACCCCAAGGAATTCAAGGAGGAGAAGGCAGGCACGGGGCGATTGACACATTTGTCCTTGATCGAGAGCGAGATCCACATGGGCGTGAGCTTCGAGGAGCACGAGGTGGTCCAGGGGATGCTTGCGGATCCAAGCCTCTTTCCGGTGCTGCTCTACCCGGGAACCGCCGCCCGGAATCTATCCCGGGGTGATCTGGGAGAAGCCGATCTGGCGGGGCGGCGTTTGGTGGTCTTCCTGCTCGACGCCACCTGGGCGTGCGCGCGGAAGATGCTCCGGCTGAGCCCGAGTCTGCAGCGGCTGCCGCGGGTGATGTTTACCGCCGAAACCGCGGTCAGCCGCTACGTCATCAAGCAGCAGCCTCAGGAGGGTTGCCTTTCCACCCTCGAAGCCACCCACGAGCTGTTGCTGGCGTTGGACCGTTCGGGACTGGATCGCTACCCGCGGCCGGACCAGCTTCTGACGCTGTTCCAGCGGATGCAGGACTTCCAGATCCGCTGCGCCTCCGACCCGTCGCGCCCCGGCTACCGTCGCTCCGCGTACCGGCCGCCCGCCGAACGCCGCCCGGTCTCCGGGCGCAGCGGCGAGCGGCGCACCCGCTACGTGCCGTAGCCAGGGGTCTGCTCGCCTTCGCCGGGCACGGGGGCCGCGCGTGGCGGGGTTCCGGGAAACCTCGAAAAACGGGCGGGAGGGACGGAGGGATGCGATTCCCTTTTTCCCGCCACACCGCACTTGCTTCCGACGGGGGCAGCGATTCACGTCATTCCAACATGTCCAAGGCCGCCCCCACCTCCCCCGCCAAAGCCGCCGCCGCTCCCGTTGCTCCCGCTGCCAGCGGCGTCGTCCCCGTCCCCGCCGAATCGCGCAAGAACGTCGAACTCGCGATCAGCTCCATCACCAAGCAGTTCGGTGAGGGCTCGATCATGCGCCTCGGCGAGAATGCCAAGATGAAGGTCGAAACGCTGTCGACCGGCTCCCTCGCCATCGATCTCGCCCTCGGCGTCGGCGGCCTGCCTCGCGGTCGCATCGTCGAAATCTACGGTCCGGAATCCTCCGGCAAAACCACCTTCTGCTTGAGCGTCATCGCCGAGGCCCAGAAGCGCGGGGGTCTCGCCGCCTTCATCGACGTCGAGCACGCCCTCGATCCCAAGTACGCCCGCGTCGTCGGCGTGAACCTTGACGACCTCCTCGTCGCCCAGCCCGACTCCGGCGAGGACGCCCTCAACATCACCGAGACGCTGATCCGCTCCAACGCCATCGATGTCATCGTCATCGACTCCGTCGCCGCCCTCATCTCCAAGCAGGAACTCGACGGCCAGATGGGCGACGCCACCGTCGGCTCCCAGGCGCGCCTGATGTCCCAGGCCATGCGCCGCCTCACCGCCGTGGTCAGCAAGACCAAGTGCATCTGCATTTTCACTAACCAGATCCGCGAGAAGATCGGCGTGATGTTCGGTAACCCCGAGACCACCCCGGGCGGTCGCGCCCTCAAGTTCTTCTCGTCCATCCGCATCGACATCCGCCGCAAGGACCAGATCAAGACGCCCGACGGCAAGGTCATCGGCAACCGCACCAAGATCAAGGTGGTCAAGAACAAGGTCGCGCCGCCGTTCACCGAGTGCGAGTTCGACATCATGTACGACGAGGGCATTTCGAAGTCCGGCTCGATTCTCGATCTCGGGCTCGAACACAAGATCCTCGAAAAGAAGGGCGCGTGGATCGCCTACCAGGGCGAACTGGTCGGCCAGGGCCGCGACGCCGCCAAGCAGACCCTGCGCGAACGTCCCGAACTCGCCGACAAGATCATCAAGGCCGTCCTCGAGAAGGTCACCGTCACCGGTGGCACCGCCGTCACCGGCGACGCCGGCGAGTGAGGCGCCGGCCCGCCCCCGCCGTCCTCGCCGCTCGCGTCGCCGTCGCCGGCGGTGGCGAGGGCGAGGGCGGTGGCGAGGGCGAGGGCGAGGGCGAGGGCGAGGGCGGTGGCGGTGTCGGGGTTCATCTCCATGGACTTCGAACCCCATCCCGGTCCGATCGCCATGGATCCAGCGCCCAGCGTATCCGCATCGTCAGTACAAGCGGAGCGTCCGCTCCGGGCCCGGCTTGGTAATCCCGGGCGGCGCTGGCGGGTCGTAATCCGCAGGGGTTGCGGGGGGTGCGTCGCGTCGATGCATCCCGACGACCCGCACCCGCGCCATGACCCGCGCTCGCGCTCGGGCTCGGGCCCGCGTCTGCTTCTGCGTCTGCTTCTGCGTGCGCGTGCGCGTCCGCTTCCGCGTCCTAGCCCTGACATCGGCGGGGTCTTCGCCGTCGTCGGTGGTCCGCTCTCCGATGGGGTCGGACCCAGGACCGCGCTGGTCCGCGGGGTCGTGGCGGGCTGGCTTCTCCTCGTCCTGCTGGCGCTGTGCCCCACCCCCGCGCTCCGCGCCGCGTTCACCGACGTCGCCGCCGGCGCCGGACTGCACGTCGTTCCGCCACCCGAGTTCGAGGAGCCGTTCCCGGCCGGACTCGATCGCTATACCTCAGGCTACGCGTCGTGCGCGGTCGATCTCGACCGCGATGGCTGGACCGACCTGATCCTCTCCCAGAATCCGCGCCGCTGCCTCGTCTTCATGAACAACCGCGACGGCACGTTCCGCGAGGAGGGCGTGCTGCGGGGCTTTGCATCCGCCGTGGACATCGGCGGAATCGCCGCCGGTGACTTCACCAACTCCGGTCGCACCGATGTCTTCATGGTCCCGCGCAACGGGCCGCGCTACTTCCTCTACGTGAACGATGGCACGGGCCGCTTCACCGAACAGGCCATCGCCCGCGGCGCCGACGCCACCGTGCCGGGTGAACCCCACCGGGGGCAGAGCATCGGGCTCGTCGACTTCGACCGCGATGGCTACCTCGACGTTCACGTCACCGAGTGGGGCGTGCTCGTCGCCGGCAATGACGCCCGCTACTCCGTGCTGCTGCGCAACCGCGGGGCCGCCCAGCCCGGCCACTTCGAGAACGTCACCGCCGCCGCCGGGGTCCGGCAGCCGTACTTCGGCACCGTCATCCACGGCTACTCCTCCGCGTGGGCCGACTTCGATGAGGACGGCTATCCCGATCTCTCGCTCGTCAATGATTTCGGCAAGAGCCAGTTCTGGTGGAACAACGGCAACGGCACCTTCACCGAGGGCCGGCAGTCCGCCCGCGTCGGCACCGACCAGAACGGCATGGGCGTCGCCGTGGCCGACTTCGATCGCGATGGGCGGCTCGACTTCCTCGTCAGTTCCTTCGACTTCGGCACGGGCGAGACGGTCCGGATCCCCTTCGGCGGCAACCGGCTCTACCGCAACCTCGGCAGTCGCCAGTTCGAGGAGGTCGCCAGCCGCCTCGGCGTACTCGATTCCAGCTGGGGCTGGGGCGCCGCGTTCTTCGACGCGGACAATGATGCGCGGCTCGATCTGATGGTGACCAACGGGTATTTCTTCGAGTCACCGCCGTACACCGGCCCGCGCGCGTTCCCGATCCGCAACGCCAAGAACGACCGCACGTTGTTCTACTTTCAGAACGAGATCGGCTTCTACGAGGCCGGCCTCGCTTGGGGCGTCACCGACCGCACGTACGGCCGCGGGATGTCCGTGCTCGATTTCGACAACGACGGCGACGAGGACGTGCTCATCACGACGCTCTACGGCAACCCGATCCTCTACCGGAGTGATCCTCCCGCCAGCGCCGCCGGCAACCGCTGGCTGCGGTTCTCCTTCCGCGGCACTGCCTCCAACCGCGATGGCTACGGCACCGTCGTCCGGGTGACGGCCGGCGGCGTGACCCAGACCGCGGTCTACGCGCCGACCAACGCCTACCTCGGCCAGCGCGAGCCGTTCCTGCATTTCGGCCTCGGCCCCAACGCGGTCGTCGAACGCGTCGCCGTGACCTGGCCGAACGGCGCGACGCAGACGCTCACCGGCGTCGCGTCGAATCAGATCGTCGCCCTGCTCGAGCCTTCCGTCACCACCAACGAGCCACCGCGCTTCACCCAGCAGCCCACCGGCGGCACGTTCCGCAAGGGCGACACCGTCACGCTCATAGTCGTCGCCGCCGGCGTGCCGGCGCTGGCGTTCAGCTGGTTCCACGATGGCGTGCGCCTCGCCGGGGAGAACGGCCCGACGCTCGTGCTGGAGCGTATCCATCCTTCGGATGCAGGCCGCTACCAAGCCGTGGCCAACAGCCCGGCGGGCACGGCGCAGAGCGTGACGGTGGAGGTGCGGGTGACGGCCGATCTCGCCTCCCGCTCGATCGCGCGGTGGTGGAACGAGGCGCTGCTCGACGGCATCCGCCGCGACCGTCCGAACCCGCCGGTGCACGCGCGCAACCTGTACCATCTCTCCGCCGCACTCTGGGACGCCTTCTGGGCCTACGAGCCCGAGGCGTGGCGCTCCGTGCAGCCCGCCTTCCACCGCGAGACCGGGCGCTGGGGCGCCGGCGCGGGCGAGCGCGAGGCCGCGCAGGCGCGGGCGATGAGTCACGCGGCGTACCGCATCATCACGACGCGTTTCGCCGCCAGCCCGGGCGCGGCCCGGACCACGCTGGGAGCACGGTGGTTGATGGAGCTCGCGGGCTTCGACGCGTCCGACTCCACGACGACCGGCGATTCCCCGGCGGCGGTCGGCAACCGGATCGGCGCCGCCGTCCTCGCTGCGACGCGCAACGACGGCGCCAACGAGGCGGGTCGCTACGCCGACGCCACCGGCTATCGTTCCGTCAATGAGCCGATGATCGTCGGCATCCCCGGGACCGTGATAGCCGATCCGAACCGCTGGCAGCCGTTGTTCCTTGAATTCTCCGTCACGCAGAACGGCATCATCGAGCCGAGCGGGCTGCAGTCGTTCGTCGGCGTGAACGCGGGCCTCACCACCACCTTCGCACTGGTGAAGACCGGCCCCGCCACGTTCTACCTCGACCCGGGCCCGCCGCCGCAGTTGGGCGGCGCCGGTTCCAAAACGTACGTCAGTGACGCTGTTGAGGTGATCCGGCGCTCGTCGTTGCTCGATCCCGCGACCGCGCCGCGGATCGACATCTCCCCGGGGGCACGGTTGAACAACCCGCTCGGTACGGACGCCGGCATCGGTCACGCGCGCAATCCCGCCACCGGGCAGCCCTACGCCGCCAACCGCGTCAATCAGGCCGATTACTTCCGCGTGCTCGCTGAGTACTGGGCGGACGGTCCCGACTCCGAGACGCCGCCGGGCCACTGGAACGTCATCTTCAATCAGGTGAACGAGCATCCCGCCGCCCGGCGCTTCCTCGGGGGCCAGGTCCGGAATTGTCCCGCCTCGAGTGGGACGTGCGGGGCTACTTTGCACTCAACGGCTCGCTCCACGACGCCGCCTGCGCGGCGTGGGGACTGAAGCGTCAGTACGATGGGGCCCGTCCGATCTCGATGATCCGCCACCTCGCCGGGCTCGGGCAGTCGTCCGATCCGTCCGCGAAGCGGTATCACCCGAATGGATTCCCGCTCATCCCCGATCTCATCGAGCTCACCACCCCCCAGTCGGTCGCGCCCGGCGGCCGTCACGCCGTCGTTTCCCAGCGACGCGACACCGTCGAGGCCGTCGTCGACAAGATCGTGGTGCGGGCATGGCGCGGCAACCCGGCCGATCCGCTGAGCCAGGTCGGCGGGGTCGACTGGGTCCTCGCCGAGAGCTGGGTGCCGTACCAGATGAAGACGTTCGTTTCCCCGGCGTTCCCAGGCTACGTCTCGGGCCACAGCACGTTCAGCCGTACCGCTGCCGAGGTCATGACGCTGTGGTTCGGTTCGCCCTTCTACCCGGGCGGGCTCTCCGAGAAGCGTTTCCCCCGCGACACGTTCCTGCTCTTTGAGCGGGGGCCGACCGAGGAGCTGGCGCTGCAGTGGGCCACGTACTACGACGCGGCCGATCAGGCAGGGCAGTCGCGGATCTACGGCGGCATCCACGTCCCCGTGGATGACTACGGGGGCCGCCGGCTCGGCGCCCGGCTCGGGCTGGAGGGCTTTCTCAAGGCGCAGACCATGCGTAGCGAGGCGTCGGGTCCGGCGTCGGGCTTGGTCAACGTGTCCACCCGGGGTCTGTCCGGATCGGGCGAACGTGTGCTCATCGCCGGTTTCGTGCTCAGCGACGGCGCGAGCCAGAGCGTGCTGGTGCGCTCAGCCGGCCCGGCGCTCGCGGCCTTCGGGCTCGCCGCCGATCGGTGCGCGCCGGATCCGCGGCTCGAGGTCTTCCGTTCCGGAGGCGGATTTCTCGCGGCGAACGATGACTGGGGCCTCGGTCCCGCCGCCGCCCAGGTCCGCGCCGCCGCCGCGGCGCGGGGGGCGTTCGCGTTGCCGGAATCCGGGCGCGACGCCGCCACGTTGGTCAACGTCACCGAGGGCGCCTTCACCGTGAACGCTTCGTCCGGGTCCACCCGGCCGAACGATCTCCCCGTCCAGCTCGTCGAGGTCTACGGCGAGCGCCTGCGCAATGTCTCCACCCGGGGTCTCGTGCGCCCCGGCGAGGGTACGCTCATCGCCGGCTTCAGCCTTGCCACTGTCGAGCCGGCGATGGTGCTGGTGCGCGGGCTGGGTCCGGCGTTGGCCGGTTTCGGCATTCGCGAGCCGCTCGCCAATCCCGTCATCCGGGTCCACCGGCTGACCGCAGGCGGCGCGGCGGAGCTCGTCGCCGAGAACGATGAGTGGGATCAGGATCCCAAGGCCTCCCTCGCCGCCGTCGCATCCACCAAGCTGGGGGCGATCCCGCTCGAGCCCGGGGCGCGAGACGCGGCGGTCTTTCTGCAGCTCCCGGCCGGCAACTACACCGTCTCGCTCCAAGGCGCCGGCACCGCCGTGGAGGGCGTGGGTTTGGTGGAGGTCTATCTCGTCCGCTGACCCGCGCGGGATCGGTGGATCCGGCGCCGCGCCGTCCTGCGGGCATTCGGCACCGGCTTGATGGCGCGGGCGGGCTGCGGGAGGAAGCGCTTGAGCTTCGGTGAGGGCGCAGCCGACTCCGGCTGCCGAGCGCGTTGACGCCGAGGGTCTTTGGCCGGAACATCAGGGCGCCAGCCATGGACCAAGGCAATGTCATGAAACCACTTCCTCAAGCGGACGATGCTCGCGCGGAGGGTGTCGCTTGCCATTCAGACCGGCGGGTTTCCCCGCTGCGGCGGGGCGATGGGATCCGCCGTGTCCTTGCGGCCGCGATCTTCGCGGTGGGTGGAGGGGCATGGGTCGCGGCGGGCGGTTCCCGGACCGCGGAGCCGGAAACACAGGCTCCACAGTTGATCTCGCGCACGGGCGGCGCGGGCGGGGGCGACGTGTGGGCGTCGCCGTCGGAGTTGGCGGCGGCGGCGAAGGCTGGGAATCCGCGGGCGATGTTTCGCTATGGCGAGGCGCTGGTCCTCGGGGACCAGGTCGCGAAGGATGAGGCTACCGGCATTGTGTTTCTCCGGCGGGCGGCCGATCTGGGCGAACCTTCCGCGGCGTTCCGTCTGGGCAAGCTCATGGATGACGGCACCGCGCTACCCAAGGACTCCAAGCGGGCTTTGGGCTACTACCGCGCCGCCGCCGCGGGCCGCGTCGGCGAGGCGTTCTTCAATCTCGGCGCCGCTTACGCGAGCGGGCGCGGGGTGAAGCGTGACTACGCCGAGGCCTTGGCGTGGCTCATCCTCGCCCGGCGCGCCGGAATCCAGAACGCCGGCGAAGCGCAGGTCCGGGCCCGGATCCAAGCCGCCAAGCGGCCCGACTGGCTGCAGCGCGGCGAGGCACGGGTCGCCGAACTGGAGCGCGAACTCGACAGCCGTGCAGTGAAGGAGTGGGTCGATGTCGCCGAGGGTCGGCCGCCTCCGCCCGCCGTCGCCGCCCCCGCGGCCCCGGCTCCGGTCCGCGTCCGCCCTGCCGCCTCGGTCGCCCTCCCTTCCGTGGTTCCGCTGACACCGGCGATCGGGCCGCCCCCGGCGATTTCCCTCCCCACGCCCGAGTTCAAGCCGACCGCGCGCCCGGCCAAGCCGTAACCGCCGGCCGTCCCGCGGGGCCGTTCGTTGGGCCTGGGTGGATCGCAAGGCGGGAGGAGTCGGTGAGCGCTGTCCACCACGGGCCCGCCGGGAGCGTGTCGGTTGTCGCCCGCCGCCGGGCGACGTGAATGGACGTTGTGACTGCGACCGAAGCGGCTTAGGGTGCCTCTTTTCCTGCCGTTTCTGATGAACGCCGCTGCCCAACCGCCCGCTGCCTTGTCCGCTGTCCCGCCCGATCCGGCGCGGGGCGAGGTGGTGTTCCACGTGCGCGGGCTCTCGAAGACGTACGGCGCGGGGGAGGCCGCGGTGCACGCGCTCGCTGGCGTCGACCTCGATTTCCGGCAGGGCGAGTTGGTCGTGCTGCTGGGGCCTTCCGGCAGCGGCAAATCCACGCTGCTTAACTTGCTTGGCGGCTTGGATACACCCACCGCGGGCACCCTCCTCTACCGCGGCTGGGATTTGGGTGCCGCTGACGAGGAGGCGCTGACCCAGTACCGGCGCGGCGAGGTCGGCTTCGTCTTCCAAGCCTACAATCTGATCCCAAGCCTGACGGCGCGGGAGAATGTCGGACTCATCGGCGAACTGGCCAGCGATCCGATTCCGCCGGAAGAAGCCCTGCGGCTGGTGGGGCTGGGGGCTCGTCTGGATCACTTTCCGGCGCAGCTTTCCGGCGGCGAGCAGCAGCGGGTCGCCATCGCGCGCGCGATCGCCAAGCGGCCGCGGGTGCTGCTGTGCGACGAACCGACCGGCGCGCTCGACGTCCGCACCGGCATCGTCGTGCTCGAGGCGATCGAGCGCATCAACCGCGAACTCGGCACGCTGGCGGCGATCATCACCCACAACGCCGTGATGGCGGCGATGGCGGACCGCGTCTTCTCGCTGTCCGATGGCCGCGTCGTCCACGTGCAGGCCAACGCGCAGCGTGCGTCCGTGAGCACGCTCGCGTGGTGACGTCCGCGTCGCGCGCCCTCGTCCCGTGTCCCTTCTCGACCGCAAACTCCTCCGCGACCTGCGTGCGTTGAAGTCGCAGGCGCTCGCCGTCTCGTTGGTGATGGCGTGCGGGCTGACGATGATGGTGATGACGCGCAGCCTGATCGTGTCGCTGGAGAATGCGCGCGCACGCTACTACGAGGAGTACCGCTTCGCGGATGTCTTCGCGCGGTTGAAGCGGGCTCCTGACGACGTCGCGCGGCGCATCGCGGAGATCCCCGGCGTCGCGGCCGTGCAGCCGTCGGTCGGCCGGATGGTCACGATTGATCTGGCGGGCCTGCCGGAACCGGTGATGGCGTGGTTCGGCACCGTGCCCGAGCGCGGCGAGCCGTTGCTCAACCGGCTGCACCTGCGGCGGGGCCGGCTGCTCGATCCCGGCATCCGCGGCGAGATCCTCGTCAGCGAGGCGTTCGCCGACGTGCACCGGCTGGGGCCGGGCGATGAGCTGGCGGCGATCCTCAACGGTCGCAAGGTGCCACTGCGCATCGCCGGCATCGTGCTGTCGCCGGAGTTCGTCTTCGAGGCCCCGCCGGGCGCAGCGCTGCCCGACAACCGTACGTTCGCCGTGGTCTGGATGAATTACCAGGAGCTGGCCGAGGCGTTCAGCATGGAGGGCGCGTTCAACCAGGTGTCCGTCGCGCTCGAGCCGGGCGCATCGGATCGCGCGGTCATCGCCGAACTCGACCGGCTGCTCATGCCCTACGGCGGGCTGCGCGCCTACGGGCGGCGGCATCACGCGTCCGATGTCCGGGTCGACGACGAAATCCGCGTGCTGCTCGGGCTCGCGGTGGGCTTCCCGATCGTGTTCCTCGCGGTCGGGGCGTTCATGACCCACGCGGTGATGAGCCGGCTGATCACGCTGCAGCGCGAGCAGATCGCGATGCTGAAGGCGTGCGGCTTCGGGCGGCGCGAGATTGGCCTGCATTACCTGAAGTTCGCGCTCGTGATCGTGACGGTGGGCACGGTGCTCGGAGTGATCGGGGGCATCCTGCTGGGCCACCGGCTTGTCGATCTCTACCATCTCTTCTTCCGCTTCCCGGACCTGCACTTCGAGCTCGCGACAGGCGTGCTGTTTGCGGCGGCCGCCGCCAGCGCGCTGGCCGCGGTGGTCGGCGTGTGGGGCGCGGTCCGGCGGGCGATGCGGCTGCCGCCGGCCGAGGCGATGCGCCCGGAGCCGCCGGCGGAATTCAAGCCTTCCTTTGTTGAGCGCCTCGGCCTGGGGCGCTGGGTCGGCGTGTCACTCCGCATGGCCCTGCGGAATCTCCAGCGCAAGCCGGTGCAGGCGCTGCTCACCGGCGTCGCCCTCGCGCTCGCGACCGCAATCCTCATCATCCCGAATGCGTTTCGCGACGGGGTGTCCTACGTGCTCGATTTCCAGTGGGACATCGTGCAACGACAGTCCGTCGCCGTCTCCCTCGTCGAACCGGGCCCGGTCCGCGCCCTCGCCGATTTTCGCACGCTGCCGGGCGTCGTCTCCACCGAGCCGTTCCGCGCCACACCGGTCGAGTTGGTCTCCGGCCCGGTTGCGCGCCGCCTCAACCTCATCGGGCTCCGCGCCGAGGGCGGGCTCAGCCGGGTGCTCGACGCCGGACTACGCCAGATCGTGCTTCCAGCCCGCGGGATCGTGCTCTCGTCCAAGCTCGGCGAGGTGCTCGGGGTGCGGATTGGCGACGAGGTCCTGGTGCGTTCCCTGGAGGGTCGGAGGGTCGAGCGGCTCGTGCCGGTCGCGGCCTTCGCGGAGGACTTCGCCGGCGTGTCGGCGTTCATGGAACTCGCGGCGTTGAACCGCCTGCTGCTGGAGGGCGACCAGATCAGCGGCGCCTACGTGGCGGTGGATCGCGGGCAATGGGCGGAGTTCCTCGCCGCGGTGAAGGAGACGCCCCGCGCCACGTCGGTCGTCGTCAAGGAGGCGATGCGCGACAGCTTCCGCAAGACGACCGCGGAGAGCATCGGCGTGCTGCAGATGATCTACCTGCTCTTTGCGACGCTGGTGGCGTTCGGCATCGTCTACAACAGCGCCCGGATCTCGCTCTCGGAGCGCGCCCGCGAACTGGCGACGCTCCGGGTCCTGGGATTCACGCGGCGCGAGGTCGGCGCCGTGCTCGTCGGCGAACTGACGCTCGTCACCGTGGTCGCCGTGCCCGTTGGTCTGTGGCTCGGCGGCTGGCTTGCGCGGGGCCTGCTCACGATCGTCAACACCGAGACGGTGCGGTTGCCGCTGGTGCTCACGTCTTTCAACTACAGCTTCGCCGCCAGCGTCGTCACCGTCGCCACCGTCGTCTCCCTCGCAGTCGCGGCGCGGCGGATCCGCGAGATCGATCTCGTCAGTGCGCTCAAGGTGCGCGACTGATCCGTGCCGATCGCGCGTGGCTCGCTTCTTTTTCCCATCCGGCCTAGTCTTCTCCTCGATCTTCCATGAACGCCTCCCCCACCCCTTCGCCTGCGTTTCCCGGGGCCCGGACCGCGCCGCGGCGTCGCCGCTGGCCCGTCTGGCTCGCCGCCGCGCTCGGCGTCGCGCTGCTGGCGGCCGGCTTCTGGCCCCGCGCACAGCCGGTCGAACAGGCGAAGGTCCGGCGCGGACCGCTGCAGGTGACCGTCGACGAGGAGGGTCGTGCGCGCGTGATTCATCGTTATGTCGTCGCCGCTCCGGTCGCCGGCCAACTGCGGCGCATCCCTTGGAAGCCCGGCGCCACCGTGGTGGCCGGTGAGACCGTGCTCGCGGTGATGGAAACCGGGGCCGCCGAATTGCTCGACGCCAGTCGGCTCGCGCAGGCCGAGGCGCGGCTCGGGGGCGCCGAGGCCGCCATGGCCGCCGCGCAGGCGCAGGCCGAGCGGGCCGCCGCCGACGAGGCGCTCGCGATGATCGAGAACGAGCGGATCCAGAAGCTCGCCGCCGGCGGGTCAGTGTCACGGCAGGAAAGCGACGCCGCCGCGGCTCGGGCCGTCGTGGCCGCGCAGGAGCGGCGCGCGGCGGAGTTCGGGCGGCAGGTGGCCGAGTTTGAGCGGCGGCAGGCGGAGGCCGTGGTGCGGCGCGGTCGCGGAGGCGCCGGGGACAACCCCAGCGTCTCAATCGTCTCTCCCGTCGGCGGCCGTGTGCTGCGCGTGTTCCAGGAGAGCGAACGCGTGGTGTCCGTCGGCACGCCGCTGCTCGAGGTCGGCGATCCCGCCGATCTCGAGGTCACCGTCGAGGTGCTCTCGCGCGACGCCGTCACCATCCAGCCCGGTGCCCGCGTGCTGCTCGAGCAATGGGGCGGCGCTGAGGCGCTGGAGGCGCGCGTGCGCTGGGTCGAGCCCGCGGGCTTCACCAAGATCTCCGCCCTCGGTGTCGAGGAGCAGCGCGTGAACGTGATCTGCGATCTCGTCACGCCCTTCCCGGCGCGGTCCACGCTCGGCGACGAATACCGGGTCGAGGCGCGCATCGTGGTCTGGGAGGCGGCCGACACTCTGATCGTGCCGGCCGGCGCCCTCTTCCGCCGCGAAGGCGGCTGGCGCACCTTCGTCGTGGAGGGCGGGAGCTCCCGCGAACGCACGGTTCGCGTGGGTCGCAGCAACGGCGTCTCCTCCGAGGTGCTGGAGGGTGTTGCCGCGGGCGAGACGGTGATCGTGTATCCGGGCGACCGCATTCGCGCCGGCACGCGGGTGAAGCTGCTCGACGTGTCGGCTCGCTGAGCGGGACGCGCCGAGTCCGGTGGGCCGAGCGCGGTGCGGTGCCGCGGCACGAGCGCCGCCGGCCGCGACTTTTTCCCTTTGCGCAGGGGCGGGCCGTGGTTTCGCTCGGGGCATGGCGGCTCCGCGTGGTTCCGAAGATGAAACGATCGTGGCGCTGGCGACTCCCGTGGGGAACGCCGCGCTTGCCGTCGTGCGCGTGAGTGGTCCGCTCGCCGGGACGCTCGCGGCCGGTGGTCCATTGGGTGCGCGACCGCTCGCCGCGCGGCGCGCGGTGCATCGCGACTACCACGCATGCGACGGACGGTTGATCGACGATGTCGTCGCCGTGCTCTTCCCCGGCCCGCGCAGTTACACGGGCGAGGACGTGCTCGAACTCAGCACCCACGGGAATCCCCACCTCGTCCAGCGCGTGATCGATGACCTCTGCGCCCGGGGCTGCCGACCGGCCCGGCCGGGCGAGTTCACCCAGCGCGCGTTCCTCTCCGGGCGCATGGATCTGAGTCAGGCGGAGGCGGTCATGGACGTCATTCGCGCCCGCAGTGATCGCTCCCTCGAACTCGCGCAACGTCAGTTGCGCGGCGAACTCGGCCGCCGTCTCGCCCCGCTGGAGGATGGACTGCTGCAGGCGCTGGCGGAGATCGAGGCGTACATCGATTTCCCGGAGGAGGATCTGCCGATCGAGGACCGACAACGCGTGGTGCAGCGCCTCGATGCGGTCCGGAGCGGGGTGCAGAATCTTCTCGCCACCCGCCGCGTGGGCGCCTGGGTCCGCGACGGCATCCGCACCGTGATCGTCGGCCAACCGAACGCCGGCAAGAGCTCCCTGCTCAATCGCCTCGTCGGCTACGAGCGGGCCCTCGTCTCGCCCGAGCCCGGCACCACCCGGGACTTTCTCGAGGAAGGCGTCCGGGTGGGTCCCCATGTCCTGCGACTCATTGATACGGCTGGATTTAATGAGTTACCCAGCAACGAGTTAGAAAAGAACGGGATCACCCTAGGCACACGGCAGATGGCCGAGGCGGATCTGGTGCTCTGGGTGATTGATTTGGCGGATCCCTCCCCTGCCCGACCGCCTCCCGTGGCGTCGTCGTGGTTGCCGGAGAGGACGCTGATCGTCGGCAACAAACAGGACCTCGTGGCCCCGCAGGTCGCCGCCGCCGTCCTTGCGCAGGCGGTCGCGAGCCTCTCTGCGGCTCGGGTGCAGCCCGAGCTCTCTCCCGGCGGTGTGACTGACGTCGCGGTTCCATCCGCTTCTCCTTCCACCCCGACGGCGTCGACGTCCCCGGTGCCCGATGCTTCGGCTGCGATAAGCCCTTGGGGCACCGTGGCGGTCTCGGCGGTAGCCGCGACCGGCGTGGAGACCCTGCTCGCCGCGATCGAGGCGCGGGCGAATGGGTGGCAGCACGCCGCCGGGGCGGAGGCAGTGGCGGTCTCCGCCCGCCACGAGCAGGCCCTCCTGCGGGCGGCACAGCTCTTGGATCAGGTCCTGAGTCCCCTGCGGACGACCGCGGGGCCGACCCCGCCGATGGAGCTTTTGGCCAGCGACCTTCGCGGCGCGCTGGAAGCCTTGGGCGAGATCCTCGGCCGGTATGACCCGGAGCGCATGCTCGATCGCCTTTTCGCGACGTTTTGTATTGGGAAATAACTCCGGTTCCCGGAGCGTGCGCACCCGTGCGAAGGACTCGGACGCTTTTCTAAAGCCTTACGACCATGAGCAGCTTGCTGCATACGGATGGATTTGACGTGATCGTCTGCGGAGCCGGCCACGCCGGGTGCGAGGCCGCCCTCGCCGCCGCCCGGATGGGTGCGCGCACCCTGCTCCTGACGGGCAATCTCGATACGATTGCGCAGATGAGCTGCAATCCGGCCATCGGCGGCCAAGCCAAAGGCCAGATTGTTCGCGAAATTGATGCATTAGGCGGTGAAATGGCTCTGAATACGGATTTTACGGGCATCCAGTTTCGCCTCCTGAACGAGTCCCGCGGACTCGCCGTTCAAAGCCCCCGGGCCCAGTGCGACAAGAAGGCCTACCAGTTTCGCCTCAAGCACACCCTCGAACTCCAGCCCAACCTGCAGATCTTCCAGGCCACTGTCACCGGACTCATCTTCGGCGCCGGCGCGGTCAAAGGCGTTCGCACCAACCTTGATCTTGAGTTTCGCGCCCGCACGGTCGTCGTCACCACCGGTACCTTCCTCCGCGGCCTGATGCACATCGGCCAGAACAAGAACGAAGGCGGCCGCCTCGGCGACTTCAGCGCCAAGACCCTCTCCAGCAGCTTTCTCGAGGCTGGCATTGAGCTCCGACGCCTGAAGACCGGCACCCCACCCCGCCTGTTGGGACGCAGCCTCGACTTTCGCCGAATGGAGGAACAGAAAGGTGACCCGTCCCCCACCCTGTTCGCTTTCCACGATACCCGGGACCCCGAACCAATGTTCCACGTGGAACAATCCGGGGAGCAGCGGCTGGGCTGGGCACCGGGAACGGCGCAGGTGTCGTGCTGGATGACGTACACGACCGAGGAAACGGCGCGTCTGGTGCGCACGAATCTTTCCCGGTCGGCCATGTACTCCGGTGAAATCGAGGGCGTGGGTCCGCGCTACTGTCCGAGCATTGAGGACAAGTTCGTGCGATTCGCCGACAAGCCTCGGCATTTGCTGTTCCTTGAACCCGAGGGGCGTTCGACGAACGAGTACTACGTGAATGGGCTGTCGACGTCGTTGCCGTTCGATGTCCAGGTGGCGATGGTCCGAAGCATCCCGGGTCTGGAGCGCGCGGAGTTGCTGCGGCCGGCCTACGCGGTCGAATATGACTTCGCGCCGCCGACGCAGTTGTTGCCGTCGTTGGAGTCAAAGCGGGTCGAGAATCTCTTCTTCGCCGGTCAGATCAATGGCACGTCCGGCTACGAGGAGGCGGCGTGCCAGGGTCTCATTGCCGGGGTCAATGCCGCCAACAAGGTGCGGGGGGCCGAAGCCTTGGTGGTGCGGCGGGACGAGGGATATATCGGGGTTCTGATCGATGACTTGGTCACCAAGGGTACCGATGAACCCTACCGGATGTTCACGAGTCGCGCCGAGTATCGGCTGCTGTTCAATCACGGGAGCGCCGAGTTGCGTTTGGCCCATCACGCCCGGGCCCATGGTCTGGTTTCGGCCTCGCGGCTGGCTCGGATCGAGGCAAAGCGGGCTGCGCGCGAAGAATGGGTGGGGCGCTTCGAGAGCGTGAGGCCGGGTGGGGCGGTGGGCGGGGGTACGTGGGGCGATGTCATTCGTCGCGCCACCACGGGTGGGGGAGGGTTGCCGGACCTGCCGGCCGAGTTTCTGGCGTTGCCTTCGGCGCTCCAAGCCGAGGTGCTGTACCGGGTCAGCTACGCGGGATACTTGTCCCGCGAGGAGCGGCAGATCGCCAAGCTCGCTCGGGTCGAGCGGGTGCGTTTGCCCTCGGATCTCGACTACGGGAGCGTGCGGGGGCTGCGGCGCGAGAGTGCGCTGAAGCTCAACCAGATTCGTCCGCACACGCTCGGTCAGGCCAGTCGGATCAGCGGTGTGAATCCCGCCGACGTCTCCCTTCTGCTGATTTACGTGGAGTCACGCGGGGCAGCGTGTTTGTAAGTCTTTGTTCGATAATGGTTTCTCAGTCAAGACGGGGAGCGTGGTGGGCCGATTTGGACCGTGCTGGCAGAGGCCGGCGCCGACGGGGGAGGGGGGCGTTCGATTGCTTGGGTGACTCGGGCCGGGAGCGACCCCCGCGGACTCGGTCCGACGTTGCGAGGGGGACACAGCCACGGGAGTCGCACCAGCCAAGGAAGTTGGGCGAGCGCCGGTGAGTCGGGGGTGGGCCCCGGCGCGCTGTAACATTTGCGAAACGGCCCGGCTTTGCCCTCGGCGCAGCCCGCGGGGTTACGCTAGAGTGCCGTCCATGTCGGAGCAGAAGCCGAAGAAGATCCTCGTCGTCGATGACGAATCGGACGTCACCGACCTCGTCAGCTACCACCTCAAGGCCAAGGGCTTCGTGGTCCAGGCGATCAATGACCCGAATCGCAGCGTCGGCGCCGCCCGGTCGTTCCTGCCCGATCTGGTCATCCTCGATGTCATGATGCCCGAGCTGAACGGCTGGCAGATCTGCCGGATGCTCCGCGCCGATCCCGCCCTCAGCCGGGTTCCAATCATCTTCCTCACCGCCAAGGCCGAGGAAAACGATCGGGTCCAGGGTCTCGAGATCGGGGCGGATGACTACATTTCTAAGCCGTTCAGTGTCAGGGAGTTGATTCTGCGCGTGCAGACCATCCTCCGGCGTCTGGCCGATCCTCGGGCCGAGGGTGCCGCGAAGCTGTCCGTGGGGGGCATCGTCCTCGATGTCGAGCGTCACGAGGTGTCAATCGCCGGGAAGCCGGTCGAACTCACCGCCACCGAATTCAAGCTGCTCCGACTGCTCCTCGAGCGTCGCGGCCGCGTGCAGACGCGCGAGCATTTGTTGCTCAATGTCTGGAACTACGAGACCGAGATCGAAACCCGCACGGTCGATACGCACGTGCGGCGTCTGCGCGAGAAGCTGGGTCCCGAGGCCGACTGGCTCGAGACGATCCGTGGGGTGGGGTACCGCATCGCCGAACGCCGACCGCGCGAGGGGTCCTGACCGCCCTGCGCCCGCGCGCCCCGCCCGGCAGGCGCGGATTGCGTCCCGCCGCACGACGGCGCACGCTCCGGGCTCCCGCTCCGCATGACTGTCGCCCTCATCGTCGTCCTCAGCATCGCGCTGCTCTGGACCGTCGTCCGCCTGTGGCGACACGGGGCCGCCCTGCGCCGTCTGCAGAAGGCCATCTTCACCAAGCAGCCGTTGCTCCGCGAGGACGACCCCGGCGCGCTCGGCGAATCGTGGGACGAGTTCTGCGACCGCACCAACGAGTTGATCGAGGAGGTGAATCATCTCCAGACGCTGCGCAGCAGCCAGCTCGCGCAGTTCGAGGCCACGCTCGGCAGCCTGCGCGAGGCGGTGCTCATCGTTGACGGCAACAACTACATCCTGCTCGCGAACCAGGCGCTGCACGAGATCTTCCCGCAGGCCGTCAACATCCTCGGACAGCGTCTCGAGTCCGTCCTCCACAGCGCCGGCCTCCTCAGCCACGTCGAGGCCGTCCGCCGCCAGCTCGCGCCACCGCAGCAGGAAATCGAATTCGTCGACGGCAACACGTCCACGTGGGTCGAGGTCACCGGCACCGTCATCCCGCCGCTCGATCCCGCCCGGGGCACGTGCGCGTTGTTCGTGCTGCACGATGTCACCCGACAGAAGCGCCTCGAACGGGTCCGCAAGGAATTCGTCGCCAATGTCTCCCACGAACTGCGCACGCCGTTGAGCGTGATCAAGGGATACGTCGAGACGCTCGTCGATGGGCAGGAGGGCGTCGCGCCCGAGGACCGCGCGCGCTTCCTGCTCACCATCCAGCGCCACACCGAGCGACTGAATTCCATCCTCGAGGATCTGCTGCTGCTCTCGCGCCTCGAGTCCGTCACGCCCGGCCTCAAGCCCGAGGCCCACGATCCCGCCGCGCTCGTCCGCAGCGTGATCGACGACTACCGCGCGCGCGCCGAGTCCGCCGGACATCCGCTCACGCTGCACGAGGAGGGCGGGGCCGATCTCCACAGTCCAATCCCACTCGATCCGCTGCGCGTCAGCCAGGTGCTCGGCAACCTGCTCGACAACGCCCTCCGCCATCCGCCGCGCGGTGCGCGCATCGACGTGAGCCTCCGCAGCGCCGGCGACGAGATCCAGGTCAGCGTCCGCGACACGGGTCCGGGCATCCCCGCCGCCGACCTGCCGCACATCTTCGAGCGCTTCTACCGCGTCGACAAGGGGCGCTCCCGCGACACCGGCGGCACCGGGCTCGGACTCTCCATCGTCAAGCACATCGTGCAGCTCCACGGCGGGCGGGTCTGGGCCGAGAGCACGCCGGGCTCCGGCAGTGTGTTCCATTTCACCCTGCCGCGTCGCGGTGAGGGCGCGGGCGGCAGCGGTGGGTCCGGCTCTTCGCGCTAAGCGCACTTCTACCTGCGATGTGCGAGACGGGTACTCGCGGAGAGTTGGCGGCACCGCGTCGCTCGTCTTTGCGCCGAACCGCACCGGAAACCCCGAGCCGCGCGGAGTAGGGGACAGCGTTTTGTCCTGCCCTGCCGTGGCGAAGGAGCGCCGCCGTCCCGCGCCACCGCGGGCCCCCAGCGGCGCGGGTTCGGAGTTGCCCGCGGGGCCCGAGCTCAAGAGGCTAGGGGGATCTCCCGCGCGCCGCATCCGGCGCCGGCGTTTCCGCCCGCTCCGCCTCATTCCTCATGCCTCCTCCGTCCATCCCGGATTATCCGGCCGTGCTCGCGTCCCGCCGGGCGGAGCTCCGGGCGCAGCTTGCGCCCCGCCTCACCGGGGTGCGCACGTTGACGCTGGAGATTGGCTGTGGTCACGGACACTTCCTCACCGCCTACGCCGCGGCGCATCCCGACCGGCGCTGCCTCGGTCTCGACATCGCGAATGACCGGATCGCTCGCGCGCTGCGCAAGCGGGATCGCGCCCGGCTGGCGAACCTGGACTTCGTGCACGCCGACGCGGATGACCTGCTCTCGGCCTTGCCGGAGGAGATTTCACTCTCCCAGGTTTTCGTCCTCTTTCCCGATCCCTGGCCGAAACGCCGCCATCACAAGAATCGTCTGATGCAGCCGGAGTTTTTGAGCCGTCTTGCCGCGCGGTGTGCACCGAACGCCGGTCTGTATTTTCGAACCGACTACGCGCCCTATTTTGCCGAAGCCAGTTCGGTAGTGCACGAGCACTACGATTGGAGTTTAAGCGCGGATACACCGTGGCCGTTCGAGCATGTAACCGTTTTTCAAGCACGGGCGGAGGCGCACGAGTCCTTGGTTGCCCTCCGCCGGCCGGGGGTCGTCAGCGCTGCGGGTTGACCCACGAGGGCAGCGGCAGCTCGGTCATCAGGCGCAGGCCCGGTTGGGCCGTGAGCAGGCGTGGGACGATGTTGACCAGCGCCGCAACCGTGGCCGAGTCGCCGGCGACTCCGCCCGCCAATGTTAGGTGAAGTGCGGGATCTCCCTTCACGACGACGGTGTCGTGCGGGTTGGGCGCATCGAGGAACATCTGCAGGTCGAGAATGATCTTGGCCTCGCCTCCGACCTGCCCGATCGCGCGTTGGTGCAGACCGCACGTCTGGCCACGTTCGACGCGGAAGAACTGCGTGGTGATCGTCGCCGGAGCGAGCACTGGCTCGCAGGTCTCCTCGACGGAATCAAGAGTCCAGCCCATCGCGTGGGCCAGCAATCCGAGGGACTGTTGGAAGCCGGCGTGTCCCGCGCGACCGGCGCGGAACTTCGCGCGGAAGTCGTCCGGCGCCATGCCGCTGCCGATCTTGGCCTGCAGTGGCTGCCGACGGGTCGACGCGTTGACGACGCGCTCCACGTAGAGCGAATCGACGCGACGGTTCACGCCGGTGAGGCAGATGGGGAGAACGTCCATCACGAAGCCGGGATTCACGCCGGTCGCCACGACGCGAGCGCCGGACTGGCGGCAAAGAGCGTCATACTCGGCCGTCTCCTTCGGCGTGCGGAGGACCGGGAAGATCAACTCTTCACACGTCGAAGCGACACTGATGCCGGCCTCGAGCGCTGGTCGCACCTGCGCGAGCGAGGCTGCCGCGCTGGAGGAGGCGGTATGCAGAATCACGTCGGGTCGCACACCGCTCGCGAGCAGGGCCGCGATCGAATCGAAGACCCGCGCCCCGCGCAGAGTCGAAACACCGGTCAGTTCGTCCAGCGAGCGACCGATTTTCGCTGGATCGATATCCACGCCCCCGATGATCTCCAGGGAGGCGTGCGTGGCGGCGAACTTGAGCGACTCGATGCCGATGGGACCGAGACCGAATTGGGCAACTTTGATGCGGGCCATGAGATGAGAAAAGGAAGGGCGTCGGTAGCAGTCGAGCCCCGAGCGGAACAGCGTAATCCACTGGATGCGCAGCCGGTTGCGATGCCAACGCTTGCCTTACCTGTGGGTGTCGCACCCAATGGAGGAGATGAATGCCGTCACCGGTCGTCGCGCGGCCCTGCTCGTTGTTTTCCTCGCCCTTACCTCGCTTGTGCTCCGCGCCGCCGCGGTGCCCGTCACGGTCGAGCCCACCAGCGCCCGCCAGGGAATGGTGGTGGCCGGTCATCCCGAGGCGGCCGAGGCGGGTCTCGCCGTGCTCCGTGCCGGCGGCAGCGCGGTCGACGCCGCCGTCGCCGCCTCGCTCGCTCTCGGGGTGGCTGAGCCTTTCGGTTCCGGACTCGGTGGAAAGCTGCTGCTGCTGCATTATGAGGCGGCGACGGGAACCACGCTCGTGATCGACGCGATGGACGAGGCGCCCGGGGGACTCGATGCCGCGGCGTACCGCCGTCTGAATGAGAAGGCGCGATACGATGGCTGGAGCGCCGTCTGCGTGCCCGGCCTCGCCTCCGGGTTGCAAACCGCTCACCAGCTCTGGGGGCGCAAGCCTTGGGCCGAGGTCGTGGCGCCTGCCATCGACCTCGCTCGTCGCGGGTTCACGGTCCTGCCGAAGACGAGCGACCTGTTCGCGGAACGAGTGGACAAGCTCCACGGTGGCGATGCCGATATCCGGCGTCTCTACCTTCCGGGCGACCGGATTCCCGCTCCTGGCTCCCGGCTTCCCAATGAGGACCTCGCGCGCACCATGGAGATCCTCGCGCGTGAGGGGGCCGATGGTTTCTATCGTGGGCCGGTCGCGGAGGCCATCGTGGCAGCCTCGAATGCCGGCGGCGGCATGATCCGTCTGGAGGACCTTGCGGGCTATCGCGCGCGCGTCACGACTCCCATCGGCATCACGTTCCGCGGCTACACCCTGCAGTGCGCCCCGCCGCCGGCGACCGGGGGGGCGCTCGCGCTCGGCATGCTCAAGGTGCTCGAAGAGACGCCCATCGCCGCGCCGCTTCGTTCGCCCGAAAACCTCGATCACTTCGGCCGCATCTGGCGCGAGGTCCGTCCCGTGATCCAGCGCACCGTGGCGGATGGACTTTCCGGTCGCGCAGCATTCGAGCGGCTCGTATCGCCCGAATCCGTTCAGCAGATACGCGAAAAAGTGCGTTCCCCGGAAGCCCTGCCCCGGGCCGCCGCGTGGTCACCCGATGAGGTGGATCTTCTCCAGGCCTGCACGACGCACTTCGCGGTGATGGATCGCGAAGGCAACGTCGTCTGCGCGACGCAGTCGCTGAGCCTGCACTTCGGCGCCGGTGTGGTCGCCGCCGGCGTGGTGATGAACGACTCCATGAGCAACTTCGCCTTCAGCGACGAACGCAGCCCGAACTTCGTCGCCCGCTATCGTCGCCCGCGGAGCACGATCACGCCGACCCTCGTGATCCGCGAAGGACGCCCGGTGCTGGCCGTCGGTGTTCCGGGCGCCTCGCGCATCCCCACGGCCGTGTTCCAGACCCTCGTCGATGTCTTGGTGCTGGGTCGGACGGTCGAGGACGCGATCGGCGACACGCGCGTTCACTGGCAGGATTCACTCGACCCGAAGCGTGCGGATGCGGTCGAAGCGGAGGGGACCCTCGACCCCCAGGTGGTCAGCGCGCTGCGTCTGCGCGGGTGGGACGTCAATTTGCGCGAGCCTGCGGGCACCGGCCGGACGTTTGGCGGCATCAACGTCATCGCCGTATCGGGAGAGGGCGAGATCCGCGGCTACGCTGATCCGCGACGGACCAACGCTGCGCGTGGCTACTGAGATCAGCCCCGACCCGCGAGTGCGCGCCGGAGCGGGGCGATGAAGGTCGCCATGCCCTTGTAGGCGACGGCATCGTCTGGCATCGAGTCCAGCGTGCGCCGCAGGCGTTCTCGCCGATCCGGGTCCGCGACGAGTCCCTCGAGGCGGTCGATGTAGGTGCGAATCGTGAAAACGATGAAGCCGGTCGCGGGAAGTCGGCGCAGGGTCTGCCGCTCGATGCGGAGGAAGGTTTCGCCGAGCACATTTTCGGGTGTGAGGTCGGCGCGGCCGGCGACGGAATGCGGCGCGAAGCGGAGTGCGGAATCGTGGATCGTCCAGTTCAGGCGCGCGAACGAGCGTTCTGGGGTGAGCCGATCTAGAAAGCTCGTTGTGGGTTGAGCGAGGGTTTGCGCGAATCCTGGGACTGTTTCGTGGATCGCGCTCGCGTCGAGTCCGACCTTGCCGGCGATATTCCAGCGGGACGGGAAGCAAACGAGGCCGGCTGCGAGCCGAGCGGGACGGTTGGGCGAGAGCAGGCAGACGTCTTCTTGAACGATCCCGGCGATTCGGCGCAGGAGCGTACCGGCATCACATTCAGAATTAGCATCAGGTACCTGAACAGTGTGCCTAGAAGCGCGTATCCGGATTCCTTGAGGATCGAGTGCGTAATGAAGGGGATGATATCGGGTAAGATTTTCGATGACGAGCCGGAGAAGCTCCACGGTCGCCTTGCTCGTCTCAGCGGCGAGTGCCGGTTCAGCGACAACGGCGAGCGCAAGGTGCGGGGCGGTCGCTAGAATCGCCCGCTTCTCGTCGAGGTCTTGGGCGAGCGACGCGTCAGGCTGGAACCACTCGATGAGATCGAGCGGCTTGATCCCCATCGCTGGGGAATAGGGCTCGCCGTTGAACGGGAAGTAGGGAGACATGCCTCAAGAGGAGGCCGGCCGCCGGCTCGAACCGAAGAGTCAAAACGGCCAGCGCTTACCCAGTCCGCTCGAACACGGAGGCCCCTTCGCGTGCGGCGGACTCGCGATTGCGATCAGACGAATTACGCATGGGCTTCGGATCGACCAGAAGGAACGCGGTGCGTTCGCCGGGCGTGATCTCCGCGGAGATACCTTCGATGACGATATCCTTCAACGTCCGGGCGTCGCGCTGCAGAGTCTCCATGAAGAGCTCTTGGGCTTCGCTGGTGACGAGAATATCGCCGTGCCGTTCGGACCGATCTGCAGTCGGAGCAACCATCCCATCGGAAAAATCAGGACCGAATTCGGCCGTGGTTACGACGATGGTATCATCGGCCATTGCAGGATTATCGAACTCCGCTCCGCCGATCGACGTAACGATCGGAGCAGAGTCGATTGTTTCGATGAGCGGGATTGAATCGATGCTGACGGAGAACTCGTCGCCCGTAGTGAGCGGGGCGGGCAAGGCGACCAACCCGTGATCGGGTAGGAAGTGGAGGTGGGCTGCCGCAGATGCCGAATCCAGCGCGAGATGCGCATCCAAACGATCGAGTGATTCGATGAACGACAGGGGATTCAGACCGCTATTCGACCGCAGCAGTTCTCGGATGCGGGCGATGAAAAGATTTGTGCGCTCGTTCGGCTCGAGCGTGAGCACGTTGGGCGCGCTGCTCGGAGTCTCTCCTCCGATGAGGGTTTGAACCTGTTTGGATGAGTCCGCCAGGCCAGCGACCGAGACCAACTCCGCCTGGTACAGCATGGTGACCGTTTGGGTGCTGTTGAGGCTAACGATCGAAACAGTCGGAGTGACCGAAGAAACCGAAAGTCGCTGCAGATCGGAGATGATCAGCGTGTTGTCTAGCCGAGCGATATCCAATTTGCTGGCGGTGCCGCTCAGTACGGCAATCTCACCACCCGTGGCGAGAGACACGGATCCCACATTCGTGGCGTAGAGGCCTGTGCTGACGGAGATACTCTTTGCGTCGAGGACCTTGATATCCGACGCCACCAACTTCTGGAGTGAATCCGTGCCAGAGAAAGTGACCGTATCGAAGTTCTTTACCGTCACGGCAGTGACGAAGCTCGGCAGCGTGTCGAAGTTGATCGTCACCGTCCCCAGGTTGGAGCCCGTAATGAAAATCTCACTCTGGCCGATCCGCTCGCTGAACGAGACGGAGAAATCACCCGTGCCCTTGATGGCCGGAGAAACTTCGGCCAACGCCTTATCAAAGCCTGTACCCGCCAAAAGCGTACGGGCCTCCAGCATTTCCAGCCGGAGGTTACGAGCGCGTTGGACGGCGGGCTTCATGATAGGTCAGGGGTTAGTTGTGCCTCGGCAGACCAGCCGAGGTCAAACTTAGAGTTCGGGTAAAAGTAGCACCGCGGTGAACCCAGCGGAGATATCGTTGGTGACGGCGATTTGCAGCTTGATCCGGAACGTTCCGGTTGACGGATCGACAATCGGATCAACGTGAGAGACTTGCGCATCGATGACCTGACTCCCGCCGGTGGGCAAAGCGACACGGACCTTCACCTGTTTTGCAGGTGAAAAGCTTTTGAAATATTTAGCGTCTGCGTAAACGAGCATCTCAAGGCGGGAGGAATCCACCACTCGGGCGACCGTTTCGAAGCGTTCGACGGCTTCTCCAAGGGACTTACTGGTCTTGAGGAAGACGCCGTCGATCGGGGAAGTCAGGGTGCGGTTGGCCAGGCGGGTTTGCGCCAGGTCGCGCGCCGCTTCTGTTTGCGCGAGGCGGCTGGCCGCTAGGTCGCGAGCCGTGCGCGCCTCGACGAGTTGCTTTTCGCTAAAGATGTTTTCAACGCTCAAAGGACGCGCGCGTTCATACTCCGAGTTCGTGCGTTCGAACTCGGCTTGGGCGCCGGCGACCATTGCGACGGCCTGCGCCAACTCCGCGCGTTCAGCGTCCATGTCGAGTGAGAGAATCGGATCGCCCGCCTTCAAGGCGGCACCTTCTTCAACATGAAACCGTTCGATCACGCCGGCGGCCTTTGAACTGACGCGGATATCGGCAATCGGGCGTAGCACTGAACGCAGCGAGCCGCGCATCGCTTCCTCTTGGGTCGAGCCCGCAACGGGGATAGCGACTTGGCCGATGGCGTTGCCCGCGACGGCCGCCGCGAGAAGGCAGAGACGAAAAAAGGCGCCGGACGAAGAGAACATGGCTCAGAAGAAGCGAACGCGGAGGAAGTTGATGAAGTCGCGGAACAGAACGTAGCACGACGGCTTTCGTCCGGTGCTGAATTTGGCGCGGCCGCCGAAGCCGGACTTGAGGAGTGAGGCGTCGCTAATCGTAGTCTCGAGAGGAAGCATCACGCTGAAGTCGTATTTGCCACGAGCGGTATCCAGCCCGTACGCAATCTGCTTTGGGGAATTAACCTCGAGCGAGTACCGCTTTGCGGGATTCGCGGCGAGCGTCAGCGATACCGGAACCTTACCATCCTTGGTGAGTGTGTCGCCGAGATAAATCAGATCCTGCTCTCGCATGCTCACCTTGACCTGCCAGATGGAGGGATCCACGACGTCGAGCACCGGTTCTCCAATCCGCAACATTTCGCCCAAGCGGGTGGAGAGCGTCTGAGACCCCAAGGCTACGCCGTCAATTGGCGCCCGCAGGGTCGATTGCTCGATATCGAGCTTCAGCTTGTCGGCGATGGCCCGCGACTTCTCCGCGTTCAGCCGCGCGGCATGCATGCGGAACTCATCCCGCTGCGCCATGGCAGATTGGGTCTCTAGCAAGGAGCGCTCGTAGTCTTGTTCCACCTGCCGCACCTGCAGTCGGAGGTCACGGGTATCCAGTTCCGCGAGTACTTGTCCTTGCTTCACCTCTTCTCCTTCGCGGACACTGACGCTGATGAGGCGCGAGTTCACCAGTGTAGGCAGGGTCACCTGATGCACGGGAAGAATCGTCGCGTCTCCCTTGAGAGTATAGTCCATGGGCACCAGCAGGAGGAGCGCCAAGATGATCGCTGGCAGGGCAAACTTCAGGAACTTCTTCTTCGCAGGCGTATCGATGTAGGCTCGCTTCGCCCGCACATAACGCTGTGCCAGCCGCACCGACCTTTGGCGATTCCAATAAAGCGCCGTGCCGAGGGCCCGACCGGCGGATACGCCGAGGTCGAGCATGCGCGGGAAGGTCGTGACGAGATTCTCGGCGGGCTTAACGCCCTCGAAGAGGAAAATGCCGCACACGCGATTATTGCGATCGAACAGGGGCAGCACGGTCGCCCAGTTCATTGGCATGACCGCGAAGTAATCCTGGACCTCCTCTGGAAGATTCGAGGGCCTCTGCAGCGTCGCGCGGTTGATCAAAGTAAGGCGGACCACTGGACGCGCGGTTTCCAGCTTACGCGGCGTCGGAGCCTTGGCCCCGTTGACCGGAGTGACGGCCTCGCTCCCGGGGGTAGCGGCTTCTGTCAGTGATGATCCGGCTGCGGCTGTTCCGTCAGGCGACGAGGGAGCGGCTGCCCCCGTAACCGCCGCAGGTGCGGCATCGGGCGCCCCCGTGGTTGATCCAGGCTCGGCGCGCTGCTTGAGCGGGCCGATGTCCAGCGGGGTCAGCGAGCTCTGCGTCAGCCGCCGGGCCACGCGCCGCAGGATGACGGCCTGCTCGCTGCGGGGGTTGAGCGTCTTGAGGCCGCTGCAAGCATGCAGCTCAAACTCATGCTCGAGCACGTTTTCCACCGGTGCACCGGGGAACGGCTGCTCGTAGTTCATCGCCACAAACAAGCATACCCGATCGCACGCGATCGTTTCCCGGGCAAAATTGACAATGTTCCAACCGACCGACTCGAGCTCGAGATCGCCGCTCAAACTTTCGAGCAAGCGGGAGTAACTCGTGAGGCGCGTCACCTCCTGCGAGATGTCGCTAAGGCGCCGCGCCTTGAGGTAGAGCTCAACTTCGGCGCAGGCCTTCTGGAGCAGCGCCACGCGGGCTTGGGAGAAATCCGCCGCACCGGGCTCGAACCAGATGTGAAGCACGCCGACCGTCGACTGGCCGAGTAAGATCGGAACAAAGACTTGCTCGAAGGCCGTGCGGTTAAAGATCGGAAGCTCCTCCGGGGCCGGCGAATCCTCCACCGAGAGCCCGTGTAAGCCTGCCGCGGGTAGTGTGTGGGGCCCGATTCGGACCGGATTCTTGCGCGTCGCCGCCAACTTGATCGCTCGCAGAAAGACTCCCTCCTGCTCGGGCATGCCGCGGTAATTCAGCGACTCCAGATTGCTATGAAGCAGGCGCTGAAAGGATTGCCCACTTTGCATCTCATAGGCAAAGCCTGCTGGGCGCAGGGTATTGGAGATGCATTCGGCGTGAACGCGGAAGTAGGCCAGTAGGTCCGGGGGCTCCTTGGCCAACTGCGCCAAGCGGGCCGCGATGTCATTCGCCGCACGTTGGAACTGAGCTGCCACAGGATTTTGCTGCACGATCATCGTGGGGAAGGTCCATGGAATCCCGGAGCACCCGGGGATTGCAAACTCGAAATGAGTACCGATCCGGCTGGGAATTTACCCCTTTTCTACGGCTCCGCCGTTCGGATGATTCATCGAGTGGTGGAGTAGGCCTTCGCTCGTTAGCGCGGCTCAATTCAGCATTGCACTAGCTGGGCACCCGGCATGACATCTCCCCCTTGCCATCGGACTGCGGTGGCCGGACTCCTTATCTCATGGGCATTGCACTTCGTTTAACGCTTTTCCGGCTATTACCGGGGTTGGCTTTGGCTTTCAGCCTCGGCCTGTCTGCGAACGCGACGGAGCTAGCGGCGCCGGCCGCCTTGCCGAAGGCTTCCTCCTCCGCGGATGTCCCCCTTCCAGCCGTTTGGGATCTTCCGGCTGCCCTGGAACGCGCAATGCAAGCCAACCCAGAGATCCGGGCGGCTCAATGGGAGGCTGAGCGCGAGGAGGGGATGCGTTTACAGGTCCGCGCGCGGATGCTCCCGCGGGTCAACGCCGTCGCGTCCACCGATGAACGGCAGGACTCACTGATCGATCGCTCGCCGTCCGAATTCAGCCAACCCCCCAGCCAGCGATCCGCTGTATCCAAGTGGGGTTACGATCTCCGGATCGAGGTCCGCCAGACTGTTTTCGACGGATTTTCCACCTACAATCTCGCGGAGCGCCAGCGTCTGCGCCAGCGCCAGGCTTTACTGCGCGTTACCGCCGTGGCGAACGAGGTCGTCATGGCGGTGCGTCAGGCCTACGACGCCGTATTGGTGCGCCGGGCACAGCTGGCTGCCGAGAAGCAGCGGGTGGCTGATCTTGCGCAACTGGCCGATTATGCCGCCCGCAAACAGGCGGTGGGCGAAATTCCGGAACTCGATCTGCTCAATGCGCAGTCGCTGCTGCAGATCGCTCGTGCGGAGCAATCCGACATCGAGCGCGAACTGACGTTCGCCGAGCAACAATTCGGAAGGCTGCTGCAGTTGCCTGAAACGTCTGCTCCACTCGCCCTTTCCGGCGACTTCGCGGCGCGCACGTTCGAGCTCGAGTACTCGACCGCGTCCGCGCTCGCCTTCAAACACCGTCCGGATCTCGAATCCGCGGTCCTCGCGGTCGAGGCCAGTCGCCGGCAAATCACCGCCCTCAAAGGAGAGGCCCTCCCGCGGTTCGACGCCTTTGCCTCGTGGTCGAATCGGAGTAGTTACTACGACTCTTCCAGGACCTTGGATGGTTGGACGATCGGCGCCAGCGGCAGTTGGAGCCTTTTCGATGGTGGGGAAAGCCGGGGCCGCCGGCGTGCCGCTCTCGCCGAACGTCGGATCGCGGAGGTGAAGCTCGATGATCTGGAGCTGCAAATTGGCTCTCGCCTACGCGAGCTCTACCAGGCGCTTGCGCAAACCCGGAAGAGTGTCGACGCCCAGGAATCCGGCCGCCAGTTCGCTGCGCGCGCGTTTCAGGTCGCCCGCCGGCTTTACGAGAATGGTCAAACCAGTCTCGAGAAGGTTCTCCAAGCCCAGATGATCTCGCGCCAAGCCGAGAACCGGTATCTTGACGCGGTGTTTCGCTATAACGCCACCGTCGCTCAGATCGAGCAGGCCATCGGTGGCGCCGCGACCGATCAGCCCGCCGCATGGAAGCCGTAATTCCAAGTCGAGGGTCCCCGGTTGCCGAGGCCCCGCTGTCGCGTCGCGAGGCTGAACTCGCTGGCGTCATTCCATCCCGGCTGCGCGTCGACATCATCGTCCGGCGCCAGACTTTCAAGGACGAGGAATACTACGTCCTCAAGGATCCGCTCGCCCTGACCTACTTCCGTCTGCAACCGGAGGAGGCTTACATCATTAGCCAGCTCGATGGTAAGCGCACCTTGCTTGAGGTGCACCGGCGTTTCTCGGCGCGTTATCCCAACAGCCCGCGCTCCCTTGAGGAGCTCGCCACGTTCATCAATCAGTTGTCCGTCGGCGGCTTGCTCAACCAGAACGCGGGTCGTTTCGTCGAGAACGCGCGCCGCACGGTAGGTCAAGGGCTCCTTCAGGTGTGGGCCGCTGTGATCGCTAAGGCACTCTTCTTCAAGATTCCGCTGGTCGACCCGAGCCCGTGGCTCGGAGGCCTCACCCGCAGGTTCCGGTTTCTCTGGACCAAATGGTTCGTCGCCGGGGCCATCGGACTGATGCTCTGGAGCCTCGGCTTCGTCATCGCCAATGGCGATGCTTTCACTGCGGGCGTCCCGGACTTCTTCTCCGCCACTAACCTCGGATTACTCTACCTCGCGATCATCATCGCGAAGACGCTGCACGAGTTCGGCCACGCGATGACGTGCCGGCATTTCGGGGGCGAGGTGCACGAAATGGGAGTGTGCTTCATGTTCTTCACGCCTTGCGGCTACGTCGATGCCTCCGACGCGTGGATGATGCGGGAGCGACGCCACAAGGTCTACGTTACCCTCGCGGGCGTCTTCACTGAGCTGATCATCGCGTGTATCGCCGCGCACTTCTTCCTCTTTCTCCCAGATGGACTCGCTCGCGGAATCGCGTTCAACCTCATGTTGGTCGCGAGCGTCAATACCATCGTTTTCAACGCCAACCCGTTGATGCGATTCGATGGATACTATCTGCTGTGCGATCTGCTCGAGATTCCCAATCTGCGCAACAAGGCCATCGCGTACGTGTCGTTCCAATTGCAGCGCATCTTCCTCGGCTACCGGAATCGGCAGCAGGAGGATAGCTTCATTCACGACTCCCAGGAGAGTGTGTTCATCGTCTACGCGATCGCGGCCTACGCGTACATGATTTTCATCATCTACGGCGTCACCCAGATTTTCGCCGCCGTCCTCGAGCCCTATGGGCTGCACGACTTCGGTCTTTCGCTGGGAATCTTTGTCGAAGTGTCCTTCATTGCGTTTCCTATCCTGAAGGTCATCCACGATGTTATGAAGCCAGGTGCCCATATCGAGAAGACTGGTTCCGCTGCCCGGCGACTCACTCTGCTGGTCGCTGGCCTGACGGCTGCGATCGCGGCGAGTTTCTTCATCCCGACTCGCTACAAGGTTAGCCAGCAGGCCGTGGCCATGGCGGCCGTGGGCGAGTGGGTGACTCCTGAGGTCGCGGGCAAGGTGGCCAAGGTCCACGTCCGCACCGGACAGTGGGTCGAACCAGGCACGGTCTTGTTTACGCTCAGTAGCTCCGAGGTCGTGGCGGAAGTGGCCATCGCCGAGGCGGATGTAGCGGGGGCCCGTTTGGAGATGGGCGCGTTGCAGCTGCGGCCCGAATGGATTGCCGCCGAAGGTGCAGCGCGCAGCGCACAGAGTTTGGAGATCGCCGAGACCAGCTACCGGCGCGCCACGGAGCGCGCCGAGCGTCTAATCCTGAAGTCGACGGTCGCGGGCTACGTGATCACCCCCGAACCGGAGCGTCTCGTGGGCTCCCTCGCTACCCCGCAGCGGCCTTTGCTGCGGATCGCGGACACTCGGGAGTTACGACTGGTAATCCCGCTCACCGAGGATCAAGCCCAGTTGGTGGAGGCGGGGAGCAGGGTGAGCGGACACTGGCTGGCCAGCGCCGATGCGGTTTCCACGCGAATCGAGGGCATCGCCAACCAGCCGGCGAGTCCGCACGAATTACACTTTGCCATGCTGTCCTTCTTCGGGGGTCCAGCCCCCTCGCAGGTGCTGCAACCTCAGGCTGATTTTCACTTCCCTCTCTTCCTCGCGTCCGCGCCCTTGCCCAATCCAGACCACATGGCGGTTGAGGGGTTGCGGCTCCGCGTAACGATTGCCGGCCGGTCTACCACCGTGGCCGAGCGGGTTGGGCGTTGGCTCTATTCTCTCTTTACGGTGGGTGGCGCGGCCTCCGCGCACGGCGCTTAGTCGCCCCTCGCGTTGGGCCATGATCGACTTCCTGCCGCTCCACGAACGCCTGCTGGAAGTAGCCCTCCAGCGCAATCTGGTGGGGTTCGAGCAGGCGATGAAGAAGACTTTGGCCCTCTTTCAACTGAGTGCCTGGGCCTGCATTTTCCCCCCGAGCCTGCAGGCGGGCGGCCGTCCTCTCTTCGTTGGTCATGGAGTGCAGGCTCAAAATAGCCGACTGCTTGCAAAAGCTTTTAAGGCCGGCACGGAGGCGGTCTTTCTGGATCCCGATGCGGGCGCTGCTCTCCTGACCAAGCTTGCGCAGGAGATTTCCCCGGATCGATCGTCGCGCTGCCGCATCCTTCGGGTGTCGCGGGCCAAGGAGATCGAGTTGGTGATGATCTGTTACCGGCCGTCGAGTGAGCAGAACTTTGACACGGTGCAGGTCAACCTGCTCATGCGCGTCGGGCGTCTCTTCGACCGCTGCTTTCAGATCTTGGCGCAGGATCAGCAGCAGGAATTTCTGGCGGGGCTCTTCCGCATGGTCGGTAATCTGCATCCCGAAGGCCTCTGCATCCTCGATTCCAAGCTCCGCGTGCTCTTTGAAAACCGGCGGTTCCGCGAGCACATGCACCTGTGGAACCATGGTGCCAACGCCATGCAGAACTTCTCCCTCCCGCGGTCCGTCGAGTTGCCGGAAGAGTGGCAGCGCGCCTGCCAGCGCTCTTTCCAGTCTTTTAACCAAGTCGAGATCCCCCCGATTTCCGGCAAGATGGTCGTGTCGCAGGGTGCGATCGTGAACCTCAACCTCAACCTAAACCTGGGAGGGAATCAGCTCGACGGGGCGGTCCGCTACGTGGCGTTCCAGACGGCCCTGGGCGTTCGGCCCTACGCGATGCTCACGTCCAATCTGCGAGAGCGTCAGCTGAGCCATGGCCCCGCTCCCTTCTCCCAGATCGCGGAGGCCCTGAAGTTCTCCCGGCGTGAAGCGGAGTTGGGGGAACTTATCCTCAGCGGTGCGCCGGCTCAGGTGATTGCCGACCAGCTCAAAATCGCGCTTCCAACGGTTAAGACTCATATTCGGAACATCTTGCGTAAGGCCGGCGTGAAAACCCGACTAGAATTCGTCAGCCTGTGTCGCAATCCGAATGCAAGGGTGGTCACGGAGGACGTGGCCTCCTAGCTCACGGGCACCGCGGTCTGAGCAGTAACTATAATAGGGGAGTGCCCTGGCCGACCCGACCCGATCAAGGCTTGGCTTGCTCCGCGCGCCGACTTCGGCAATGGTTCCGTCATCGCATGCGTACCTACGGATCATCGTTGCGGATCCCGATCCCTCGTCCGTTCGGCTTCCTCTCAGCGGAATCGAAATTCATCCGAAAGGATGATGGTTTTCTTCCCCGTGATCTGGTAATCTCAGCGGGTGAAATGCCAGAAGTGTCCGATCAACTGTGATGCCTCTGTCCCATTTCTCCCTCTGAAAATCTCTGCCTTCGTTCGTTAATCTCCCAAAACAAAACATCTCCCAACATGAAAAAGCTAAATCGTAATGCCAAGAAGAAGACGCGTTCCTCCCTGCGGGTTGAAACGCTCGAACAGCGCCAGCTCCTCGCCGGCATCACCGGCGGTGGCACCGAGGTGGGTTCGAACATCGTCGCTCCGAATGGCAACGTTTACGACCAAGTGCTGATGACGGGTTCCTCCGTCTCGGTCACGGCTGATGCGGGTCAGATCACCCGCGTTTCCTTCCTCGATCTTTCCGGTGACATCGTCCAGGCCGAGTTCAGCGGCAAGGGCACGCTGACGGTCTCGCTCGATTCCTTCGGCGCCGCTGCTGCCCCGACGAAGTACAACCAGCCGGGCGTCAGTTACGTCTCGGGTCTGGCCTCCTTCACGATCTCGGGCTCGGACGCGACCACGAACTTCAGCGTCTTCTCCGTTGGTACGGGCAACGCCCACCGCGGTGCCGACAATCCGATTTTCGCCGACGGCAAGTTGGGTGGTAATAATATCGCCGACGTGCAGCGCATCACGGTGGTGGCTGATCCGGCCAACGCGAACGGCTCGGCTTTCGGCGGCATCCGCGCCGGAAATGCTGCCTTCGTGGGTAGCTCGGGCGTGGTCGGTATCTCCGCCGCCAACGTGGCGGTTCAGGACGTCGTCACAATCGGCGACATCTATGCGACGGACTCGGCTTCGCCGTCCCTCGCCTTCGGTTCGAATTCCCAGTTCGGCAACGTGACCGTTGCTGGCGGTGACCTCCTCCAAGGCAATTCCAAGACGATCGCTAACTCGGGCTACAAGTACGATGTCGTCCTCGCGGCCGGCACCACCTCGGGTGGCGCTGCGATCGCCGCCCAGGACACCTACAGCAAGCTGTCCTTCACCCAGACCCCGGCCTCCGTTGCGGCGGCCGTTGCGGCGGCTAATCCGGCTGTTTCGCCGACCTTCACCCTGACCGCTGGCGCCACGGCGGTGAACGAAGGTGCCAGCGTCATCTTCACGCTCCAGACCACGAACGTGGCGGCGGGCACGCAGTACAGCTACTCCCTCGCGGGCGTGAGCGCTTCGGACGTCACCGGCGGCGCCCTGACGGGCACGGTCACGATCGGTGCGGACGGCAAGGCTCTGATCCCGGTCTCCCTGGTGGCCGATTCGAGCACCGAAGGCGTTGAGACCGTTACGGTCTCGATCGCTGGCCGCGAAGCCTCGGCCACGGTGAACGACACGTCCCTCACCCCGGTAGCGAGCCCGCTCACTATTGCGCTCACGACCGGTGTTGATACCGGCGCGAACTTCGTGGGTGCTGCTACGAACGACATCTTCAACGCCGCCCTCTCCGGCGCGGTCGCGACCCTGAACAACCTCGACGTCCTCGACGGTTCCACGGGCACGGATACCCTGAACGTCGAACTGAACGGCGTGACGGTCACCCCGGCTGGCCTCACGAGCATCGAGCAGATCAACGTCACGAGCACCGCCAATAACTCGGCGCTCGACCTGACGAATGCGACCGGTGTGACCGGCCTGACGAGCTCGGCCTCCACGGGCACCCTGAGCCTCAACAACATCCCGTCCACGACGCCCGCGATCACGATCGCGAACAGCAAAGTGGGCCACACGATCGGCTTCACGGCCGCTGCGGTCGCTGGCGCGGCTGACACCGTTTCGGTGACCCTCAATAACGTCACGGCCAGTCCGCTCCTGACGATCGGCGCTGGCGTTGAGACACTCGCCCTCACGGTCGTTGGAGCGAACGACGTTGACACTGCCTTCGCAGGCGCGGTCACGATCTCCGGCGCCGGTACCCTCACCCTGACCGCCGCCGATAACGCCGCGGTCGCCGCGACGACGATCGACGCGAGCGCCAGCACCGGCGCCCTCACGGTCGCCATGTCTAACGCCGCGCACACCGTCACCGGTGGTAGCGGTGCCGACAATATCACGGGTGCGTCTGGGACCGCTAACCGCCTGATCGGTGGCGAAGGCGCCAACACCATCGTTGGTGGAACGGGCGCTGACACGATCACCGTCGGTGACGGCAACAACACCATCACAACCGGTGGCGGCGCAGACACTGTCACGGCCGGCGCTGGTAACGACAGCGTGACTGGCGGCGGCGGTGCTGAGCGCATCAACCTCGGTGCCGGTAACAACACCGTCACCGCTGGCTCGGGTGATGACAGCATCACCGCCGGAGCGGGCAATGACCGCTTCATCTTCGCGGCCGCTGGCGACCTCACGGTCGCCGACACTCTCTCGGCAGGCGATGGCACTGACACGTTGGTGGTCACTCAAAATGACATCACGACAAACGAGGGCGAGGCCGATACTGCTGACCTTCGTGCCCTACAAGCTGGTATGGCCGAGTTCGAGATCGTGGAAATTTCCAATGCGATCGCGGCCAATGCGACCACGATCAACGTTGGTCGACTCGGAGCCAACATTAGCCGAGTTGACGTCACGGCGGCGAACGCCGGAGCCGCCACGATCACGCTGAATCCCGGTTCGAATACCCTGAACCTGAATGTTGCGGGTAACGCTCTCGCGGGCGCGCTCACCGTTCAGGACACCGGTACGGCGACCACCGACAGCATCACGATCGTTAACGCGAACGCGAACAACTCGGATCGCTTCGGCGGCAATCTCGCGAACATCCTCGGTTTTGAGACGGTCACGATCAACACGGGCTCCACGTCCGTCGCGACGGTTCAGACCACGGGCGCGATTGCCCTCACGGCTGACGGCACCAACACCGCTGCTACCGTCAATGTCATCGGTGCGAATATCCTTACCCTCGGCGCCATCACGACGACCGGCACGGGCCGTCTGACCATCGACGCCAGCGGAATGACCGCACGGGCGGCTGGCACGACAACGATCACAGTTACCGCGCCGGTCGTGGCGGTCGGCGGCACGGTGAGCATCAAGGGCTCGAGCGGCCAGGACGTGCTCAACGGCGACGCTGACACTGCCAACACGATCGACGGCGGCGCCGGCGTTGACACGATCGCCGGCGGAACCGCAGCCGACTCCCTCCTCGGCGGCGACGGTAACGACACCATCTCGACCAACGGCGGCAATGATACCGTCTATGCTGGTGCTGGCAACGACGCCGTCACGGGCGGCGCTGGCAACGAGCGGATCTTCGGTGAAGATGGCAACGACACGATCACCTCGAGCACGGGCAATGACTCGATCGATGGTGGCGCGGGCAATGATCGCATCATCGTCGGTACCGGCCTGACGTCGTCTGACACGATCGTCGGCGGTGAAGGCACCGACACACTGGTAATCGGCCAAGCCATCACGGCTGCTGACGCTTCCCAGACGTCCGGCTTCGAGATTCTTGAAGCTTCGGCTTCGGTGAGCCAGGACCTATTCAATCTCGTGATGGGCAATACTCTCACGGGAGTGCAGTTCACGGCCGATGCTGACATGACCTTCACGAATGCAGGCGCCTCGACGAACTCGGTGGTGTTTGGCGTCGCGACGACGGGGGACTTCGACCTCACGTTCGATCGCCTGATCGATAACACGTCTAATAGCCTCACGCTCACCCGTAGCGTTGACGCCGATATCGTCGGCGACGACCTGGCGGTCGACGATGAAGAGACCCTCGTCATCAACACGGCCGCTACCACGGCTAACCGCGCATTCACCTTCGCCGAGCTGATCTCGACTGACCTCGCCGTTCTGACCCTGTCGGGCAACGGCACCATCCAGATCGACACCCTGACGACCGCTGCCCTCGCGACGATCGATGCGAGTGCCATCACGGGTACCGTCAACCTCGGTGGTACCGCCAACACCTCGGCCGTCGCAATGACGGTGACGACGGGTGCTGGTGCCGCGACCGTGGTTGGCGGCACGGGTGCCGACACGATGACGGCCGGCGCGGGTGCAGTTGCCTTCACCGGTGGCGCCGGAGCCGACACCCTCACGGGCGGTGCTGGAGCCGACGTTCTCACGGGCGGCGACGGTGCCGATTCGCTGTCTGGTGGTGCAGCTGCTGATATCCTTATCGGTGGCGCGGGTGCCGATACGCTGACCGGTGGTGCGGGTGCGGACGAATTCCGCTTCGCAGCCTCGACCGAAGGCTCCGACACGATCACTGACTTCTCGGTGGCCGACGGCGATCTTATCGGTATTCCGGACGCCATTATTAATCCGGCTGGCTCGGCGGCGGGCGCTGCATACGTCGCGGATGATTTTGAGACGACCCGCAATGGCATTGCGGACATCGTTGCCGCTGACACGCTCCATATCATTCGCCTCGCCACGGCCCAGACCACGGCTCAAATTGAGACGATCACGGCGGGCAACGCTAACGCGGTGGTGCTCGTGTTCAACAGCACGACCGGTTTCGCTGAGCTCTGGTACGACAACGACTGGAGCAACGCGGCGAACCGTGTCAAGCTGGCGACCCTGAGCAGCATCACGACGCTCGCCGGTACCGCGGCGATTACCAACGCGCGCTTCATCAACCGCTAAACGTAAAACCGCGCAGGATTACCAAAGGCTGCCGCCCGCAAGGGCGGCAGCCTTTTTCGTTTGCACAGCCTGACGTTGGCGAAGCGACGGCCCAACGGCTCGCTCACCCGCTTGGAGGAATCCGGCCGATTCCGCGCTCTTCCAAGGCCTGTGCGTCCATAGCGCAACCCCAGCAGCTCCCGCCTGCACCGTCCCGACGCGGATGCTCGCGATCGCGGTGCCTGAATCACGGACGTCGAACCGAGGGTCCTGGCCGCTTCTCACCTAATAAATATTGGCTGAACCTCCAGCCATGCCGGCCCCCAGTCGGTTTAGCAGGGTCGCTCCCGCCTCTAAACCCTCGACGGATCTCCTGTGTTTCAGAACCTGAAACGATTCAACTTCGAGGTCCCGCGAGGAGTGCGAATGCCGGGATCATGCGATATCCCCCCCGCGTTCCGAGGAGAAATTCAATTTCGTATTCCCTTCCGCAGTACACCTAAATCTGACCGCAGGTACGGTATCTAAAGGTCGCCGTGAGGGCCGCGGCTGGTCGGCTGGTTGGTGAGGCCTGTTGGATCCATATACACCTCCCCCTCAACAAAGAGGGAAAAGGGCCTGTATGGCTTTAAACGCCCATTCCTTGCGTTTTAAGGCGTTTTGGGGT
>Ga0194119_10001087_pt1 | contig 50613 bp, 37 predicted proteins | sample TA2MahC100mmetaG_FD_148620 | JGI IMG/M metagenome (GOLD analysis project Ga0194119, IMG submission 148620) | Freshwater microbial communities from Lake Tanganyika, Tanzania - TA2015018 Mahale Deep Cast 100m | ecosystem: Environmental > Aquatic > Freshwater > Lake | place: Tanzania: Lake... | reverse complement strand
GTTCTATCCTAGACAAGGTCTTCGTATTCCTACTTCGTTCTATCCTAGACAAGGTCTTCGTATTCCTACTTCGTTCTATCCTAGACAAGGTCTTCGTATTCCTACTTCGTTCTATCCTAGACAAGGTCTTCGTATTCCTACTTCGTTCTATCCTAGACAAGGTAAGTGAATTATTATTTAAAACACTCCTACATAGCGTGTTATTCAAGTTAACGTTAGCGAGCTAGTTGGAATTGAACCAACATCTACAAGGGTATGAACCTTGAGTGTCGCCAGACTTAGCTCGGTAAATAGAGTACATTATCATAATTTATGGAGAGAAGTAAATTGTGATTGGAGACTATATTGTTTGTAGTATAATAGAAGTTTTATAAAAAAATGTTGTATAAATAAAGACGAGTTTGAGGTGGGTAAAGCATAGGTTACTAATCAGGGGTTTAAGTTATGCGATACTAAACCAATAGTGGTCATGTTAAGTCGATTAAAGTAATATATATTTTTTTCGTGATATTTTATATCCGTGATAAAAGCCGTGCGTAAAAACCGTTGATGAAGTTTTTTGAACACCAAAGTAGTATTAATACCAAAAACAGTCTCTTTTAAAAAAAACAAAGGCGAAGCGTTTGTAAACAAATTATAATTTAGGTGCATTTGGGTTCAATTAAAACTTAGAGCTTCATTTTTTAACGTTTTGACAGTAAAAATACTCGTACTTATGTCGATAAAAAAGAGATTTAAAATAAAGTTCGTAATATGATTTCAATGAGAATAGACCTTTAAAACGTTAACGTATCCATTAGTTTTACCATTTGCGAAAATAAAAAAGGCTTGAAAATTAGGATGAGGGGTGAAAAACGTCATTTTTGAAAGATGTGTGTGTTGGATATACAATAAAAATAAGTTGTAAAAAGGTGTTCGTTTTGTAAAATTAACATGAAGAAGCCGAGTCTCTAAAGTACGTGGGGTTTTAAAATATGTTTTGTAATTAATATTACGATTAAGTTGTGGTTTATTAATTTTATTTAAAATAGTTAGGTCAGTACTTTCCCGATTGATCGATTTTTGGAACAAGCGTATTTTTAAACTGAATAAAAACGAATTATTTAGATAAGTGGTGTTTGATACAATATTGGTATAAAGAAGTTTATAAAGTAGTATTCACTGAAATTTAATAGGTTGATTTAGTTTAGTAGGTGTAATAGATCATTTAGTAAGTATAATGAGGACAGCAGGACTCGAACCTACAACCATTTGATTAAAAGTCAAATGCTCTACCAATTGAGCTATACCCCCTTTAAATTAATATTAAAACTTCGATATTATATTATTTGAAACTCCAAAATTTTCATTTTGTCCATCTAAAACATATTTAAATTTATAGTCTTTAATTTATCTTTAAGAAAAAAATATAGATAAGCTTCTTACTTAATATTGAATTCAGCAATTATCTTGTCTTAATGTAGCGTAACGACCTGCTTTCTTTAAACAATCGTCAAACCATGGATTAATCTACCTCAGTCCTCTCGTACTAAAGCAAGGGTCTACTTTTTTTCTTCATAACAACAGATAGGGACCAAACTGTCTCACGACGTTCTAAACCCAGCTCACGTACCATTTTAACGGCAGAACAGGCCGACCTTTGGAAGATTATTCTCAACCAGGATATGATGAGCCGACATCGAGGTGCCAATCAATTTCGTCGATGGGAACTCTTGGAAATCATTAGCCTGTTATCCCTAGCGTACCTTTTATCCGTTAATCAATAACTTTATCAATAAAATAATATTATTGGGTCACTATGACAGGCAAAATTACTCACCCTTTTTAAACATATCTGTTTAAAAATCAAGTCTAATTTTATTCATTATAATACGCGCATAAAAATATGCTTTATTAAACCTTTGTACACCCCCGTTACTTTTTAGGAGGCCACCGCCCCAGTGAAACTGGCATCCTTACAATATAATAAAAAAACATTTAAAGTTTATTTAAAAATAAATTTAAGTATATACGGTTAACGAAGTAATTCTACCGTTTAGTACTAAAATTTATAATAATATAAGGTTCCAGTAAAGGTGCATAGGGTCTTTCCGTCCCGTTGCTCTAACTAGGCATTTTCACCTAAGATTCAATTTCACTGGATAGTAGTTGGAGACAGTGGGAAAGTCGTTACGCCATTCATGCAGGACGGAACTTACCCGCCAATGAATTTCGCTACCTTCGGACCGTCAGGGTTACAGCCGCCGTTTACTGGGACTTAAATCAATAAGCGTAACTTATAATTTTTTATCTTACAGCACTGGGCAGGCGTCAGACTCTATACATCATTATAAAATTTAGCAGAGTCCTGTGTTTTTAGTAAACAGTCGCTATCCCTATTTTCATGATAAATTTTTAGAATTTTTATTAAAATAATTTAATAAAGTTGTTCAAAAAACATCCTCCTTCTCCCGAAGTTACAGAGTTAATTTGCCAAGTTCCTTCACCTACATTCTTCCATCGCTTTAGTATACTCTACCCATCCACCGGTGTTGGATTTTATATATTTATCAAGTAAAATAAATTCTACTTGCACTAACTTTTTTCTTGTTTTAATTTAAATTTTACTTCACTTAATAAGTTTAGATCAATTCAAAATTAAAAGTAACGATAGTATAGCCCATTAAACATACGACTTTCATCTTTTTTTAAGGGAATATTATTAGTACCACGGTTATCCCTTGTGGTAAAACTTTAGGATTTACAGCGATAACGAATTTTACGTTATTTAACGTTACTAATGCTAGTATAATTGATTTTGATTTCTCCAATAAATTTGACAATTTATCTTCAACAAAATACAAAACACTCTGCTACCAAGCTTAAAAGCTTCTAGCGTTTCGGTTACTTGTTTTATTGTCTATACATTATCGAAATTTAATTAATGTTTTATTTTTAATCAGAATAATTTATTTATTTAGTAAGCTATTACGCTTTTTTTAATGAATGACTGCTTCCAAGCCTATCTCCTAAATAATAAATTAATTAAACTTCTTCCAGCTTAACAAGTATTTAACACCTTAACGAGTAGTAAGGGCTGTTTCCCTCTTGACATATCACCTTTGCGCGATTACGTCTGATTGAAAATATTTTTTAATCTATATTTAGAGTTTCTCGAAATATTACCTAATATTCTATTGTTTTATTTAAAGATTACTTTACCTTAAATTAAAATTCATTTTCACATTACTTAAATAATTTTCGCAGAGAACCAGCTATCACTAACCTTGATTGGCCTTTCACCCCTAATTACAAATCATCCCAGAATTTTGCAACATTCATGAGTTCAGTCCTCCAGTATAAAACTTTCAACTTGTTCATAATTAGATCGGTTAGCTTCGGGTTTAATAAAAATAACTTTAAAATACTTTCGTTACGCCTATTTAAAAATTAAGCTTGCTATTTTTATTAACTCACTAGCCCATTATGCAAAAGGTACGCTATTGCTTAAGCTTTAACAGGTTAAACATTAAGTTTCAGGTTCTTTTAACTTCTCTATTATGATAACTTTTCACCTTTCGTTCACACTACTCTTCACTATTGATGTTCGACACAAAAGCCTTCGAAATTGATTTTTCGGTATTCAATCGTATAAGTTCATTCTACAATTTACTCATAGACTACTACAAAACACGTTTGTAATTTTAATATTATAGATTACAAAACTATTTTTTTAAAGGGTAATTTTTAAGAGTACTGGTTAATGTTCCGATTTTTGAGAAAAGAAAAGAAAAATATTCATTGTTGTACAAAAATTTAATAATATGTTGAAAATTGATGTTTTTGACCAAACGAAGAACGACGAAATTAAGTAAGAATTTAAATCCGAGAACAACAAGGGTATGTAAATATTGAAGTAAATACTTTAAACTAACGAAGTGATACAAGGTATTTTTTTTGCTCATAATACGTAAGAAAGGACGTGTTGCAAAACATAAAAAGACAATATACATAAAAAATGTATAGAAATCACCGGAATCAACTAACTCAATTCCAAATTTTTCCGATATTAAAAAACCTATAAATCCTGCAAATAGAGCAGCTACTCCTCCTGATACGATATCATACTGAGGAGATCGAGAATATTTAAGTTTGGTATACATTTTTTCTTTTTTTAAAAAGTTTATATCAAAAAGCGACCATAACAAACTGTTCGCAGTGGGTTTTGTAGATCGACGTACTGAAGATTTTTTTCCTAATGAAGAAGATTGGTGTACAACAGTAGTAGATGTTGGTAGATAAAGAACCGAAGTAGAGGGGATGTTAACAGTATTGATTACATTTAAAGTATCATTTAAGTGTTTACTTCGATTTATTAATGCATGGTACGAGGATGTTCAATTCGTAGTTAAGTCATTTGATGGAAGTTTAACAACGTCTATAATAATATGGTTAGGGTATCTCATAGAAAAAAGTCTATAAAAATTTCATGTTATGTTGAAAAAAGTTAGTTGAAAAAATAGAATTATTAATATGTTTTTTTAGTAAAAATTGAATCGATTTAAAAAAGGGTTTAGATTGAAATAAATGCACCGTCCGAATAAAGTTGTAAGAAGCATAAAAAAGTAAATAATATTTAATTTCTTGAGTTTGGAGTCAATGATATAAAAATCGATTATTCGGTTTAAAAAGTGATATAGGGTGAATTGATTTATTTGGAATTCTATTAACATTTAAACTGATATAACTTGTAGATAATAGTTTATTTAAAGGTCTAGCATTAGAATGTGAGAATAAGTAAGTTTTGAATACCGTGGTTGTTAAGCAGGGGTCTGAACTCAAGATTGAATTGGTAAGTTGCTTTTTCAATCAAATTCTATGATATTTGACAAAAGGAAATCCTTTCGAGATAAAATGCCAAGAGTTTAACAAGTTATTGACGTGAACACGTGATAAAAGTAGATATGGTCATAATTTTAGTAACGAGGTATAAGACATATAATTCATAAAAAAGTCTAAATGATAATTAAAGTGTTTGAGACAATTCGGTAAGTCATGTATTTTTATCATATGAAGCGAATCGAATATAATCACTAAATTGTCGGTCGTTAATAACTCATGAATCTTTTTCTTTAGTATTAGTAAAGTGCGTACATCATAAGAAGAATAAATCCCGTTTCATAAAGTAAAGAACAATAGGCATTCAATGATGATAACGACCACAAATTTCTTGACATTGACCTCAATAGATTCCGGAATTAAAGAAGATCATAATTCGATGTGAAGTATACCCAGGAACACAATCAATTTTGATTCCTGCGGAAGGGATAGCTCAGGAGTGAATAACATCTCTAGAAGATGCCAAAACTTGTAAACGAATTTCAGTAGGCATGGCTACAGCCCCTGTAGAATGTAAACGAATCATGCTAGTTAATCCTTTTTTCAATGGTCTAAATTGACTTTTATATAGATCACTATTTGTTCCTAATTTCGAGCTAGAATTTGTGTTCAAAAAGTAGAAAAATAGATAATCCGTAACTAAATTTAAATTAATAGGTAATTGCTCAAGTGTATTTGACATAGAAGTTAATCAGTTTTTAAATAAAATAAATTTAAAGAAACTAAGAGAATTATAGTAAAGTTCTCGGGAGTACTCACTATTATATGAAATAGGATCAATTAACTGAAATGTTGCCTTTAATTCTTGTAACAATGGGTTATTAGGTGATGCAGAAATAATCTTCGGTAAGTTGATTAATTTATTCGTCGATTCGAGGTATTGACGATATAAAAATTCTCGTTTAGTTAACATGTCAGCGAGTAAACTCACATTGTATGAATATGCAGCAATTGATTTGTAAGGGCGTCATGTAGAATGACCGTACATGTTGTTTCCAGAGATAGAAGGTGTGAAATATTCACTAGTATTTTTACTAAAGGCAAGTGAAGTTCAGTATCAATTCATTTCATTTAAAATGAAAGTAACATTAGTAATGTCTGTGTTCGAGTCAACGGTTAATAACGATTGTCTCGACTCATTTGATCAAATTGCAGATTTAGCATATAAGTAAGGAGTATAACTTCATAAAGGTAAGTAATTTTTTCGAGATTTTGAAATTCGAATGAAATAAGTTTCAGCATCTTTAATGGCTTCACCAGTTTCCGAATTAAAATCAAAATGTTTTTTGGTATATGGAACTCCGATTGTAGAGTATCGTGAGACTGAAGAAGGTTGGACTTCTAAAAGAGATCATTTTGTATATCAATCAAATCAAGCAAAATGAGAAGGATCACTTGCTAGAGACATCAAGAATGGGAAATCGAAGAAGTAAAAATTAAGAGAGTTTGATAAAGATGAAACATCGTTGAAGATAGGGAAATTGTTAGTTTTGTAAAAAGTTGTATTATAAAAGCTTTCTTTATTTTTTCCTAAAAGTTTTTCGTAAGGAATTCTACCGTCAGTCATAAAAGGTTGCTTTGATCGAACATCGGCGAGATGGTTGATTTTAATATTTGAGCGTCCATCATCAAAACGGGCTTTAAAAACTTTTTGTAAAGCGTTGTATGTGACGATAGAATTTCGAGCAGTACTTCGTAAAGTAATAGGATTTGAGAAACGGGCTGTATTATTCCCTAATTCGATACTTTCGTTAGTAGGATCCAACTCAGGTGTTACACTAGATTCAGATAAATTTGTGTATCAGCTAAAATCGTCATAATCAGCACGAAAGTTGTTTAAAACAGCTAAATATGATTGGGGGTAAATAAAGTTGAAATTGGTATTCAAAACGAAACCTGAGTGTTGATTAAAAAGGCTCAAGTTATGTTTCATAGAAGCATAAGAGTCATCAAATGCAATTGAGTTACTGTATAATGGGAACAAAGCGAAATCTCGAGTATTTAATAATGAAGCAGGAGAGATGAGATCATCAAATGCTACCGTATTAGAATAAAAGTTTCCTACGAGAGAAATGTCCTTATTTAGAGAAGTACTTAAAGGTTTTGTTTGAGCATTATATCCTAAATTATTTAATGTGAAATCTAAGTCATTTAGTTTAGCTTTTCGATTTATTGATTGATCTTTGTTGTAATTGTCGGCTAAGAGTAAATAATCGTTGTGATTATAACTTGAGTAGGATGACTCTCAGAATGCTTCTTCTAGCATCTCTAATGATTGAGCATTTCGGAAATCATAATCAGCGTAGTTAGTAAAAAAAGGCAAAAAGAAAACATCATTGTTTAATGAGGATTTAATAGCACTATCTAATCTTAAATTAGGATTAGAGTTGGATCAGAACATGTTTCAGTATGATGAACTTAATGAGTCGTAAGCACCGTCTTGTGACCCCAATAAAATTTGAGCAGAGTCAGTTGATTTAGAATTTACGTTTCTAACAATTGTATTATTATTATATTGAACAGATATAGTTTTAGGGTTACTAGTATCATAATCAAGGTTATTTAAATGTGGGTTGTTAGAAATTAAAGACATATAAGAGTTAGGAAAGAACATTCGATTGGAACTAAGTTTAGCCACTAAAGATTGATCAACTCAGTTTGACTTATTTAAATAATAGAAATTCGTTGAGTCATTACTTGAACTTAAATTATTAGCAATAAGATTATTTGAGTCTAAGCTGTTCATGCCATTAGATAAATTATAGTGTGATTTATTAGGAGTTAGTTTTGAGAAATTTCTTACACTTCGTTCAGAAGGTAAGAAGCTTTGATTCGAAGACATGGGAGTAAAAACTTGCGAAGTTATCGATTTATTAAAGAATATTGAGTTCTTATACTCCGATGTAGTTGAGGCAGTTTGATTTAAAGAGGTTTGATTTAAAATATGAGATTGTTCAAAAGCACCATCACCATATAAACGAGAGTTTAAAAGTTTTCTTAAAGGATAGTTAAAAGTTTTTTTATCAGAATCATCATTAATTTCTTTAACGATATTGGGATAAAGACTTAATAAATTTAAACTTGCGTTATTCGAAAGGTTGTGAGATTCAAATAGTATATTAATTTTATTGGTATCCGAAATTGTTGAGTTGCTATTGTTATTTTTAGAAACTAAATTGAAATTGTTCGTAAGATCAGTAGTTGATTGTTGAGTACGATTGTAATTTAAATTATAGTCTAAAAATTTATTCATACTATTTTGATCTAAAAATGTTGAATAAGTGTTAGTTGTGGCAGATGAAGAAGTTAAATTATGTTGACGTTTTAGACCATAATTAAACGAGGTGGCAAAATCATTTTCAGTTAAATACAAGTTATTTAGATTTATATATTTATTTGTAAAAGTTGAGGACGAATGAACTAAGTTGCTATTATAAACTTTTGAAAACATTCGAACTTTTTTAAAAGCGTTTGATTCTTTTAATGTGTTAGCTCCAATGTTGCTAAAGTTTAAAAAGTTAAAAAGTTTCATATTGTCTAAAGGAAGTACAAGTAGGTGAGCAGGTGTAATTACTGCATCGTCGTTTTTATTTTGATAAAATTTTCAAATATCATTAACCGCTAAAGTTTTTTCAGAAGCAGTTGAGTATTTGAGAGAGTTTCCAACAAATGTTGAATAACTAGGTTTGATATTATAGTTTAGATCTAAATTTTTTGGATAGTAATATTCCCACCCCCATTGGAAAGCTCTTACTCCTACAATAACTTCTGAAGTTCCAAACCCATCATAATAGTCTGTTGCATCCGTTGATTCACTTACAATAATTGACATAGCTCATGTAACGGGTACACAAGCAGTAATTAAATCACCGCATTTTGATCGACTAACTCCACGAGTTTCACGACGAGGTTGGGTTCGTAAGTTGCATCATCGTACCGTACAAACGAAAGTAATAAAGAAAAAGATAATTAAGAAAACAAAGAAAAATCAGAGTCAATACTGATATTGTAAAATATGCATAAATCCTAAATCATTATGAACAAAAGAAGGTGACGCAATAAAAGGTTCAGGATAATAAAGTTTTTTAGTTGGTACGCTAAGAAGGTAAGTACTACGAATGTGGTCAAGAGAATCAAATTTAAACAAATCATCTACTTCAACTGATAAATTCATAATTTGATCATGAGATAATTTCGTGACATCAATTAAAGTCCCTCGATGGTTATAAACATTAGAATAATCTGTAGGGAGAATATTTTCATACTGATTTAAAGCATGTTCAATAGAATTTGACCCTAGACCGTACATTAAGTCAAAAACTTGGCGGCGAGATAAATGCGGTAATTGTTTTTGACGACGTGTAATTTCGCTTTGTAAGAAATCATAGCTATCGTATTCAGGAAAAGATAAAGCCAAATTATCTTGATTATCAATAAATTGGGTTGAGTTTGGAATTTGCTGAGTTGAAACGAAATTTATCGCATTATCAAATGAAAACAGTCAAGATGAATTTTGCGAATAAAATTCACTCATTAATGTAGTGATATTTGTAAAGTTATCGAGGTGAAAACTAGGAGATAGTGAAAAAAAAGAGTGATTTAAATTGAAATTATATTGAGTATTTAAATTAACGCTTAAGGTAGGATTGAGAAGTATTTGCAGAGAATCTAAGGTAGTAATGAGGTTAAAACTCATAAAATTTGAAATATTAAAAGGGTGGGAAGAAGGACTCGAACCTACAACCTCTGGAGCCACAATCCAGGGCTCTACCAATTGAGCTATACCCACCTTAATAGTTATAAAAATTAACTTTATATAACAGTTTTGAAGATGGATTTAAATTTTTTTCGATTGATAGTAGAAGAAACAGGCCCAAAAACATACTTAGATTTTAAGTCTTGTTTTTTTCGAATAAGGAGAGCACTATTAGTTTTAAAATACACGACCGAACCATCTAGATGGCGTGTTGGAAATTTTGTACGAATTATAATCGATCGACAAATATCTCCTTTTTTATTGAATTTAAATTTGAAACCTTTGTATTCTAAACGAGGGGGTTCTACAATACGAGCAGAACCTTTTATAAAAAAACTTAAGCCGGTACGTTTACGGTGGAAACCTTTATATAAGTGAAAGACTTGAAGTCAGTTAACATTTGTATTATCGGCAATATTTAGTCAAGTGAGTTTTAAAATCATTAGAGTTTTAGGTGCTTTGTTTTAATTCAAACCCTAGTCCCCGTAGATGTTGATTGTTGTTTTAAAAAATTTTGATTTCGGATGAAAAAAGTTGAATTAGAGTAATTTAATAGGTCGTAGTTCATAAGTTGAGAAAAATTTAAAAAACTAAAAATCCGTTTTATCAAAAAGCATAGGAGAATCGCCGAAACAATCCCGTAAAATAACATAAAATTGATTAAAAAAAATTCAAAACTATTATTGTAGAAATAGATTTCTCTTAATAAGTTTAAATCTGTGACGATATTGGAAAAGAAAAAATCGTAATAATCGTATCAACTAATAAAAAAGAATCACGTTTTTGTAAAACCTTTCACATAATTAACATCGACAGGATTCGAAAAAAAAAATAGAAAAAAAAATAGAAAAAACGATGCAAACAGTATAAAACAGAACTCGCGGCTGGATTTGTCAACGTTAGCTTTTTGATGAAGGAAGGTAGAGTAATGTAAAATAAATATAAAAAAAACCAACCCTACTCCAAGGTCAATAACCCACAAAAAACCAATAAAAATATCTCCGTCATCCATTAGGAGTCATCAACCAAGCAGAACTAAATAAATACCCGCTAAATATCATAACGTTAGAATATTATATGTGCTAACAAAAAAAGTGAGAGTAGTTAGTGCTAAAATCTGTAAAAGAAACATATCATTAAACATTAAATATACACAAATTTATTAGTTGATTATTTTTGAACTAATACATATGAGTAAAGAGTTGTTTCTAAAAGTTCGTTATTATTATAATTTAACGAATTAAGAGAAACAGTGTTAGGACGGTTAAAACGAGAAATATATCAACCTTTTCGTTGAATATAACGGTTACGTGATATTTCGTATAAATAGAAATTTAAACGAGTGTTAAAACGTGAAATTCCAAAGCTATTTCTAGTTACTGCACGTCCTTGACGAAGACTATCAAAGATCATAATAAAGAAAGCCATTAATCCTGCGACACTTAATAGATGTCCAGCTGATACAATAGCGTGTCAACCACCCAATGATGCGGGATAATCTAGAATACGACGAGGCATTCCAGAATACCCTAATCAGAACATAGGAATGACTGTCATTAATTGACCTAGAACATAATAAGTAATATGAAGGTAACCCCAAATACGACTATATTTGACTCCGAAAATAGAAGGGAAATAAAAGTAAAAGGCACCGAAAGATGCGAACATTGCAGATCCAGCAAACATGACGTGGAAATGTCCAATAACGTAAAAAGAGTCGTGGAATAAAATATCCATACCGGTATGAGCAACGGCCATACCACTAATACCTCCTGAAACGAAGAAGAAAATAAAAAGGAGACAAAATAAAAAAGGTAATTCTACTCAGAAAGCACTGTTAACCAACGTAACGCATCAATGCATAAGTTTCGTAGCGGCGGGAACTGAAATCATAACTGTTAAAGTACTGAATAACATTCGAGTCGTATGGGCAAGACCGACCATATACATGTGGTGACCTCAAACGAAAAATCCTAAGAAAGCGATCGTATAGATGGAATACATAAGACTAGCTCGAGCTGAAACACGTTTTCTTAAATAGAAAGAAAGGATTGTGTTATTAAATCCGAAAGCGGGGATCATAATGACGTAAACTTCTGGGTGACCGAAGAATCAGAACATATGTTGAAACAATACAGTATCACCACCTCCCGAATAATCGAAGAAAGATGTTTGTCAATGACGATCAGAAAGTAGCATTAAAATACCGATAGCTAACATAGGGTTAGCAGTAATCATCATTCAAGATGCACACATAACACCTTCAGTAAAGAAAGATCGAGCGTCTCGCATTTTTCTATTGTTTAGAGTAGATAAGTAACGGTATGTGATTAAGAAATTTGCCGAACTTATAATAGATGAATTAAGAACTAAAAAAACTCCCATAAGTCCGATATCCACTTTTCCGATAGCAGTGAAACGAGTTCTAGCGGAAAATGGTGTGATCATAGCTCAACCTGGTAAAACATCTTTGGCATTTCGTTCAATTGATCAAACAATGGAATCTTCGTTAACATAACGACGATACATTGTTTTTTGATGACGAGCAGCTAAAAGTTTACAACGTCAAGCTTCTCGTGTAAATTTCAATTGACGTCAGTTACCATAAATACGTTGTTGCATCGAACTTGTTGTAAACATACGATAGAATTTTTGATCCATGGAATTAATTGAAAGTCAACGATGATTAATATAGTTTTGTGAATCAGAAAGTAAAAAGAAAAAGTTATAAAATCCATTTGTGTGTGGGATATAAGTGTCATGAATTGAGTTTACGTTATCGTTACTAGTACTAAAAAAATTAAGATAATTACTAATACTTAAATCAAAGTTTTCTAAAAATGGTCCGGAAAAATATCACGAAGATTTTCGAATACCTTTAGTAACTTCACTAATACTTGTAAACAATGAAGGATAAGCTTTAACATCTTCAGTCGTGAGATAATTACCTGATTTATAATCATAAACAAAAATGGGGTTAGAGAATTTTTGATATCTGAAATTTGATGATACTTCTTGGTGATTAAATTTATTTTTTTCGTTCATTGTTAACGATGATAAAGGTTTAGATGTATAGTTGATTGTATTATCTGTATGGAAGGTTGAGACAGATTTTGATTGGTTTCACGAATATGAAATTTTCGAAATTAGTTTTTCTCAATAACCAAATTGAAGATCATTTAATCCTAAAATAGCGTTAAAAGATAATAAAAATGAGATATGGTGAGAAATATTAGTGTAAAAATTCGATAAGTTCAAATTAGTAATGAATAGAATAAAAGTATGGAAAATATTAAAGAGGCTATTAAAAATAGTAGTGATAAAAATATTTAAATTATTAGAAAAAGTTACAGAGGAGTTAGACATTAAAAAATTAGGTAGTAATGAGTTTGAAGATGGTACGACAGATGCAAAACGACTAATAAAATCATTCATAGTGGAAATAAGTCCACGAACGAGAACTAAAACCGAGCGACTGCAAATTGAATTGAAAGCGCTGAGGAAGAAGTTGACGAGGCTGTCAGCTGTATTGATTTCGGGGTGATTCAATTGAGGACGAAGAGCCAAACGTTCTTTGTGGAAACCAATATTATTATCCATTAGTCCAAACATCAAGTTGTCTGAAGTGTGAGATCAGAAATTCGAAAATGAGTTCCCTGAAAGTCAGAAAGGTTCGTTAAAATTAAAAATATTTAGTAATGAAATTACAGAAGAAGTTAATTGCGTTCAAATATAATTGATGGCAGCGTGAAGAGAAGAAAAAAAGGTAGATTTACCTGAAACGTTAAAATTTAACGGTGAAGATCCTAAAGTAAACGATTCTAAACAAATAAAATAACTTCGGTAGATCATATCAATAAAACGTGTATATGTGAAGCTGTGTAGATAATTTAAAAGTTGGAAAAAAAAAGAGTTCGTATTAAAAAGGTTATAGTCTCCAGTATTGGATGCAAAAGTGTTATAGACTTGAGATCGGCTAGTATTGTTATAAAGACCATAACGATAGAAAAGAAGCATATTAGGGTTGATAACGTTTAAGTCGTTTGTTTTAAACCGAAGACCAATAATGGTTTTATTTAAAAAATCGTGATGATCATTACTATTGACGAGGTCATTAAAAAAGCGGCCTTTCAATAGAGCTTGAACTTCTCGAATATTAAAACAATTCATACGTTGGTATCGACGATCTAGACATACAAGTTGACACAACATAATAAGTCCTGCAGGCAAGAATCAGAATGCAGCACTATTTAATCGTGGGAAAGCAACATCGTGGACTCCAAGTTGAGTGGGTAATAAAAAGTTTCCGAATGCCCCAAATAGTAGAGGCATAATCATGAAGAAAACCATAATAACAGCGTGAGCTGTTACAACACTTAAATATTGTAGACTATCTCCTGCAAGAATTCCTACCCCTGGATAAGCCATTTCTAATCGAATGATAGTTGCTAGAACCATTCCACAAATTCCCGAAAAAATGACGAATCAGAAATAATTTACGGCAATTCGTTTATGATTGGTGGTGTACATTCAATTATTTACAATGTAAATAACTCGGGCTTTATTTCAAATAATTAATTTGTAAATTAAAGAATATACATTTATAGAGTAAGAATTAATAAAGTTGAGTTTATTAGAATTATTAATAGATCATTCAAAGCTTTTATGAAAGTTTTTATTATTTACATTCGGTGTTGCTACAGAATTGATCGAAGTACGAGAGAACAAAGAACTAAATTTACTAGTAAGACGAGTGTTAAAAAAAAACAAGAGAGTTGTACTATTATTAATCAATGATGATCAAAAATGGTTGAACAAAGTGAGTCTCATACAATTCCGGGTAATTAATAAAGTTAAATTTTTCAATTAATTCGATTTGTGTTGATTTTTCGGTTAAAGCGGTTAACAAATTTAAAAACGTTGGTTTCAGAATCATTCAAATTGAGAGTACGTGAGAGAATATGTTGAAGAAGTAATAATACTAAACCGATACCAAACTCTATAGCAGAAAAAATTAAAAAGAAAAAGGTTAGCGAGAGGATGTTGAGATTGTCATCAACCATTCCTACAAATAGTACAATTGAATAGAGGGTAATTCAAAGTAATTCCGCCGTTAACAGTAAATGAAGAGCTGTATTTGTATTAATTAACAGACTTCCTAAGATAAAGAAAAAAAATATAAATAACGTATTTAAATCACCTAAAAACAAAATTAATTAAAGATTATATTAAATTAAAATACATAGATAAATCGACGAGTGTATTTGACAAATTACTTATCGAATGTAACGAACCTAGACGGGAATCAAGATTGCTAAAAGTAGTTTGTAAAATTAATGAAATATGTTCCTGATCAAATAGTGATCCTGAAATACAAGAGTGCTTAAATCGGTAAAAGGCATTGTAAAGGGAATAGTAGGAAAACCCTAGAAATATTAACAGCGTTGATACGTTTTTAAAATCTCAAGATCATTGGAAGAAAGTTAATATTTTTTTAATGTTTTTTGATTTGTCATTAATGGTAGTTTGCTGTGAAAAGATCATTTCAAAGTGATATGAGAATACGACGCCGTTGAAAATCAGAGGCCGCATTTCGAACGTTACTGAACCAAGTTTTAATTTATCTTTTTTTATTTTTTCACTTTTAGCCAAATAATGTAAATATCGAAAAGTTCGAGATTTATTTTTAATCAAATTGTAATTTGCAATGTATAAAGTCATAAAGGATTTTACATTCATCTAAAAGCTTAATATATTCCATTAAAATTAAATGTTACTTAATTTTTTGTTTGAGATGAAAACATTTCGTTTAGACGTGAAATAAGTATCTTCAACAAAAGATCGATTTACTGCATGAACCTCAAAGACAATTAAGTAGGTGATGTACAAAGCGAGTGCAACTCGAGCGATTTCTTCGATAATGAAAAATACAAACAAGGCAAATTTACCTCACACTACAAAATACAAAGCAAACAAATCAGTCGTGAGATCCATTTCATCTTCGAGGAAGAAAGAACGATCATCATGGTTGTCTGTATCAAAAAACATTACAGTAAACATTGAGAAAAATAAATCGATGAAGTATTCATCATCATCAAAATCACCTAGGAAAATATAGTATGAATCAAAAATATCATCGACCGTATCGTAAATATTAAGACGTAGCATTAAGGTTGCAAATCGTAAAACAAATGCAAATGTATTTGTTGTATCACGAACACATTGTTTAGTAATAAAACTAAGAGTACGACCTTCAGAGATAGAAGCCTCTAAGAATGCGAAATAATGGATGGAATATTTAAATAAAAAGTAAACAAAGAGAGATAAAAAAAAGTTGAACAAAAAACCGTTAAAGAATTCGAGAATTTCTTCTTGATCATCGTCAAAAGTAGCAATCATCATGGAAGTATAAAAAAAAGCAAAAAAGAATATTTTTAGAGTTGCTTCGAATTGTAAACGAGTTTCACGAGAGATTCAGAAAAGGTAGTTTTGTAGTCTAACAAAATACACTTCCACTGGGTTGTTTCATTTCATGATACGAAAAATACCATTAAAAAAAACGACTATTCAGATGAAGGCCATAAACATAACCAGATACTCAACAAATTCGGAGATAGTCGAATTCAAAGAGTCATTGAAAAGACCAAATACTGCTGAGGGTGTAGAATTAATCATTGAATTGAGTCAATATGTATTAACATAATCTACTAAAGCCATAGACAATTCAGGTGAATGATGAAGAATTAAAACAAGAATATCTTGATAGTCAGTGTAAAAAAGCATTTGAGAAGATAAAAATGTGTTACTAATAAAGGACATCGTATCTCACATAATTAGATCGAAAAGTTCTCTTGAAGAATTAGCAATATCGGTTTCCGAATAAAAAAGAACATCTAAGAAGGACATTTTTGTAAAGGAGTCTAGAAAAAAGTGACTATTCACGAAAAATGCATTTGTTAAAAATGAGAAAATATTATAATCGGACAAAACAAGATCAAAAGTTTCGTCTCAGTTAAGAACATCTTCAAACCATAAAGCATCGTTATCTAAATACGACTTGAGTCATGTGTATTCAGCAGTAAATTTCATAAAATGATTTTATATTAAATTTAGAAAAAAAATCAAATTTTAAACCCTAGCACACCTGTAAAAGTGTTTATTGTTGATGATTCAGAAATAATTCTGTTTTCAATTTTTGAATATCCAGTTTCACCAATACGGTAAACAAGAGTTCTAGTTCGAGCATTTCCTGCGACGCTAATTTTTCCTTTTAATTTGATTTTTAGACCTTTAAATTCGAACTCAGAAAAATGCAATCAAAAAAGATAACGCATAGCAAATTTTATGTATCTGAAAAGAAGTCTATATTTTCAGAAACTCATGCGGTATAACATCGCTTTTATTCAATTAGAGAAAAATGTCGGGTCTTTAAATCGTAAAGCAAGATGCATGATACGAAGAGATTCATTCAAGAAAATTTTTGGACCTAAAAGCTTTTGAAAACTAGTAATTCGTACGGATCACATATTACATCGAGCAATATCAACAAAAGACAAAACGTTTTCGATGAAGGGGTTAAATTTTAGTAGAACTCTTTTACCTGTACATGACTCAAAAAAACGAATAAGTAAATTATAATATCACATCGTTATATTAGGTACAAATTTGTTAAAGCTGAATATTTTTAAAATTTTTCGTTTGATGACGAAATGAAAAAAATGAGAGGGTCATAGATTAGTTCGTGAAAAAACATTAATACGAGAACTAAAATGGTGGTTTTGAAGCGAATTAAATGAAGTTTGAAAAGATTTTGAATTTATGGGTTTATTATCTACAATATAAGATAATCAATAAAAATACTTATACAAAAGGGGGTTTTGAAGTAGATGATTAATATTTAGAAAATCCATGCTAAATAAGGAGAGAGAAGATATGTTATTTAAGTGAGGTTTGTAATGTGGACGTGTTCAGTCATAGGGAGAAGAGGTATCATATTTTATTATCTGACCTGCTGGGATACCGGGATTAGCAGTTGGTGAAATTTCAAAAAATTTCGATAAAAGCAACTGTGAATCATATATGTTTTCAATAAATCGATCGGAGGAAAACTGATTAAAGAATACTTTATAAAGGTTGTTTCGCGGATAATAGGAAATGTTCGTTGAATGTTTTAATGTATTTATTTTACGATAATGGTAATTCAAACTCAATCTAATCAAAGGGGTTTTAAAGAAGTTGTGATAGCTTATATCATAGTGGATAGGTTTTCGGGTGTTATAATAACGAAAAAGACGAAGTAAAAGAACATTGGGTAGATATTTTTGAACAAATCGTAGGAGTCGACTGTGAGGACTTTTCCGAATCGATTTAGTTGATTTTGCGGAAATTTGATTTTTTAACGAAAGGTGTGGTAAGGGGATTTTTACAAAATTGTTAATGAAAGGTAAATGATTAGCTTTAAAAATATGTACTGGTTGTGCTCCGGAGATAAATTGATTGGAATAAAAATAACGAATAAGCTGTTCTAACGATGCGGACACGGCGCTTAGCTTATTTATTTGATATAAGGAGTCAATCATTGATGATCACAAAAGGGTATGCGGTTGGAATTTAGGATACACCTTGATGTTATTAAAAAGATTTGAATTTAAGATATTTCTTTCGGGATATATGAGAGATAGAGGTAGTCTTACAAAAGATAAAGAATTAGTAAACAATCGTTCTGAATTATTTTTATTTCAACTGAAAGCAAGGTGAGTTGTATTTTTGTAACCTAACGTGTTGGTAAGTGAAGAAGTAAGAGAAGAAGATGTGACCAACTGATTGAAACTTTTCAGTCGTCTGAATTTTTTTAAACCACGTACTGAAAATAATTCCGTAACAGCTGCCTTACCTAGAAGAGGTAATTTTGATGAGAAAAACAAAGAGTTGGTGCTATTAAGTCTATGTAACTTTACAAATTTCAGTAGTCTGAAGTTTTTTACATATTTTGCATAATCATTGGATAAAGTTATTATTTTTTTTCGAAAAATGAAGTTGGTTGGTTTTTGTAACAACAATACAAGGATAGCAGGAATCGAACCCACACATGCGGCTTTGAAGGCCGCTGTTCTGCCACTAAACTATATCCCTTTAGAAATCACTAGAATTACAGGACTTGCACCTCTTTGGTTATTTATTCAAAAATATTTTCCAGTTGTTAAATGTCAGGGCTTTGCGAATTTCGTTCACCACTACTTTTCGATTCTCAGTTGATTTTTTTTATAAAGTTAATGAGATGTTTCACTTTACTTTATCAGTATAATTTTATTTACTACTCCCAGTAGAGCCGATACTCATAGTAAATATAGGTTTTCCACACCTTACCTCGTCGAACATCTAGGCATCCACTTAATGCGACGCATCTTAATATTATATAAAAGACAAGTTTTATTTCAAATTGTTATGTTAAATTATGTGTAATCCAACAACAGGTTCCCCTACTATTACCTTGTGTCAACTTCGCCCAAGTTACCGCATCGTCTTTAACTTACCAAATAAATTTATTTTTAGTACTAATACTATAAGAAAAGGAGTAACTTATTTCTAAGTTTTTCAAAGACATTGCTGCCTCTGAAATATTAACACCTTTTAAATTTTTTAATAAAGTTTCCAGCCGATACAACTCTTCGGGCGTGATGGGCGGTGTGTGCAAAGTTTGATAGATCATTCACCGTAACATACTAATTCACGATTACTAACGATTCCGACTTCATGTAGACGAGTTTCAGTCTACAATCCGAACTTTGATAATTTTTAAAGTTTTGCTTGAGTTTACACTCTCGCATCTTATTGTTTTTACCCTTGTAGCGCATGTGTAGCCCAAAATATTTAGACCATAAAGACTTGACTTCTCCTTCACTTCCTCAAAACAGATAAAATCTATACTAAGTAGAATTGTAGGGTAAAAAAAATTTACCATACAAAACTTTGTTTTAGATAAAAGATCCGCTTTGTAGTTTTTACAAACAATAATATGTATCATTAAGCATAAAATTTCTTTTACGTTTCTTCAATAATAACTTCTTATAACATTTGTATTAAAGGTTGCGTTCGTTGAATAACTAAATATTACATTTTACAACACGAACTGACGACAGCCATGCAGTACCAATTAGTAAAGTTTCGAAAATTTTATCTAAATTTATCATTATCTTTACTCAATACGTTGGTAAGATTACACGCGGATTATCGAATTAAACCACACGCTCCACCGTTCATACAAACTCCCGCCAATCTTTTTAAGTTTTACCTTTGCAGCTTTACTCCCCAGGCGAGGTATTTACGCGTTAGCTGATATACAGAATATATTTATTCCATATACAATACCCATAGATTCAGGGTATGGACTACTAGGGTCTCCAATCCTATTTGATTTCCATACTTTAGTGGTTCAACGTCAGAATAAAAATAATTAACTGCCGAGGCTTTTGAGAATCTTTATAACCTGTCAGAATTTTATCTCTAGGTTATACATATTGTTAATTTCTTTTTTTCTCATATAGTATTAAGTTTTTATAGATAAGAACGTTTACTCTTTAATTTCATCTATAAATACTTAAACCGTCTAGCCACACTTTACGCCTAGTAAAGGCCAGTAACGCTCCCCCGTCAACGTATTACCGCAGCTGCTGGCACGTTGTTAGCCCGGGGTTCTCTTCAGATACAATAACATTATTTTAATCTGCGCACAGACTTTACAGCTATCATAGCCTTCACGATTTTATCAATCTTTCATCTCCGCAAAACCTTGGTTCAGACTGTCGTCCATTGACCAATATTCTCCACTGCTGCCGACGGCGGGGTGTTTTTCATTCCCCGTGTGACTGGACGATCTTTCAACCCAGCTAAGAGTAATCGGCTATTTTACTTAAATACTACCCACTCTGGTACAAAGTTTTCTAGAAGCATTTCTTTTTTTTCTGAATGTTAGATTTTATTTCGCAAGAACTGGCTTGATTTAAAGTTTAATCTAATTCTACTATTTACAATGACTGTAAACTTCTAGGTAAATAATTCGTACGTTACTCACCAATACACTACTAAGTTAGAAAAAATAACTCAGTTTAATTCGCATGTGTCAAGAGATTTTGCTCGCGTTCACTCCGAGCCAAAGTCAAACTCATAATAATAAATATTAGTATAATCCACATATAGAATAAGTATAGAAATTAAAATTAATCAGAAATTCTATTCGTTCGAATAATACGACGCATAATTTTACGTTTTAAACGACCTTTTCGAGGCATCCGCATAAGATTAAAAGGTTTTAACTGACGAAAGTAAACGTATCGAATGGAAAAAGAATTTGACGAGGAAGAATTGTTTTCAAAAAGCAGGCTAGAGGATATGGGATTAAAGAAGGGGTTAACAAGGGGTGTCGTGAGAGTTTTGACTAATTCCGTTAAAAATAGAGGCGTTTTTTGCACATACAGATAAACATTTTTAATACTCGATACTAATAACAGTTTTCTTAAATATTTAACTAGCAGTAATTTGATTAACTTGTTTTTTTTAAATGATTTTTTATTTTTGAAGAATCGCAAGAAAAGACCGACAGATAATGATAAATAATTTTTGTGAGAATTATTGGTCAGGTTTACGAAAATTCTGGTCCTTGTGAATGTAAAATACAACTTGTAGATATTTTTTGTCGTATCTCAAGTTCGTAAGGTTCGTAAGTAAACAAAAACATTAAATAAGGAATTGAAGTTTAAATACAAATATAAAGAACTAAATCGAATAAGCGTCTGAGTGAAATTATTTGATGATGATAATTCACTTTCGCCATTGGTCCACAACTTTATTTGCTTTAAAATTTTGAGACTGCACGGAGACGTATGGATGCCATTTCAAGTTTTTACGTATTTTAGTAAATTTTGGGTAGTGTTAAATTGTATTTTATTTAGATTTTCGTTAAGCATTAAAATGTCGTTATTGAATAATCGTCGTATAGAGTTTTGAAAAACCTAGGAGGTTGAAACTTAAGTCTTGCGATGATATGAAAAAGGTTGGATTCGAACCAACGTGAGTTACCTAACAGATTTACAGTCTGCCGCCATCGACCGCTCGGCCACTTCTTCGCTTTGGTTTCTAAATTTATTGATTGTTGATTAGTATTCTATGTATGAGTGTATACACCCCCCACGGCTATATGTGACAGTAGTTAGGGGGTGACAGTCATATAATATAAAAGACAAACTTTCACAATATTAAGTTTTAATAGCTCAGTTGGTAGAGCACAGGGCTGAAAACTCTGGGGTCGTTGGTTCGAATCCATCTTAGAACATTTGAATCTTAATTATAAACTCTTTTTTAAATACTTATTTTTTAATTTAACTCATTTATATTTAACACACAGCACCCATGGATCCAAAAATATATCTGTTGTTATTCCTCAAAATCTTCTTTATTACTCTAGTTTGCACTTGCGTTTTTCTACTGTCTTCTACTCTAGCCAGTTAGTCGATATATTTGCTTATGAATTACCTCTTGCTAATTCAACAAATACCTCATCTAGCACGTCGACTCCATTCTCAAGCAACACTATTGCCGTCTACAATTTTCATAATTTAACGTTTCAAGAACGCTTTTTTCTTTTTTGCGTCGATTCTTCCCCCAAATTCAGCAGTTTTAGATTAAACTCGGTTGCTGAATTATATCCGAATGCAAGCTGATTGGAACGCGAAGTATCAGAATTTCATGGAATAGTGTTCAATAATAAAAAAGACTTACGAAACTTGATGCTTCAATATGGTGACACAAGTGCTCCTTTCCAAAAATCATCCCCAACTATTGGTGTTAAAGAGGTTTTTTATGATTCGGTAAATGATATTTTAATCCAATCACCGATCTCCCTACAAGTCTAAGCTATGCACGTAAATTTGAAATCATTAATTCCCACTCTTACTTACGGGCCATCGTCTAATGGTCAGGACTCTAGTCTTTCAATCTAGTAATGTAGGTTCGATTCCTGCTGGCCCGATTATGACCACTACGTTTCACAAAAATCTTCTCTTGAAAAACAAAATAACCAGTGATAAGTCTTTTCCCGAATCATCTTGTCCAAATACTGTTATATATAATTTTCATTTTATTTCATTAGTGGCTCCATTCATAATGAATAATTTGCGATTGGCGAGTATTTCGTCAGTTAAAACATCTACAACTAAAACCAAAATTCTACTAAAGCAGTCTTACTTAATTTTAACTTGGTTTTATTATCTAACTTTCTCAATAAATCAGTCAAATAAGTTTAATCATTCAATCTCATTTGCTTGTTTACCTACAATCTCTCAGTCGTATACCCTTACCAAAGCACCTATGGCTCAAAAAACACGTTCCAAAGAGCAATTTCACTTCAAATTTTATGTTCTAAAAATCTCGCTCAAAACATCATTGCATTCAGAATTTACTCTTAAATCGTTAAACCAAACTTTACTGGCTTTACTCATGATAAAAATGAATTTTCCTATTTTCGAAACAAACTTGATGTTTCTAAAATATTACAATATCGCCTTAACTTATATGGACACAAGCTTCTTTAATTATCAACATTTTTTACATAAAAATTTAAAATAATAGCAGCCTAAACACTTAAATTGGTGTACAAGCTACATATACCTGTATGATGAAATTGGTAGACATGCGAGGCTTAAAACTTCGTCCTCACGGGTCCTGGTTCAAGTCCAGGTACGGGTAATATACGTCATATTTGAAACTTAAAAACATTCTTTTTTTCTTCCTTATCATTTCTCGTAGTTCAAATTCTCCTACGAACAGGATTTAAGTTGACTAATGTACCCCTTTTTAACTTTCCTAACGATTGGACCTTTTTAACGTTTTGCTCTAACTATATCCTTGTGTTTGACTTTTGAGTCTTCCATCTAATATTTATATATTTGATGTTATGGGTAATCGTTTTGTTTGGTTTTTTCTGACTCAAGCGTAGTGTGATTTAATGACCACTTTTTAATTAATTTTGTTTTTAACGAACTTCTTCCTTTCATATTCAACAATCTGAAGCATAACATATTTTTATTTGTATTTTTATAACTTTCTCATTTTTTCTATTATTATTTATTTAGTTGCAAATATGCGCGACTTTGTTTCGTACACGAAATTCCCCAACTCAACCTTTTTCACCTACTTGTCAGGTTTTGATATTTTCGGTGTTTTATTAACCCCCTTAATTATACTTATAATCTTGAACTTTTCTTGAACAAGTCCTATTATCTCTGCGTGGTTTGGTCATCTACTTTTTAGTCCCTTTCAATTAAAAATGTCTAACTTCTTAATCTTTATATTTATTCTTTTATCTATAGCGTATACTTCTTCGTTTTATTACTCCTCACAAGAAATTTTTGACTATACAATCGTCATTTACTCTTTTTTTTTATGAACGGTTTTTCTATTTCTTGCCAACAACATTTTTACCGTAATTTTTTTTATTGAGATACTCTCTGCACTGATAACGTTATTGTTAATCACGTCAGTTTTTTCCTCGACCTTTTTTTACAACAATCTAAGCTTAACAGGGCATAACTATTTTAGTCAATCAACACCTTTTTCCTTTTTGCAAACTCTTATGTTTTTTTTCTGAATCTCATTAGTTTCGTCCTTAAATTTATTCTTGTTTTTAACACTTTTTTATATCAAGTTTTTCTCCTTTGATTGGTTTACCCTGGAATCTATATTTTATTATGTTATTTCTGTGAGTGACCTGAAATCTTTATTCTTTATATCCCTCTCATGATTTAATTTTATGTTTTGCATTTTCTTAAAATGTGGTTTAGTTCCTTTTTATTTTTGAAAACCTATGTTCTTTAAAGGGATTCCTATGCACGCGTTATTCTTTTACATTTTCTTTTTTTACTTTTCACTATTTCTATTCTTCATATATTTTTTTGTGGTGTATCTAAATGAATTATTTTATTTTAACGTTTTTATTAATCTCATTATGCTTTTGGTTGGTCTGTTATTCTTGGTTTTTATTATTTGTGAATCTTATTATGTTAAATCATTTTTAGCTATGAGTAGTATCTTGAATACCTTGTTTGTCTTTCTCGCCATGAGCAGTTATTGTACTAGCGATTATATTTTCCTCCTTTAGAAGATGTGTTACTTTTTATCTTGTGTACGTAAAACCTACTCGAACCCCTTGTTCTTGTGTATAATTGGCTGTTTTAAAAAGTCGCAAAAATACCAAAAAAAAATCTAAATGAGCAAAAAACTATAAACTTTCTATATCTTCATCTTGCTTCACGAGCGTCCGAAAAAGTCAACGTATTCGTAGTATAATGTCAAACTCTAAAAATCTACGTCTGAACAGCAAAGTCTTATTTCTTTATTCAAGCACCACGTTTTAAAAATTTATCTTTGTGTATAATTGGTCTTTTCGTACGAATTCAACGATATTTTGATTCTTCTTTGAAGTTATATGTTTATTTACAATATTTCATTGTTCCTTCTGTTTTACACCTTGTTTCAATTTGTCAATTTAGATTTAAAAACTCTACACTCTTTTAGTGACTTAGGGACTAATAATATTTTTACTAAAATTCTTATTATTACCTTGTTTTCAATGGCTGGGGTGCCCCCGTTTTGAGGTTTTTTTTCAAAAATTTTCATCTTTACCCTTCTTTGTACTTCAAACTTTTTTATTCTATTTCCTTTCTTTTTTCTAATCCTGTTCATAGGCTTATATTTTTACATCCAAAACCTACGTTTCCTAAACGCAACTTCAGGGGCGGATTTTCAACCTGTTATTGAACAAAATCTTCGGTCTACTCCTTCCTACTTCTATACATCTTTCACGCTTGTATTTTTTTTAATTTTTGGATTTATTTTTACAGAAGATTTATTAATCGTCATGTCTTGAATCGTATCCTAAATTTAAAATGTTGTGTATAATTGCTTTTACAACCTCGTAAATTTCAATATAAAACAAAACAAAAACGACGAACTGTTAAAAAATGAACTTTAAACAAGTTAACCTATGGAGATTGTGGATTGATGACTTTACAACCTCTTCGAATGTCTTCTAGACAAATCTTTCGTTTGAAAGTATTTTTAAAAAAGGCTGTAAAAAAACCCGAAATTACTAAACGATTAGTCTGATTTAATGTATTCCCACATATGCCTTTAACAAAGAAACCTAAAGGTATGCGTATGGGGAAAGGTGCAGGGAAATTGAACGCTTGACAAATTCAAATTTGTGGGGGTGTCTTTGTTTTTGAATTTCGAAACCTTCGACTAGGGAGAGCAGTTCATTTTTTCAAAACTATTGCAACTAAAATTCCTACTTCAACACTCGTTCAATTTCAGAACAGCAAGGTTATTAAATTAAATGGTTTGCGTTCATCCAACGTTAGACTTACAACGTTCTGATAACGTTATTAGTTTAATCTACATAAGGTTCAAAGTTTTTTTGTTGTGGTATGGTTTTATTTATTACTTTATTTTTTTGTTCTTATCTTTTATTGCTATTTTATTCTTTTTTCGACTTTTTTATTTAAATCTATTTTATCGATTTGAACTTATCACTACTCTAATGAAGTATGTTTTAGGTTTCTTCATATTTTTTTCATTTACTTCACTATCTATTTTGTATTATATTATGGACTTTTTTTCATCGTTTCAGACGATATATTTTACGACTGATGTAAATATTTTTATATTTGACTATTATATTTTTGATTACCTTTTTAGTAGCAATGCCTTAAACTTAAATCTATTATCTGTTTATTATTTCCCTTTTATTTACATTTTTATTGTTATCACGACCTTGTCAGTCTTATTTTGTTTAGCTTATAACACTAATGAAATTGCCAGTTTCATGTTTTACTGTACCATTATTTTAATGTCGGGTTATTTACTTTTTTTTACTGATTCTATCATTCTTTTCTTTTTTGCGTATGAAATGTTACTTGTACCCTCTTTCTTCATTTTATACAATTTTGCTAAAACACGTCGCTGCGTAGAAGCTGCCTACTTAATGTTTTTTTGAACACAATTTGGAGCGCTCTTTCTCATTTTCGCTTTTCTATATCTCTTTTTTATCTGCGGAACATCATCCTTTAGTGTCATTAGTGAATTTTATTTTTCTTCGTTTGAATTAAATTTCCTTTTCTTTTGTTGAATTGTTGGTTTTGGTGTCAAGCTTCCTATTTGACCTTTTTATGGATGGTTACCAAAAGCCCACGTTGAAGCATCGACAAATTTTTCAATTTTTCTAAGTGGAGTTTTAGTTAAATTCGCCTTTTTTGGTTTGCTTAAGTGTTTGATAACCATTAATCTCGAACCAACATTCTACTACATCTACCCGTTTCTAACTATTGGGATTGTTGATGCCGTGTTTAAATTGTTCTATCAGATTGATCTAAAAAAACTTGTTGCCTACTCAACTGTCGTTGAAATGCATTGACTAACTATTTGTGTGATAAGTGGTCAATCAGCCCTTATGTTAGCAAGCTTTTGTATGTTAATCAGTCATGCATTACTTTCAACTAATTCGTTTCTACTTGTAGATGCTATTGGAAGACGTTTCAAAACTCGACTTATAACTGAAATAAATGGTATTAATTTTTTATGCCCTAAACTTTTCTTAGTCAGTTTACTAAATTCTCTAGTTTTTTTAGGATTCCCTGGATCCATCATGTTTGTATCAGAAATTCTATTTTTTAGTTTTTGTTTCGACTTATTTCCTCTGCTTTGTTTGTTCCTAATTGTATTACTCTACCTACTAGGTCCTACATTCTTTTTTAGAAGTTGAATGAATGTTCTATTTGGGTCGTCTATACAACTACTTAAAACCGTGCCTGCTGATCTGTCTTCAAAAGAGTTTATAGTCTTCAACGGTCTTATAATACTGATGTTTTGACTTGGTATTACTTGACAAGCATTTGTATTGTAATTTATCATTATCTAACCTTTTTGTGTATAATTGGCTACGTTTAAGCAATCAATCTTACGTCCTAAAAAATATGTTAACGTTAACTTTACTCGAACTCCTGCATTAGACAAAAAGCCTCAATTAAAAGGAATTGTCAATAAAGTTGCCACCATGTCTCCTAAAAAACCTAACTCTGCTGTACGGCACGTCGCAAAAATCACATTGACGAATATGCTCCGTGTAACTGCTCGAATTCCCGGTATTGGCTATCTTTGTTCCAAGTACAATCGCGTTTTGGTTCAAGGAGGTCGCGCTAACGATTTGCCGGGAGTGGGTTATACACTCGTTCGGGGGGTTTATGATTTTTCCCCCGTTATTTTTAAACGTAAGCGACGTTCAATTTATGGAACGGCTCGCCCGGATGGCTTTACTAAGTTTGTTAAGCGCTCGTTGCGAGTTGGTAAGTAGTTTTTCCTCCAAGAACTTTGGATTCTTGTTATGAAACTTGAATGAATTTCAACTAAACTAATTTCAATTATTTCATGAGCCCGAGCAGGTTCGTTATGACCTTTAACTTTCGGTTTAGCTTGTTGTGCAGTCGAAATGATGCACTCCGCTATGAGCCGTTATGATATGGATCGTTTCGGAATTATTTTCCGAGCTTCTCCACGACATTCTGATTTGATCATCGTTGCAGGAACATTAACTAATAAAATGGCACCTACATTACGACGTCTATACGAACAAATGCCGGATCCCCGCTGAATTTTATCTATGGGTAGTTGTGCAAACGGTGGTGGTTATTATCATTACTCCTATGCCGTTGTTCGAGGATGTGATCGTATTATTCCAGTGGATATTTATGTCCCAGGTTGTCCACCAACAGCTGAAGCTTTACTTTTCGGTTTAATTCAATTACAAGGGAAAATAGGGTTTGTTCTATCGGAATTAAATACTACAAACGAATGGTACGGCGGTGATCATATTTAAACAATATAAATGATATCTTTTTTAATCAATACAATAAACTAACTTTTACACACTACCAACAAAATTTTAAAAATACGACAGTTTTTCGAAAAGAAATTAGTCAACTCTCGTCTTTATCTCGAAAATCGTGAGCACGGCGGAAACATTTAACTAACTGAATAATTTACCAAAATGTTTTAACGGATTGATCTAATGAGTATTTATTTTTTAAACAATACAATCGTTCAACATTATCGTTTCAACTCTTCTCAAACTCTTTTTTAACTCAAAATCAATTGCTAATTAAAAAACTAACCGCCTCCACTTCTCTTGGTACGGAAAAAGTTATATTGGGAACAATTACTTCGAAAATTACTCAATATACCCTTAAAAGCAATTCGTTTGTATCCCATTTCTTGAGAAATTATAAAAATATTAACTGAATGTATGTCACTTACCCTCGCAATGCTTTTATGTCTCCCGATTTATTAGCGCTGTTTCAACCAATTTTTTATATATCCCAAAGTACATTTTACCAATCTAATAATGTTGCCCCTTACACGACTTACCTTCAAACCATTTTTAATCTACTTTTTCAAATAATTGTTCTAAAAATCGTTGAATTATATAAAGTGGTCGTTTTGTGTAATATCTTACGTCTAACCTAATTTGTACGTCAACTGTTTAATTAATTTTGTTTCTAAAAAAAATGCGTATTGTATCAAATGCATCCCGTAACTTAAAACAATTAACTTCTTTGTGATTCGATAAAACTCCTTTTACATCGCTTATTTGACGAAAATTGTCAAATGCCGGTCGAAATGATTCTGGTCGAATTGTGGTTTGAACTAAATCTTCCTTAAAAGTAAAGCTATTACACCCCCGAATCAATTATAACATGCGGTATCGAGTCTTATCATTAATAACCACATTTAAACTAATCCCCTTGCAACATAAATTAATTGCATTATCTTTTCTAGCCTCGGGTGGTATTACGTACCTTCCTACTACTGACCGTTTTAAAATTTTCGGTTTTAGTTATTACCCCACGCAAAATCCAAAACTTAAAACTTTTTTATCAACTCCTACTCTTTTTTTACTTTTTTATGTCCAACGTTTAGCTAAAGTATCTTTATTAGAGCTTTATCCAGGCTCGGGTATTCAATACGCACGAAGTTCAGGGACGTTTGCACGATTAATTAAAACAGATTTAAATTCCCATACAGTTCTATTACAACTTCCATCGGGTGTGCGAAAAACCTTCTCTTTATATTCCTTAGCTTCTTTAGGTTCTGTATCGTTAAAGGTCAAATCACTCCTTACTAATACAAAATCTGGTTATTGAAGAAAACATGGAATAAAATCTCATGTTCGTGGGGTTGCACGAAATCCTGTCGATCATCCTCATGGGGGGCGTACCAAATCTATTAAATGACCTCGAACGCCTTGAGGTAAGACAACTAAATTAAAGTAATAATTACATTTTTGTGTATAAGTGAATCTTAACAAATCTACACCGCTTTCAACGTCAACATATAAACTTTCGCATGTTTCGGCTAGTACTTGACGACAAGTTTTTTTGATCAACAACAATGATTTATATCGAGCTAAAGAAAAATTTGTTTATGATCGAAATTCTACTATCCCGCCCATTTTTAAAGGTGTTCAGGTTCAAATTTATTCTGGAAATAGATTTAACACTAAAAATATCAATATATGAATGGTTGGTTACAAATTTGGTGAATTTACTTGAAATCGTAAACTCGCTTTATACAAAGCCAAACAACTAAAAAAAAATACAAAAAAATAATTGAAATTTGAACAAGTATTGCAAATTTATTGATCTAAAGGTTTTTTATATAGTGGTCGTATCGTACCCTTTCAAAGCAATGTCCATACTTTTTGTTCTGATATTGGAGGTTTGGGTCTGGTGACGAAAAAAAAACTTTTAAAAAGATTCGAACTAAATCTACTTTATACAAATCTTTTTACCCCCTTTTTAGAATATGACAAGGACACGCGCAAACTTATAAATATTCTTCTTTCTCAAATTACAAGTGTTAACAATCAAGTTTCCGAAATACAAAAATACAATCTAATTCGTTTGTACTTAACTAAAACTTACAGAGGTCGTGCTCAGGCTCTTGGTAAACCTTCACGAGGTCAACGAACATGATCTAACGCTTGAACATCCTATTATTACAATAAAACTCTTCGAACGTTTATTACTACCATTCAAAAAACCATTAATAAAACAAAAACTGATCAGCCTATGAACTATAAAACCACCCAAAAAAAAACACGTAAAAGTACCAAATCATTGACGCCAACTAAACCTATTTTAACGACTAAAGTCAATACTTGATTTTAATCGTTTACTTTTATATATTAAGATTTTATGTCATTAAATGATGCAAAACATACAACTTTACAAACAAATTTAAATCAGCTTTATCCGTATGCTTCAAAAAACGTTAATATGTTTAGGGTTATACAAAATTTTTTCCATTACAACTTTGTTGCTTATACTTTACTTACAAAATGTAATTCTCTTGTACTTTGTTTTCCTAACTTTTCCTTTGTATGGCACTCCTATTCATTAGTATCTAATCGATTGACGCCTCTTTTTGCTCCTCTAAACACCTCATTTTCTGCTTCTGTAAAAAAATCTACATTAAAGGCTGTAACCACCATTTTGCAAGTACGTCGACTAAAACCTTTGACCGACGTTCGACCTGAATTTAATTCTTACCATACTCATCCATTTTTTTTTTTATATCGTCAAAATTTTTTTAATTCCTGAATACCTGTTTCGTCCCCATACGTTAAAAAAAAACAACGAATGTTTCCATTAATATCTCGCTTATTTGCTCGTAAAAGCATTAAAACTTTAAATTTATCTAAGAAGATTTTCAACTATCGAAAGGTTTGATTTCTCTCAATACTATCAAAATTAAAACACAAAATTAAAATTATTAATACCTTTCATGATCAAACTTTTAGAAGATTGTTAAAGACTTCTCGTATTATGCAGGATTCACCTAAAAAGAAAAAGAATTACTTATTTCCGAAACAACACCTTTTTTTAAATGGGACTAAGTTTTCAACCAAAAATAAATATTCTAGTAAGACAAGTTTATTAAACCGAATTACTCACTTTTACAAATATAAGTTACGTCGTCTCACACTAAATGATTACAATTCTTCGGTTACTGTAAAAAATTTAAAATATAAATTACACCTACTGAGCCTACATAAACGCGAAGAAAAGTTTTCAATCAAGTCACTTAATGATCCTAAATTCTGATCCTCCAAATTATACTTAAATCGTATAATCCGACGCGGTAAATCGAAATCTAAGCTTCAACGTACTAAACGTTACTACTTCTCATTGAACCGTCTGATTCAATGTACTATTTCTTCTAAATCTTACTTTTCACTCACTTTTTATTACAGTAATTCAAAAACTCGATACTTAAATCGATTTTTTCGGACCCATATTCGTCGCTACTATCTAAACTCGTCCAAAAAAATTTGTAAACCACTATTAAATAACAGTTTAAATAAGTCTATCAGCTTACCCTATCTAGGTTCTTCAATCACCTCACCCGTTTCGGAGTATAATGGTATCCGCTACTTCATTAACGATATATCATGATCCTCGGGAATAAAATGATTAATTGGAAATTTTAATAATACATTTAATAGATTTTTAAGCACTGGTTCACCCTTTTTAAATCATGTTAATTTAAAAATATCCGAAAGTTCCTTAACTCCTGATAATTTACTAATCTTTAGCAAATATAAATCTTCGTTTATTTTTTCAACGGTTGGATTTCTTTTTACTCAAAATATAATTTCCTCAATTTCAACTTCCACTAAAATTTCACTAAACAAATTTCGTTACTCTTTTTTCTCCAAAAAAGACTTAAAAAAAAGCCTCTTAAAAAAACCAGGTAAATTAAAATTAATCACCTCGTCACTTGTCTCTACTAACTACCGTAATCGTAATACAGTACTAAACGATACGTTAACCCATTTTAATTGATTAAATGGCTTTTATGATAACACACATCTTACGGATACCCTAAAAAGAAATCTTAGTACGACACAAAATAATCTTTTTCACTACAAATACTCACAAAAACACGACCATTTCTTGGGCTCGTTTTTGAAAAAAGAAGTTCGGATGAAAAGAATTAAATTTAAACCAGGTTACCTTCGTATTTGACGCAACGCCCGGGAAGCTATTAACTATACGTTAAATTTAAACGTTAGATACCAATATCGATTAACCCGCCACTTATATAGACTCCAACATTTAACTAAACAAACCCAAGCTTTAATCTTTGACTTAACATTAAAAAACGTACTTTTAAATTCACATTTTGCATATGACCATCACTCATCACTCTTACTTATTTCAAATGGTCTAGTATTCGTGAATGGTATCATGACAAACAATCCCAATATGCATCTATTTCAAAATGATTTTATTCAGATTGTCGTTAGCTTAAAATATTATATTATTTATAGATGATTTCTAAATTGACAAGCGACAAAACGTATTCGAATGCGTAAACTAGCAAAAACGAAATTTAAAAAAACGAAAATGATGGCCAATAAGCAACGATCTCAAAACTTACCCGACTGATTGTTAACTTCTCGATCTAAATCGTTTGATATACCAAAATATTTAGAGGTGGATTTCTTTTCTCTTTCGTCGTATATCCTTTACGAACCATTTACTTTCACAGATTTCAACTCACTCCATTTTCTAGATGTAAGACCTGAAATCCTCAATATGTACAGCTGAAAATATATCAACTAATGATGTTATTAATACTCCGAGTATTTTTTATAACGTATGAAATCAAACATTTTTAATTTTTGACAACCTAATTTTTTACAAAATTCTCTGTCGGAACGTCGTGTTAAAAGTTTCATTTTGAATTTTGGACCGCAACATCCTGCCGCCCATGGTGTACTTCGCCTAGTTGTTCAATTAAATGGGGAGTTAGTTGAACGCGCAGATTCTCATGTAGGTTTTTTGCATCGTGGAACTGAAAAACTTATCGAAAATAGAACTTACTTAAAATCTTTACCTTACTTTGATCGACTCGATTACGTATCGATGATGACGCAAGAACATGCCTTCTGTATCGCTATTGAATCCTTAACTAAAACAATATCTCATACCGCTCTATACGTTCAAATTCGGGTTCTCTTCGATGAGCTAACCCGAATTTTGAACCATTTATTAGCTTTATCATGTCACTCGTTGGATGTTGGAAATATGGCCCCTGTTTTTTGGGCATTTGAAGAACGTGAACGCCTTATGGAATTCTATGAACGAGTTTCTGGAGCTCGAATGCACGCCGCTTTCTACCGTCCCAATGATATCGATTGAACCGGGCTAAATTATCAATTCTTTTTGGATGTTGCTCTTTTTGCTCGCGACTGTTTTAAAACATTAACAGAAATTTTCACAGTTTTAACTACTAATCGAATTTGAAAATCCCGTCTTGTTGGTGTAGGTAGTATTAATCTAAATGATGCTATTTCCAACGGGGTTACAGGTCCTGTTATTAGAAGTGTCGGTGTTCGTAAAGATATGAGATTTTTAAAATCGGAAACTTATTCTCATTATTGATTTCTCTCTATTCAAGGATACTTAGGTAAACGTGGGGATAGTTATGATCGTTTTCTCATTCGACTTCGTGAAATGTATGAAAGTGTAAACATCGTTTTTCAAATATTATCAAATTTAACAAATATTTCCTATAAAGATTCAACAAATTTTAACAACTCCAAAGTAAACTTTTTTAACTTTTTCGATACCCTCTATACAGAAAAGTATAATAAACTAAACTATAACACCAAATATACTTCTATGGAAAGTTTAATCAATCATTTTAAACATTATAGTGAAGGTATTCGCGTACCTCGTGGTTTCACTTATAAAGCGGTAGAAGCACCCAAAGGTGAATTTGGGGTATCCCTAATTTCTGATGGAACTTCCAATCCCTACCGATGTAAAATTAGAACACCTGCTTATCACCACATGCAAATTATGTCCAGAATGTCTCAAGGTCATTACTTCGCAGATTTAGTAACTATTTTAGGATCAATTGATATTGTATTTGGAGATGTTGATCGATAATCTCTCAGCAAACTCTTACAGCACTTACTTGTGTATAAAAAATAATTCGAGAAGAACAGTGAAAATTACTAGATAATCATCGACGAAAATTATATGTTAAATTTGAAATAAAACGAAAATTATTCAAAAGCATCATTAAAAATCAAACTTTACCTTTATCGTACCGCTATCTAACCCTTTTCTACAAGTCTAATTTACCAAAATCTTCATCTATAATTAAACAATGTAATCGTTGTGTTCAAACGGGTCGTAGCTATAGTGTTCTACAGAAAACACAAACCTCTCGTTTTCACTTTCGATTCGAATCTTATAAAGGTATGCTACCCGGTGCAAGACGCCATAGTTGATAGAGTTATTAAATTTACTTTTTTTTGAAACATTATCGAAATCAATAAATAATGTTAGTGAAAGCGTGACTACTTTATCATTGAACAAAGTATTGAGCAATTCTTACTGCCCCTATCCTATTTCATGCTAGCTCCGATGGTTATGTTATGCATGCTTATTTTACTATTTCTGAAATGACTGACATCTACGGTGTTTACGTACTTGTTTTCATGATCTTGGGAATTACTGTTTTTTATCGTAATACACTATACCGTGTCTTTTTATTTTCTACCACTCTTCGAACAAAATCTTCTCTCGACGCCTCGAAAAAAAAAACCGAATCCTTTCACGCCGTTATTAACAAAACTAAAAATATCACAGCTACAACCCATTCTTACCGTACTTTAAGTCGGTTAATTAATCCGGTTTTTAAAAACATGAATCAACGTTTTAAAAAATAAATTTTAACGTATCTTAATTTGTGTATATTTGACTCTTTTACAATCTTTTTTTGATACTTTTTCAACTATCGTAAATCTTGACACTGAACTCAATTTCCAACATTTTCGTGACAACTTTTTATACATTTATGCAACTGACTACACTTTAGTTTTCACCCTGAAAATTACCCTTTGTTTATCTTTTTTAATCGTTATCCGTGGTTGTGTACCTCGATACCGATACGACTTTTTAACTAAAATGGGATGGGTTAAATTTTTAGGATATGTATTGACTATCTTTCTCATTTCTATTTTACTCTTTTTGATATGATAAATTTTATGAAATATTTTGCTTATTTTTTTATTAATTTACATTTCTCTATTCGACAATTATTTCAATTCACTATCTCTCCTTATCTCAATTTTTTAATTTTATTTGTTTCAAGAAACATCGAAAGTTTCTTTAGAACTCATTTTTACTTTTGAAAAGTTACCAATTATGCAGATTCGTACTGATTTTTATATAGTAACAAAAAAACCTTATATGAATCTAGATATCTTTAATAACTAACGTCGCGTTTTATGGAAACTAGCTTAATCGGTAAAGCCCTAGATTTTGGGTCTAGTTAGTATAGGTTCGAGTCCTGTGTTTCCAATACATAATGAATGTAAACATAGTTTATTTTATAAATAACTTAAAATTTAATCTTTCTCGAAAAAATTTTTATTTTGATATAAATGTTTCAATCCAACTGCTTAAATTGTTACATCTTTTTCAAAAATTAAATGTAATTCGTCGGTTTATTCAAATTACACCAAAACGATATCGAATCTTTACTTCGTGAAGCAACCAAACTTCACCGTCAAATCTAATCAAAACTCACTACCGAGGATTAAATCCTATAGTTTTAAAACTTTCTGCTCTTAAAATTTTAAAAACTCAAACATTCAACTCCTATTTAATTTTAAATACATCGAAAGGTGTTATGACTCACGTGGACGCCGTAAATGCTCGCGTAGGTGGTACTCTTCTATGCACCGTTTACTAACTTCTATGTTTTTTATATTAAAACTTTTTATGAATTACAACTCTAAACCATACTTAACTATTCGATTTAAAAGTCATTTCAAAAGTTTAAACTTTTACTCTATGCCAAATTCCATTTTATTTGTCGTTCGAAAAAGACTAAACTTAGTTTTCTTTATCGTATCCTTTATTGGGTGCTTTTTATTTTCCATTCTTTAATGTTAAAAGTATTTTTGAGAAAAAACATTGATAGTTGTTAAACAATTTTATCGACCTAGTCAGATAATTACTTAATTATGTTTTATATATTTTTAAATTTTATGTGTATAAATGAATTTTTTACAAATGTCACGAACAACAATATCTAACGCTAAATGTGCTATCAACACTCGTCTCAAAAGATTTTTCCTTTCTAATAATTTAATTAATACAAAATTGACAAAGTTTGAAACAAACCTGTCATCCGAACCTTCGACTGATCGAACCGTACGACTTAATCCTTCACCCTCTTCGGTTGCTAAATTTACTACATTAGATCTTAACAATAATGTAGTTTTTTATATTTTGAATTCTAATGCTTATTACACTAATTATAATTTTAACTTTTTCTATTTTTTACAAAATTCTTTTAAATTAGCGTTTATATATTTTCTGGACGTTTTTAAACGAACTATTGGAGATGGTTTTATTTATCTCCGAGGTCTCTTTATTATTTTTTTTATAGACGCTTGTTTAACGGATGATGAACCTATTTGAGAACCCGTTGAGTGAAGTCTTGTTCAATCTTGAATTATGTTCATTTTTCTCTTTGCATGGATTGCGGAAAATTTAATTTCTAGTCGATATGGAAGTTATACTGGTCGTGATAAACGTGTTTGAATCTCGTGATATAAAACATTCTGACTTGTTGAGGCTATATATACAATTTCTCTAGGTGCAGCTTGTTTGTTCGTCATGGTTCCTTTTTATTTCGAAATTACGTATAGCGTCTCATTTTTAGTTTCGTGATGAAACTGGTATACACGTGTCTTTTTTTTCAAATTTATTAGTTTATACACAATTATTTTATTTATTGCTTATTTTTTACAAATCAATATCCGGTATGCAAATTGACGCAAATCTTTCGTTTTGATAATTTTCATTAATTTTTTTCTATCATACTTAATTTATGTTCATTTTTTTATGAGTTTTTTCGGTTATTTCACGGATTCAAATTGATATCATAAAACCCGACTCGTTGATTACATTCAATTAAGTCATGAACCTAATAAATGGTCTTGGGGTAATTCAAAACGAGATCACTTTTCTTACCATCGATCGAGTACAGTATTCTGATTTAAAAACGATGGACCTTTTGCCAGTGCTTTCCTTTTTTTTAATTTCTTTTTCTTTTTATCGTTATTTTTTTTATATATCTATTGAGTTACACTTATTCGACGCGTTTATGCTACACAAGAAGTTACTTATACCTACACCACGTATTGTATTTCAGGGTTAAAACAATTTTTTTACTTTTTTCTTTGACTATTTATTTTTGTATTCTGCAGTTTTATGTTTAACTACTGACGTCTCCCTATTGAATTTATTTGAATTCTAAATACTAACTCGTGAATTTCTAATTTCGCTTCAATTGTCTGTGATTATTGACAGTTATTGATTTCTATTTTTTAATAATATTGATGTGTTATTCGTCAAAGCCGCTAAAGCTCTCGCCTTAAGTATAACCTTTTTACCTTTAATGGGTTGTGCAGTCGCTACTGGACTTGTTTTCTCCGCTTTAATTAAAGGGATTTCTTATGCCCCTGAACAAGAAGATGTTTTATTCAATTATTCAATTTTAGGTTTCGCCTTTATTGAAAGTTTCGCTTTCATGCTTTTTGCCGTAGCCGGTATCGTTTACGCTTTCTAGATTTCGTTCTCCAAGAATGTTTAAATCGAAATGGGAAATATGAGTAATCCTTCTGTCAATCGATGAGGAATCAACACTTTTTGATACAGTTTTTGATATTCTGACACAAAATATGCAGAAAACTTAAAACAAGATTCACTTTTTATTAAATTAATAAATATTTACTTATTTTTTGGATTAAACATATCGCAAAATGTTTTCGCCAACTTCTATTGATACTCCAAACAGTTCACTTTATTAAAGTTACCTACGTATTCACGTCAATTTGTCGTTAAAAACAATCTACTACAAACGCAATCATCTTACCAATTACGTCAAAAAACCGAAAATGTTTATCCTATGAAACTTTGACTTTTAAAATATAACAACTGAATCGTTATTAACCTTTATTGATTCCAACCATTTAAAAAAAAAACATCTTTTAATAAAACTCAAACTTTAAATACTGTTGATTTATTTTCTATTTCAAACCCCCAATCTAACTTTACTATTTCTAAATTAAAAACTATATTTACAAACCATTTCTTCTTATCTCTGCAATCGAAAAATTACTATCAATTCTAAAGTTATAAGTGTCTACATTCTTTTTGTTTTTTTAAATGAATATTTTAAAAAAGTATAACAAATTTTCCGGCATCACATGTTATTATTTATTCCTCTTCCCATGATGAATATTCACACGTAACCAAATCTATTAACTTTAATTATCGTCAAGGGTTGAACTTCAATACATTTGAAGTAAAAACCCCTTTACTTACTAAAACTTTCTTGTCTACATCCCTCAGCGTCGAAGCACTACCCTTACAAAATTCGGTTACTATTTCAACTTTTCTATTTTTACGCCAATCAACTATCACGTCCTTTTTTTCGACAAATTTAATAGATATGCCTATCTGTTTTAAGAAAAGCAAATCTCTTTATTCTAAAACATTCGAATTACCATTATTGAAATTAACGAATTTAGTCATGCGTCACGGTAATCGCGAACAGGTGATTAGAAACATAAGTTTAGCCTTTTCAAATTGTTTTGCACAAATATTCCAAAAACAACAACTAAATTCTTATAATAAATGAAGTTCATTATATCAAATTTTGATTTTATCACACCTAAACTCCTCTCACGCAGTCCAAAACCATTCTCTTACAACTTCGTTAGATCTTCATTCTAAACACATTTTAGCAAAAACAGGAATTAACTTTAATGATTCCCTCTTTTTAACTAAATTTGTTTTCGACAAGCTAAGTGAATTTTTACCCCTTTTCAGTTTCTATATTCGAAAAGTTGATAAAAATATTCGAAAGCACTCACGGGGGAAGTCGGGAAAATATACAATTATGTGAAAATATGTACCCGTTTATAAACGACTTTACGTTACAATCCGATGATTACTAAAAGACTTAAAATTTCAAAAAGCCAATACATTCAACGATCGTCTTCTTCGTACATTGGAAACCTTTTTAACAGCTCCCGAAACGAGTTTCGTCTATAAATTACGTAAATTTACACATTACTTTGTATTTCAAAACTTTAAAAAAACATTATTTCGTACCTTGAAATCAACTTCTTAAGATATTATGTTGTGGTATGGTCAAATTAAAAATTCAAATTTTAAAAATTTATATAAACGTCACTCTCATCGATACAATGTTTTCACGAAAACTCTCTCCTTTACTGTACAACAACCGAATAGCCTATCTTACACTAATCTAATGTTTTACATCCCTTCTCAATGGGATTTCATATTATTGAACACGAAAGTAGATAAGCTTTCTACTAAAATTATATATTTATTCTCTCAAACGTATTATTTCAAATTTCTCATAAAATCCCCCTTATTAACGTGATTTTATGACAAGCAAACGAGTACTCTTGCATTATCTAACGTCTTCGTTTCTAATTTCTATCGGTTATATTTTCGAACTTTATCTGCCTTATTTCACAGTTTTTCACGGCTAGTATTTTTAAAATTAAAATTCAAAGGTAAGGGTTATTATATTTACAAAAATAATCGAAATACAGTAACCACTCAATTTGGACACTCTCATCGTTTATATATCTATTCTTACTGCACGACTGTGAAGTTCTTGACGAAAACTTCAGTTTTTTTATTTGGGTCTTCTAAACGTGACATTTTAACAATAGGTCATTCTATTAAAAATGCTAAATTTATTAATATATTTACAGGTCGTGGTGTTCGTTTTGCACGCCAGATCGTTTATAAAAAAACCGGAAAAGTTAGTTCATACAAATAAAATGTGTATAATAGATGTTCACAGAATTTTTAATTCAACTTTCACGCCGCTTCACTAAAATTGTCTTTTCGTATGTTTCTTGACAAACTAACGAAATATTCTTCAATCCTAGTTTTTCTATATTATTAATAAGCAGTTTAACATTATTAGTCTTGACTATTCTACTTTAGCCTTGTACGTCTTTTTTGTTTGGGAGATTTTGAAGTTTTTTTTGCAGTATGCTCAGTCACTGTTTTAGGGTTTATTGTTTACAATGTTATTAACTGTTTTAGCTTTCGAGAATTATTAAAACGATTCGGGTTTTTAAAAATTTCTCGTCGCGATTTTTATGAATGTGGTTTCAAACCAACAAAACAAAAAACTATTCGTTTACCTATCCAATTTCTCTTAATCTGTGTGTTTTTTTTGCTATATGATATTGAACTTATATTTTTATTCCCTTTTGTTTCCGGCGTAACCTTCTTAGGTTTATATGACACTCTTATAATTTTATTATTTTTTAGTTTATTATTACTAAGTTTAGTTGTTGATTTTAACCGTCATGCTTTGGTCTGACAATATTAAATATTAAGAATTTAGAATTATAATACGCAACCGCGTATGTTAGAAGGTAGATATTTCCGTCGCGTTCAGTGAGGATATCATCCTATTTTTCAAAATATTGATGCAGTAACCAACTGAGGATGAAACTTAGTTTCTCTCTCAGGTGTTATCTTTTCTTACTTAAATATCTTTGTCAATCGACTTGTCATCCCTTTTTCTAGTGTAACATCAATTATTGGTTTTATGCTTCTTATTACTATTGTTATGCAATTACTCTCAGGTTTCTTCCTCGGATGATACTATATTCCTGAACCAGGTTTAGTAATCGAACTTCGTGAAGAAATGTTCAACGATACACGATTCGGTGCAGAAGTCTTCTATATGCACGTTCGTGGAGTTGATACTATTTTTGTATTATCTTACATGCATATTTTAAAAAAAATTTATCTTAAAAATTACGTCACTGCTGAATCTGATGGGTGATTGTTAGGAGGTTATGCTTTCTTTTGATTCCATTATATCGTTGCTTTAGGTATTTCTTTAAGTGCCACACATTTAAGTGATTTAACTTTAACGATTATTGCTAATATTTTTTGATCACTTTTTAACTTTGCTTATAAAACTTATTACATTATTTTTACAAATAAACATTTAAATACTGATCAATTGACTCGACTTATGGTACTCCATTATTTTACACCTTGATATTACCTTTATCTAGTTCAATTACATGTTATGTTTTGTCATGAATCTTGAGACTCTGATAGCGGTGAAAATGTTTATGAAGACAAATCAGGATCATACGTATCTTGATTTTATGATGCATTTTTAAAAGAAATTCAAGATGCTTGATATTGAGTAGTCTTTGTTTTCACTTATTTCTGACTTCATCACTTTAACGGAAGTACTGTTAATTACTTCTTTTTCGAAAGATGAAATATTTCTGAACTTGATGAAATCCGATTCTATGGGGTCGCACCTCATTGATATTTTAGACCTCTTATGGGTTTGTTAGTTGTTTCACCTTCACATTATGAAGGACTTATGTGAATGGGTTTATGATTTGTACTTCTAGCTTGTTTACCTATAATCTATAACTTATATAACTCAAATAATAACTATTTACCTGTTATTCCTATGCAATCTTCACTACTTCAAACTTGTTGTTTCATTTTGTTCATGCTTTCTATGTACTGTACTGCTAGTATGTTACCTTGTGGACGATACTATTATGCCCCTGAAGGTGGTTATGTAGGAAATCCATGAGTTAAATTTTCTTATCAATACGCATATTTATACATGGCTTGAATTTTACATCATCTTGATACTATTGAACACTTTGGATTCCAATTTGTTCAAACTGTTAGTCGTCGATGCCTTCGAGTTTATAAAAAAGCCTTAACACGTGCTCGATATAGCTCAATTAACTATACTAATTATAATAATAATACTAGTTCTGTGAAAACTCGATTTACTAATAATTATTATAATACTGCTTTAATTAGCTCTATTAAACGAATTGCTCGGTAATACGTTAACTGTATTAGTTTATTTAATTTAAATTAAACGTATTGTCATTTATGCTTTTGACCCGATTTTTAACCTTTTATAGTTCTTGACAAGTAAAAACCATACCCTTAATTAGCGACCTGATCACGAACTTTTTAGAAAGCGTTGTTTTTATTCGTAACTACTACATTTTAAATGACTTAATATGACAAGATGGTTTCTTGATTGATTTTCTTCAAAAAAAAGTCGTAGATAAGTGAATGAGAAAATTTTTAATATATTCTGCGTATTTATTTAATGAACGGTTAGTTTTTGATTATGTAGTCCGTTTTTACATTGATTTAATCATTTGACCTTCTTATCGGATTAATATTTATGAATTTAATAATGTCGCCTCTACACTCTTAATAACACTCTTTCTATTGGTGACTTTATTCCTTGTTTTCTCCTTACTTTATATCTTCATTTTATTTTTCTAACTCAATTTAGTACGATTTCTACGTACACGTATATATTTGTTTATTATGAGTGAAAGTGGTTTAATTATAGCCTTATTTACAGTTTTATTTACTCTTTTTGTTGTACTAACTGAACGAAAACTTCTTGCCTACGCTATGCGACGGATGGGACCCACTTTAATGGGTCGAAATGGAGCTTTTCAAATCGCTTTAGATTTATTTAAACTTTTAACAAAAGATATTTTTTTAATCCCTCGTCCGACCTCTGCACTGGCGCCTGTATTCTTAACGCTCTTATATTGTTGTCAATTAATGTTTTCTCAAAATTTTATATGAGGGCCTTCTATGTTTCTATTTGAAAATGTCGATTCTATGGTTTTATACCATTTAATTTTAATTCTTTTTGGAAATATTTTTTTTACCGTTGTAGGTCTTTTAAGTCAATCCCGATACGCTATTATCGGTACGGCACGCGCTCTTGTCCATGTTATATCTTTAGATATTTTTGTCACAATCGTTTATTCTCTACTTGTGTTTAGTTCTCAATCAGCAAACTTTCACGACTTTGTAATTGCCCAAAATATGTACTGATTCATCTTTTTATATAGTCCTGCCGCTTCAGGTTTTTTAGTTCTGTTTTTACTAGAATCAAAACGAACTCCGTTCGATCATGCTGAAACAGAAGCTGAGGTTGTAGCTGGATATGCTGTTGAATATAGTGGTCCTATGCTTTTGGTTATATTCTTAGCTGAATATTTACATTTAGTTATTGCATCGATACATTTTGTCTTGTTTTTTATAGGGGGTTGATATACTTTAGAATATTTATGATTCTTACCCCCTATTTTCGTTACACCCCATGATACGTTCTTTTGATTTGAGTTATTTAATAATTTTATTAGAACTTAACGTCACAAATTTTGTTTTTGTTGATTCATTTTTTATATCGACCGATCACTTAATTTTATGATATATCCCATTCATACAATTATACTTTTAGTAAATTTAATTGTTTTTGATTCGAATTGATATTAACATATTCTCGATACTTAGTTATCTTGGATTTCTGTACTTGATCTCTAATTGCTTTTTAAGTTCTTTATCGGGTTTTGCATGATTTCTGGATTGAGGTAGTAGAATTAATGTTAATGATAGTTTTATAAATTTGTTTAACTTTTTTTGAACAACCCTATTGTACCTACCTAGTTTCTTTTTCATACTCGGATTTTTAACTTTTTCTTATAAACCATCTAATAACGTCCCTTATTATACTGTACTTTATGTACTCCTACTCTTCATTTATAATAGCGAACTAACCGATTTTTTAATTTTGAATAACTCACTTCAAAATAACAACTTAAATTTTACAATTGTAAATTTATTGTTAACAAATAATTTAAATAAGTACCACCCGTTTATCTTTTATGTTAGCGTTTGGTTATTTTGAAGTAGTTGATTTTTCACCTCGTTCCGACAAACCACCACCCCACTCTTCAACGACTCTTTTATTACTACAACGTTAAATCGAACTTGAAAGGGTGCCACTTTGTGAAATGTAGTTGCCCTCTTTTTAGGAAGTTGGTGAGCTTTACAAGAAGGTACTTGGGGGGGTTGATGAAACTGAGATCCATCAGAAGTCTTAGGTTTATTGTTTATGATTATAGGTGTTATCTTTATACACAGTATCCCACAACCTCAGTATTGATTACTTCAACAAAAAAAATTAATTTTACTATTGTTTTTCACTCTTTTCAGTTATGTTTTTATTCAATTGAACTTTGATCTAGTGTCTCATAATTTTGGTTCCAAATTTTTTTTCTTTTTTAATCACAATTTATTTTTTTTTGAAATTATAATTGTATGGCTATACGCGACGTGATATTTATTAAAAACGAGTTATTTTACCAGTAGTACTTGATTAAATATTATTCCGCTTGTATATAATTCATTTTCGAAACCTCTTCACCTTCTTTGATACGCCGTAATTCTTATTTATGCACTTTTAATTGTTATGGTTATTATAAGTTTTATACCTTTATTGAACTATTTCTTATGGACTTATCTTCATATAAATAGTTTTAACACTCAGGTGAATATGGAGCAAATCATTCTACTTTTTCTGTTCGTTCTCTATCTACCGTTTTACAGTATTTTAAATTTACATTTATTTTTATTGCTCATAATAGGGTTTTACGCTTTAAATTCTACGAGTCTCGTTTTTTTACCTCTTTTAGTTTTTCGTAAAACTAAAACCACTATTTTTCATATCGGGCTTATATTATTTTTAAATATAAATCTCACATCTTATGATGTACCTTTCCTAACTTGAGATACTATTAATGGGTCATCCGATTATCAGTATAATCAATCTCTATACTGAACAAGTTCACCGTTATATACTTGTAATAATTTTTTTCTAGAATTTATCAATTTAACTTATCAAGATGTTGAGTACGTGTTTAATTCGTGGAATATAATATACAAAGGTAATACAGCAATGCTTAATACATTCACGCTAGCATACAATGAAGGTGTCTACTATAATTTATATATTTTATCTATTAATTGACTAACATCTTGCTTACTAATAGAAACAAACTACCTCAACAATTTATTAGAAACTTTTTTAATTGGATTTTTTCTTTATTGGAAATTTTTTATTTCAACTTCTAAAACTTCTTTCTTTGATAAAAATAAATTCTCTGAATATTAGTAACTTAGTTTAAAAAAAACGCTTGAACAAAACTATTCAAGTTTATCGAAAATCAAATCGATAGTTACAATTGTTTAAGCGACTTTTCAATTGATTAAAATTTAAAACATTACCATCATCCGTATTATTTAAAAACCGACTTTTTATTGAACGTGATTCAAAGCACCGTCGCGTTATGACAAATTTTGGATTGACGTATCGAAATTCTAAGTGATCCGATTATGCTATTAAAAATGTTACTCCAAGTTCATTAACAACGTTTACTCGGCTCGTTAAAAATTTATTTACACTCATTATTATAACTATCTTAGCACTAGGATACACCTCTTATTATAACTCTAGTCTAACTTATAATCACCTTACTTATATCATTTGATCTTTTTTTGAAAATATCGAATACCTTTTAACTTACTCTTTTTGAAGTGTCACTTTTACTGCTAGCTTCATTTTTCAAGCCTTTTATAGTAAAACTTTCAATTGATTGTATAGAACAAATTATAGTACCTCTATATACGAACCAACCTCTAATAGCGTAGAACCTCGTTCGTATAAAATTGAAAAAGATCTTCGCGCAACCATCCTTATATCGGCATTAAGTAACTCGACGCAAAATGGTGTAACAAATTCACTTTTTGAAAACTTGTTCAACCAAGATATAAAAACTATGTTGTGAAAACCTTACGTAACCGTTTTTAAAACTCTGTACCTTTCGCAATTTTTATTAAATAGTACCTCTAACTCTTTAGCTTTAAAACGATTAACTTTTTTAGACGACTCAAATATTTCAAAGTCCACTCTATTAAATAATCATTTGTCTTACAATATTTTAAAAACTGATAATGTCGAATCTACTTCTTTATTAAATTCTCCTTCAACTTCTTCATGAAATTTATACTCTTTTTCGCAAGAATTAAATAGATACAATTCTTTAACTCAAGGGAAAAAAAATATTTTTTACCTTAATGATCTAAACTTCGCTACATTAAATAATTATATAACAAAATACCCAGAATTAAGTTTTTTAAATAACTCTCTTAACGATCAAATTAAATCCATTAAATGAAATAGATGATTATATAGATACAACGTGTTACATCGTAAAACTGTTAAAAACTCTCATAAATTAACGATGGTTAAAAAACTAACATCAGGCGGTTTTTTTGATTCATCATTAATGTCTAATAACATTTGAGCATCGAATTTCTTTTCTAAAAATTCTGAATCTCAAGTAGATACTTCTTCACTAGACATGATTAGATCTCAGTATAACCTCCTTTATAAAAACTCCTTTACGAATAAATATGCAATGAATAATTATTTGAATCCCTTGACATTCACTTCTCCTACTTCGCCGTTGGAAATGTTGAAACATTTTGAAAAAAGTTATTTTTGATTTGTTAAACGATTTTATCTTTACAATACTTTAAATACGAACAAAATTAATACTACAGTAACTTTACTTCAAAAAACTGATGCCACACAAACTTCTAATACTCTGCATGATACATCTTTAAATTACTCGTTTTTACTAAATAATTTAACTCGTTCAGCCATTGTAACTAATAATAGTACAAATCCCACTTATAATTTTTCCTGAAGTCATTCCCAATCAACTTTACCCGTATCTAACTCGGTAAAAGACATTAATCTTGTTATAAATGAGTCAGACCTATTTAATATTGATAATTTAGAAGTACTTAATAATTATAATAATGCTATCAGCACCGCCGAAAATCAATTAGCGGTCTTCAATGCAAACAGTTATACCATTCCACTTTCACACACTTCGTTAACTTTCCATGCAAAACGTAGAGATCGTGAATCATTCACCTTCCACACTAGTTCATTATTAAATTATGATAATAAACTTTTAGCCGATATGCTATTATTAACCTTCTTAATTAAGTAACGTTTTAATTTATCTATTTCTATATAAAAATTGAGTTATGTAATACAAAACTTTTATAGTGTTAACCACGCTCTAATTTTAAATCAAAAATTGTATTGAATTTGATTACACCGTAATAATAATTTAATTTTAACATTTTTAGTAAGAAATTGAACACAAGTCTTTTCAAATCTTAACTATTTAACAAATTCACAAATGTTATATACCTTAAATCTTCTTTTTTTTAATAATAGTTTTTATCAAATCTACAAAACATTATTGACAAAATGAAATCAATTTTGAGTAACTAATTATGTTAAAAGTTTACAATATTGAACTTTAATAGGTAGTCATCGGTTAGTTTCTAAACAATCGATCCGAACCGAATTATTAGTCCTCCATGAAGACCTATTTTTCAATCAATACTTTACTAATGTGGTAGTATCAAATATATCCCTTCATAATAAATATTATAGAAACGTTCTTTTAAAATTTATATTATTACTAGTGTCTCCGTGACAATTATGAAATCGTCACTACAACATTTCATTAAAATTCATGCTAATTTCCAAAAACTTTCATTTAATACGCTTCTACAATGCATACTTTTTTAAAATGTATAATTTTTAATAACTAAACTTCAAGTTCTTTATGTTATTTATTGCTGTGAATATTAAATATCTTTTCATTTTTTCCGGTTATGCTTATTTTACACTGTCTTTTTATTTTTTTATTTAAAAAATGAATCGGACCAGTTGGTACATTTTATAGTTCAATTTTAACATTTTCTTTCTGTTTATTATTAGCGTTAAATGAACTTTATTTAATGCTAATTAATGGGAATTACTACTATATTGACTTCGGACGTTGATTTTTCTGTTTAGATATCATTGACTCCCATCTAGTTTTCTGCATTGATAGTTTAGCATTAACGGCTGCTATACTAGTTCTTACCTTAACTATGTTTGCTCTCTATTTTGGGGTTGAGTATATGTATCGTGAAGCCTTTATTAATCGACTTCTCTATCTCTTAAATTTATTTGCCACAAGTGTTATCTTTTTATTTTTTTGCTACGATTACTTTCTTATAATGTTCGCTTGAGAATGTATAGGTTTATTTTCATTTCTATTGGTTAACTTTTACTCGACACGCGTTTACACTATTAAAGCTGCATTAAAAACATTTGTATTTTCACGAATTAGTGATATGTTCATGTTTATTTGCTTTTTGTTGACTATTATCGTTTTTAACACAACTGATCTTTCGTTAATCTTTTTACAAACACCCTTTATGGCATTTCACTACTTATTCATCGGTAATACTGCAATTCATTTTCTTTCATTCTTCTCCTTTTGTTTAGTGACCTCAGGTGGTATTAAAGCTGCACAATTTTTTGCTCATGTATGGCTACCGGATGCGATGGAAGCCCCAACCCCTGCGTCTGCTCTTATTCACTCGTCAACGCTAGTAGTTGCGGGAGTTTTCTTAATTATTCGTTTTTCTGTTTTATTTGAATTTACCCTTTTTACAAATTACTATTTAATTCTTCTCGGTGCTTTAACGTTATCGTTCGGTGCCGTAACTGCTGTTTTCCAAAATGATATTAAAAAACTCGTCGCGTACTCTACAATTAGTCAAATAGGTTATTTGGTCTGTGGTTGTGGTTTCTGTTGTTATGAGGAGGTTTTACTTTACTTGATTATCCATGCTTTAAACAAGGCTTTCCTTTTTGTTCTCGTTGGTTACACCGTCCATTTTTTTAATGGAAATACTGATATGCGGCAAATGGGGGGTGCATATCTGTATTCTCTTGATATCTCTGTTCTTTTATTTGGAGTCTGCTTTAATTTAGCTGGTTTACCCTATAGTGCCGGATTTTTAGGTAAAGAGTTTCTATTATTCCAAGTCTTACGTGATGATTTCATTTCTTGATTTGTTCGGGGGTGTTGACTCGTGAGTTTCTTTTTTACTCCTATTTACATGTTAATTTTAGTGTTTGTAGTATCATTTGGTGTTAAAAAAGGAACAATTTTAACCTATGCGAGCTATTGATATTCTAACTTCTATTTAAACTTACAACTACTTTCAAATAAATTAAACTTTAATGCAAATACATCTAATATTAAACAATTGCTTCTTCACCGTTTTCAATTTACTATGATTACGTCACGAACAACAATTTACGTACTCTTTTCTTTTTGATGTTTTTTTTTCTTTTTCGGAGAAATATTATTACTTCTAACATTCAATTACAATACTCTAACTGATTTAATACCTTCAAACTTTTTCATGTTTACCAAATCTCATGTAATCTTTTTAATGGATAATGGTAATGCCTATTTAAATGATGTAATTTTCTTTTATATCTTATTCTTTACCACTTGTTCTTTACTGTTTTTGCTAAATTTACGTTATACTTTTAATTACCAGTTTTTTCAACACCAATTCGTAATCGATATTCTTTTTATCATTGTCAATATTTACCTTTTTCAAATATATTTCCTATATTTGTTGTATGCTTTATTTATTATGAAACGATTAGTTTCGCTCAAGTAAGAGAGGTGGTATTATAGCTCAGTTGGTAGAGCACCGAATTCATACTTCGGGGGTCTTAGGTTCAACTCCTAATTATACCTTAGTACAAACAGTTACAACTTTCAAATTGATTCGTGTCGAATAAAAGCACGAAGACCTTGTCTAGGATAGAACGAAGTAGGAATACGAAGACCTTGTCTAGGATAGAACGAAGTAGGAATACGAAGACCTTGTCTAGGATAGAACGAAGTAGGAATACGAAGACCTTGTCTAGGATAGAACGAAGTAGGAATACGAAGACCTTGTCTAGGA
>Ga0194119_10001084_pt1 | contig 50642 bp, 48 predicted proteins | sample TA2MahC100mmetaG_FD_148620 | JGI IMG/M metagenome (GOLD analysis project Ga0194119, IMG submission 148620) | Freshwater microbial communities from Lake Tanganyika, Tanzania - TA2015018 Mahale Deep Cast 100m | ecosystem: Environmental > Aquatic > Freshwater > Lake | place: Tanzania: Lake... | reverse complement strand
TGGGTCGAAATAGACTTGAATTGCCTCGATATGCCCTGTTTGTCCTGACGAAACTTCCTCATAAGAGGGATTCTCTTTCTGCCCACCGGTGTAGCCTGAGATGACCTTGACGACTCCGGGCAATTTTTCAAAATCCGCTTCGGTACACCAAAAGCACCCGCCTGCAAATGTGGCCTTTTGCAAAAATTTATCCTCCTGTTTCAATTCCTGTTGAATTTTTTCAGACTTCTGACATCCACTGATGAAAACCAGCATCACTGTTAAAAAGAGTAATATCTTCGTCTTAGATCATCTCCTTTAATCTGCCAGTATGAAACAACCCTTTGTATTTAATTTGTGCATGGTCATCTGGTTTGTCAAGGAGAGTAGTGTAAATACCGAATTACCGTTGCCTGATACCGATTTATTGTCATATCATGGCCCATCTTAATCTGGCCGCCACATATATTAGAATGGACCGGGAGGAAGAGGCCCGTGCTGAAGCTGCCGAGGTTCTCAGGATAAACCCTAAGTTCTCTTTGGATAATTTTGCAAAGAAACTTCCACCACCCAAGGATCAACCACGAAGAGACGAATATATCAGTGCCCTGCGCAAGGCTGGCCTGAAGTAAAACCAGGTAACGAACTATCGTTGCCTGGCACCAGTTTTAGATTTGGGTGTCTATGATGTAATGGACTGAGGTATCCGATTTGCAAAAAGTGTTTGTAAGCGATGTCCTGAATCCTAATGTAGTGAACGATGTTTCGAACGTCACCATTTATAAATTAATGGATTGGATGAACTGTTGTTCAGAGACAAACTGAGACAAGGCGCTTTCGAGGCAGCCGTAAAAACCTTTGGTTGGTTCAGAATGATTCAATAGGTAGGTGTTTGTACCCGTAATGGATTTACTAAATATTTTCTCCCCTGTTGACGTGTTTACAAGTGCCATGTCAAATGAGGCTCGGTATATGCGTTCTCGGCTATTAGTCTCTGTTTCAAGACCGGACAGTACCACTTGGAAAGCAATTTGAGACCTTGATGAAAATTCGTCTTTTCTATTTAGAATTTCTCTATGAGTTACGAAATATGCTGGGACCCCTCTTTTTTTAAGAAATTCTCTAACTTCTTGCATCATTCGTTTCACATCCGGTGAACAGGCCTCAATGTCTTTCGTTATTTTAGAATCAAACCTTTCAATTTTATTCAATCCAAGTGGTGGAGTGATAATTAAACCCTTTTCCGTTTTTTCTCTATCAACTAGATCTTTTTTGCTTAGTTTCATCTCTTGTTCACACTGTGATGAATACATTCCTGCAAGCGAAGGAATACCGAAAATGACAACAATACTATCTTTATTTTTAATATTTATACTCTTCTCAATTTTATTTCTAGCCTCAAAATACAAATGTTGTTCAAAATGAATTTTATGTTCTCCCTCAGGCAAATTCAATGCATATAACTCATATGACTTGGGAAGTGTTTTCCAACATCTGATATCCGCTTCTGGAGTGACCGCCCCTCCTGCCCCTTGTGCTATAAGGCCAATCACCTGCATGGTGATACCTGCATAGCCACCTACCTGCCCACCAGACTCAGTTAGAACCTTGCCAATTGAGACAGATGTATCTCTGAACGCTACTTTTCCTTTCAAAATTGCATCCATCCTACGACCACCACGAGTTGTTGCTTGAAATTCAATATCTGCAACATTCGTTATTGGAGTTGAATTTAAATTCTTTCCATCAATAAAAATTTTAGGGGTAGGGACATCAACGTTCACCCCCTCAAAAATAACAACCTGTGCATCTTTTCCCTTTCGTACCTTAATAGGTGCTCTTCCAGTCGGTATTATTATAAGAGTATTATACTCACCATCATACATAGCATTGAGACTGGCCTTTGCATCAATTGCTTCTGATAGGTGTTTAATCTTCTTGTCTAACTCAAAAAGTTGAGTTTTTAACTCACTATCAGTTGCTTTTGCGCCGTCCTTTTTTCGTTTGTCCGGCGAGGTTTTCAACAATGCAATTTTGTCGAGTCGTTCAGCAAAAATACTACGAACGTCAGGATGGGTAACACGATAGTTCTCAACAGCCATCTCACGGTGTTTAATAAAATTATCCCGGTCACCTCTTAAAAGGTGAATTTTTGCCTGTAGAAGATTCAAAAGTGTATAATCACTATCATATAAATTTTCTGTAGCATCGGAATCGGATAAAGTCGCAGTTTTCAACGCCGCTAACGCATTGTCATAATCGCCCTTATCAAGAAGGAGAAGAGAAAGTAAAAGCAAACTTGTTGCTTGCTCGTATGGATCTCCACGATAAATTTTTTCTTCTTCCTTACCAAATTTCGAGAGTGCCTTCTCCTCGCGTTTATGGTCAACATATGTTTCTATCAATTTATAACTTTTTATAAAGCATCTTTCTGCATTTGCATAATCACCTAGTGCTAAATAGCTATTTCCAAGTTCGTTAATATAAAGAGTTAAGCTTGGGTGCTCATAGATGGAGAGGTTTTTAAAAATTTTGATTGCGTCGTGATATTCACCTTTCCAGTAGTGTTGCCTCCCTTTGTCGGCAATGACTTCCATTTCATTTATTTCTTTAAATGAAATCATAACTTTATCATTATCAGCGGAGACCAACTGATAGAAAATAGGTAAAGTTGGAAAAAGTATTAAAATAAAAACTATTGTTTTAAAAAACCTGTTCTTCATAGTTGTCTTTTTTATTTGGATATCGAATTTTTCACAGCTTAGGGTTTAGCATCCCTAAGTATCTCACTAATAATCTTGTTATTGAAGTCTTCTATTGCTTTAAGCATTGCCTCTTGTGTAATATCTTTTGTCGGATCATTGCCCATCGGTTGATTTACTACTACTGAAGTTTTCGCTAATACTTCTTTCTTTCCATTTTTATTTTCAAATACAGTCAAGGATCCGGAAATTCTGAATTGATATGAACCGGTTTTAATACCAAAAGAAGTGGTTGGTAAAAACCATCCCCATATGTGTATGTCAATTTCTGCCGATAAAATAGCTTGTGTGTTCACAATCTCGAAGTGTTTCTCTAATTTGTTTGTTATACTTTGCCTTATCAACTCCTTCAGAGTGCTTCCTTTAATTCCCTCCATTTTTGTACGCATCTCAGATGAGCGACCGGCTGCCACGACAAGTCCAACAATTCCTCCAGAGCCTGAATCCATAAACTGGGGTTTTTCGGGGCATTTCGTTACACCAACCGACATTTCAATATCCTTATTAAAGAACTCAACAGGGATAGACTTTGGAACTGTTGCACACCCATAACATATGAATATTATCGCTGAGATTGATAAAAGAAAATATCTCTTGGTCATACTTAACCCCCTTCTTACTTATAAATGTTGTCCCATAATTTTCGTCCCCGTATATTTCGTTCTCTATCCTGTAAAACAATTGCGGGAACCTCAAGAATATCACCAACTTCTAACAAAGGAGAATTGTCCATGGGTGCTACTTTTGAAAACTCTTCCCCCTCCTCAATTACATGATAAATCCCAACTTTTATACCATATTTCATTAAAATAAATTCCAAATCCATGGAGAAACTTCCAGCCTGTTTTTGGGATATTCTATAACCAATAAATTTTTGTCCTTTTCGAATTCCGTCAAATCTCCCACGGTCTATAATCATAAAATTATCAGCTCTATCCATTATAAAACAGCGCCACGCAAGAAAGGATACTTTCTCCTCTAATTCAACGACCGCTTTTCGAATACACTCCCCCATAGATTTTTCCCATGAATTAATGGCGTAAAGAGTGTTTCCAGATTTCCCATCAATTAAATAGATGAAGCTCCCTTTTCCTTTAATGCCAACCCCAAATTTAGCAAGAAGGACAAGTGGTAAATCATTAATTGTTACTTTAGTCGCACTACTCCCTAAATTTTGTATTATCCCATATTGGTTGAATACAGGACGAAAAACCTTAGATCTAGAGATCTCTAAATTTAAAAAATCTACAGCTTTCGCCCAATCGTCAGTATCAATGGTAATACCTTCTTTCAATAATAGGGTCTTCCAAGCTTCCGTTTTAATTATAAAACTATGCTCATCTGCAATTTTCCCACTATGTGGAAAAGTCAAAACATAAACACGTTGTTTTAAAATCCAGGATTCAAATAGAATATTGGTCTCTTTCGATTCTCTTTCGGAGGCAAAGGTTAGAGAAAATACAATGGAAATAGCAACCATGATAGCAAATAATGTATAATAAACTCGATGAGTAAACCTATTTTCCATTGAATCCTCTTCTCATTTCAAAATTTCTGATATGATAATCTGGTAATATGTACCATTCTTCAAAGGACATATAGCTTTATATTGAGTAGTTGTTCCTCGGATCATTTTTATGGATTCCCAATTTGACTCATAAATGGGAGGGATACTCAAACCTGAACTGTTGAATGGCTTATCATAAAAAACGGTTTTTACGGAAAGGACAAAGTTAGGACTCCGATCATCATACCAATGGAGACCACCAATATTTCTTAACCCAATCATAACTTCTAAAAAGCCAGCATCATTTCTCCGCGTGGTTTCATAGGTAACCTCAATATAATCCCTTAAGGATTTTGTACCAATGAGTGACATTTCTTTAGGACGGACAAATACAATTGTCCCTTCTCTAGAAATGTCATAGGGTGTCGCCCTTTGCACATTGTATGTGCTATGCCAATCGGCTCTCTGTAAATCCGTCGAGGGTGCCCGACATCCCCAAACTATAAATATAATTAGTATATTGATAAAGATAATAGACATTCTGTCCATTTGAATCCCCTTTCTTAAAATGTTAGCGATAAACAGTACCCGTGCTCGACTTTTTCTTTGTTTCATAAGCGTCTTCCCACAGTACCTCATTAGTAATTGGGTTCACTAATTGGAAACTTAACATTAAATAATCGGAACGAGCTCCACCTACGGTGGCTTTGCTTAATCCCATAAGTTCTCCCGTCAGGATATAATTAGATTTCCCAAGCCCAGACATCATCTTCCTCTCTATTTTAATGAGTTTTTCTAAAGGAATAGTTCCTGTTCCCGCATCAATCAACCATATATTGACAAATTTATCTACATTTGCTTCATTATGGACGCCTTTTGTAGAACCTTCTATCGTGAGACTTTTTGCAATGAATTCTCCACCAAGGAAATAATCCGCACCATAAAGATTTTTCAAGTGCCTTGTTTTTACAAGGCCCATATCTTTAATATCTTTCTCATCGAGTATCTCTTCTATAACCTTTCCATTCTTTTCACGAGATAGGAAGTAGATTCTCCCTTTTGATTTTTCGGCAATTTTTGAACGAATTAATGCCGTCAATGAATCTGCATTGAGGTCAACAAAGTTAGTATTTCTTATGGGTATAACTGCAATTGTTGGAGGTTGTTTTGCAGATTGAAAAAAAGAAGCATTAACAATATGATCAGCAACTTGATTAATCAGTTCATCCCAATATTCTTCATCTTGTTCTTGGATGATTTTCTTTCTGGTTCGCTGGTCAGTTGTTTGTGAAAAGAACCGTATTTTCCCTGACGACGTTTTGTTTAATTCAACACGCAATCGATTTATAAATATCTCATTATCAATAACAAAACGTGTGTTATTGCGTATTGGGGCTAATGCGATCCGAACTATTTCTGGGTGTTTACTAATTTCGGGTGTAGATAGGAGCGCAGCAGACATTTTTGTTGCTATTGTGCGAATATCACCGCTTTCAAAAAATGTTCCACCTAGATTATCTTCTTCGTCAGGTTGTAGAATTTGAGTTCGAGAAAGTTGTTCGACTTGAGGTGTTGCACAACTAGTCAATATAAATATTAATAATAAAAATAAAAAGCACCAGTTAATTATTATCCTGCTGTGATCAATTCCATTTTTCGATATATTAAAACTCATTTATACCCCCCCTAAAATACAAATATTTTTGTTGTTTAATTAGCTGAATTTCCTTATTGAAAGGTTATATAAAAATAAAAAAATTGTCAACACCAAAAAGAGATTGCGAATATTTTCTCAATATCGTTCAAATTTATTTGGAAATTATAATAACAAATTGAAATTATTGAAGTATTATGGCAAAAATTAGAAATTGCTATTCAAAACTGATATAGAGGGGGTAAATTTCCAGAATTATTAGTTGAAAGATGAATATTTTGGAGAAAGTAGGTAGTTATGCTAATTTAGTTAATGAATTTAATCCTAAACAGAATTACATCTCCAACCAGGAGTCGGAGTAGAGAATCTGGCCCATCAGGACGCGAACGGTTTTGACATAATTAGCTTCTTCCTTGCTCAGGGTGTTAAGGTCGATCGGCTCTTTGTCCATGACGCGATGGATCAATTGTTTCAGGTCCTCCCGTTTTCCTCTTGCAAAATTTTTGATCTCCTCGTCAAAGGCGTCGATGATGGCTGAGGACATGCCGTACCGCTCGAGCATGACGAGATAGGCCTGATTGAGGATGGGCCGGAGGTGATTCGGAGCACCATTGGAGACATTCGAAAGCCCGCAGGTTGATTTGATCCCGGGAGCGATCTCCTGAAGCTCTTTGAACATCTTCATGAACTCGACACAGCTGGGGACCTGAACCTGACTCTGGGGGCTGGTGATCGGCGTGATGATGGGGTCGATCCAGACGTCTTCATTCGGAATGCCATATTCCATGGCCTTCTGCATCAGTTCAGCAGCCAGCACGCCCCTCTCGTTGGCGTCGCGCGGAAGGCCGGAAGGACCCCAGAGCAGGGCAACCAGCCCTGCATCGTATTTTTGAGCAAGAGGGAATTTGGCCTCCATACTCTCCGGACGGGCCATGATCGAGTTGATCACTGCCTTTCCTTTTTTATTTTTATAGACACGGAGTCCTGCTTCAATGGCTTCTGCATTGACGGTATCCAGATAGAGGGGAGTATCCACCACTTCCTGAACGGTTTTGACGACCCACTCCATCAACTCTCCTCCGCCCTTTCTTGCAGGACCGAGGTTGATATCGAGATAATCGGCGCCGGCATTGGTTTCGGCCATGGCGAGTTCCTGGATGGGTTTGGGATCTTTTTCCCTCATTGCCGTTCCGATCTTTTTCACAACCACATTGAGGTTTTCACCGATGAGAATCATAGCATTGCTCCTGCAATGAGTTCGGAGTAATTAGTACAAACGCAATTAATTATTTGTAATTTCCAAATTCGAGATTCCGAAACAAGTTCGGAATGACACACTCTTTCTTGTCATGCTGAACTCGTCTCAGCATCTGATTTAATGCGTTTGTATTAGTTCGTAGTTCGGAGTATTTATTTTTTGCGCTCCGAACTCTGCAGGGCAATTCATGAATTGCCCCTACACCGAACGCCGAACTTTATATTTAGCCGCCCATCTTAAGAAAGGCGGTGAGGTGGGCCGCTTCTCTGGGTCCGATTTTAACCTTCCATTCCGGGCCGAGTTCCTCCTCAAGATCTCCACTGACCACTGAAACTGCTCCGGGAATGATCACCTGCCGGTGCTTTACCTTCTCTGCAATACCGCTTTTCTTGATGAAGGTGCCAATCGCATCGCCCACAAATTTTCCGGCAGCCCAGGCTGTGAGCACGGAAAGCCCCTCGGTGTCCATGACCAGAAGCCAGCTTGGAATCCGGCTCGATTCAATCTCGCCTGAGACGATGAAATATGTAAGTGAAAAATTAACCGTAACCAATACAGGTGAATCCTCATTGGGGTTGCCGATGGGATAGATCCCTTGCTCCATCATCATCGGACGCTGGGGGTCGGTATAGATATTGAGCCGTTCAACGAGAAGTGGAAAGAGGCTTTCTCCCTGAAAATCAGACAGAACAATGATGCCGGCATACTTTGCTACAAAAGTTGCGGCGATCAGGGCTTCCTTCATCGGATCGTCCGTCATTTCACAGGGGAAAGTGATGGTAGGAAATCCGAGGGAACGGTTTTTCTGGAGAAGGGCCGACCGCCGGATTGCCACCTCGTCTTCAAAAGCCTTGCCAAGCGTTCTCGATCCCGGATCGAGGACAATATCTTTTAAACCCGCTTCAATCAGTTTGTCAGAAATCTGGGAAAGGTTTTCTAAGCTGTTGGCTTTGATTCCCAGAGGACAATGATGCTCTTTGGCAAGGTTTGCCAAGACTTCCCAATTGCTTTCGGTCGCTGCATAGATGAGTGGAACACGATCTGCAGAAATTTTAACTCCCGCAGCAAGGGCCTCTACGTTTTCACTCATCAGGATGAGGGCAGCATCTGTTTCTGACTTCGCTTTCTTTACCAATGGTTCGAATTTCCCCGAATCCCCTGATTCATTCTTTAGAGCAATCATTTCCGGTCTCAGGATGAGTCCCACCCTTTCATACCTTAATTCTTTGAATCGCTTTAAACGGCCTTCGATTTCGGATTCAGGCATTGTGTCGCTGATGAGGATAGCAAAGCCGGGTTTATTCACGAAGGTTTTTTCATGACGGAAGAGAACGGTTTCCCCTCCGATCTTGACCACATTTTCACCTGAGCCAATGGCGAGGGGCCGTATGGGAGGGGCGGAGGCTTCGGACAGCTGGGCCTTGGCTTCCTCAGAGACATAAGGGCAGGAAGACAGCTCTGCTTTACCTGCGGCCAGATTCATCGCAAATGCAAGACAGGTCGGAACGCCGCACTCCTTACAGTTGGTTTTAGGCAAAAGTTTGAATATCTGAATCCCTGTCAAAGCCATGAATACGCTCCTTTCAAATATCGTGATCCGTGAATCGTGAATGGTGATTCGTCAGCAATCATCAATTTCGAGTCACGATTCACGAGTCACAAATCACGTTTCATTATCCCAAAATTGGATCCATCGAGAGGGCAGGGTGGTTTTTTTCTGTGAGGAAGTTAAGAATCTCCTCTTCAGTGGTTCCAATGGTTTCGTCTGCGATCATATCGATGAAATCCGGAATGCCGATCTCCTGGGATCGTCTGAGCAACCGTTCCCGAAGCTCATCCTTTAGCATTTTGGGCATCCAGACAAGCCGTTTGATTCCGCCATCTCCGACCAGCCATTTTCTCTGCGTGATATTGTATTTGCTATGACCGACAAAACCAGGTGTGACCTGTCCCCCTCCTACGGAGCCCGCGAGCGTTGTAAACTTCATCCCACAGGGGGTCATCCCTGGAAAGTCACGGTTGACGGTCATCACACCATTGCACATCGGCAGCACAGCTGCAATACATTCACAACACCCGCAGGTCGTCATCGGATCGTACATCAGACTGTAGAAGTTATAATGATCGACCTTCTGGCGCGAAGCTTTATAGACGAACTCGTTGACACCCTTCCACTGGCCAAGTTTACCATCGATCACCTCTCCTTTTGGGACGGGTTGATTCGGCCCGGTGGCATTGATCTCAAAGGAAGCTTTGCAATCCATCCAGTTGTATGCGCCGCATAGCCCTGTCCTTTCCGGACTGATGACGCATACATGGCTTGGCGCAAAGGACTGGCAGAGCGTGCAGGAGTAAAAGGTATCGATGGTCTCGTCAGTCATCCCTTCGATACGGATATCCCTTTTCTGGTAGACGTCTCTTGCCTGGGCAAGGACCCGATCGACTTTCTCCTTATCGGTATAGATCTTGACCTGGACTTTATCGAAGATGGCTCCGAAGTCCTGGTGAAACTTCGCATGGAGGATTTTGCCGAGATGAGAGAAACGGAATCCCTTCTCCACAGCCCCCTTACTGATCCTTATCCAGGCAATGTCCCTCTGGCCGATATGCATTATTCCTTGGGCGTAGTTGATGAGGTGGTGGATCTGACGCTCGAGAATCGGTTCAAAGTCTTCCTGCATCTGCCGGCCTGCAACTTCGGCGACGATGGCAATGGGAAGCCGTCCGGAAGGTCCACCCTGATCCAGATCGGGTCCGATGAGCTCCACCCTTCCGTCTTCCACTTCATCCATAGGCTTGGAGGTCACCCATTCCACGGCGTGGGTTCGTCCTCCTCCGCATTCCACTGCGATATCTTCGCCCCTGACTCTCTCCCCTTCAAAGGCGGGGCCATAAGAGACCGGAATCGGGACTTCGGCGACTGCCACCTTTAACCCCCTCACCTCTGCGGCTCTCTGGACGATCTGATCATGAGGGACGTTTGAGACGACATGCTCATAGGTGCAGACACCGGTGGGCAGAATCTCGGGGATGGGCGTATCGGCGATCGTAGGAAATCCCCAGTTGATGGCGCCGGCGGCGTTGGCGTACCATTCATCCGTGACGAATCCAAGAGGCATGACAAAGGCAAAGGTCCGGTCCTTGTTGTAGATCAGGTTTTTTCGAAAGTCGCCGGGTTTGACTCCACCAAACGCCATGGCCACCCTGCAGGCAAAACCAATGGCAAAGACAGCAGCCGAAACATCAGGCCCAAAAGAGACCAGCCTCGTAGGCCACCCGATCTGGACTCCTCCCTCAACCAACTGTTCAGAAAATCGTTTCCCTGCGTATTCGGCGCACATAAAAATATAGAGGTTTTTTTCCTGAAGCTCGGTGGCGATCTTTTTTGCAATTTCAGGCGAGGGAGCAGCGCCCACGATGGCGGCAAATCCCGGCGCTGTGCCATCTACGAATTCAACCCCGCGTTTACGAAAGATGACGTCGTCAGCTGCGCCCAGCCAGATATTGTCGGGCAGAGGGTCTTCCTGCTTCGTGTAGAAGTTCGGGTTCTCTAAGTAGCGGATGGCCTCGATGATCTCTTCTGCGAAGAAGGTTGCCATTCCCGCATCGAGGGCAGGGCCCAAGTAAGGGAGGTGGACCTTCTCTTTGACCAGAGGTGGCAGAAGGGATCTCGTTCTTTGAAGAACGGGTTTCACATCTCCCAATTTCTTGATAGGAGTTCCGAGGATGGCGTAGATAATGGGGAGATAATAGGCCGTATTGGGAAAACCGACCTCCTGATCGGGCCCCCATTTCTGAAGAGCCTCTTCGTATTTCTTCTCAGCCCTTTCGACAATCTTATGAGCTCCCCGAATGGCAGCAGATGCTATGATCTTCGACACGGATAACCTCCCTATAATGATCGTGTCCGTGTCTCGTGTCACGTGTCCGTATACAAAAATTTATTAACGGTCACGGTCACGGAAAACGGTCACGTTTTTTATGTTTTATGCGGCATCCAGTTCTCTTCGTTTGGCCATATCGAAGAGGACCCGATCTCTGGCCTTGTCAATGCCAAGGGCTTTACGCTTTTTGTCAATGTGCTCGATCATCAATTTTGCGGCTTTTACAGGATCGGGTTCAAACCCCCATTTCCCTTTTACACTGTTTTCAAATTCTTCGAAGAGATGTTTCGTCACCACATCGCTTCCTGAGGTTGGCCAGGTCACACCGAATACGGTGAAGACGCCTGAGGCGACGAAATAGTGGCCAATGGCAAGCGCCTTCTCGCTCATCCACTCGAGTGCGGCCCCGGCTGCAGGAAGGTCGCTGATATCATCTCCCAGGCCTCCGTCTTTTACTACGGCAGTGGCTGCCATCAGGATCCGGCTGTTGTCCACGCAGGCGCCCATGTGAAGAACGGGTGGGAGACCGACCGCCTCACAGACTGAAGCCAGACCGTCTCCGGCATATTGCCTTGCAGCCTCCGGCGTAAGGAGACCGCCTTTGCCTGCGGACATGGCACTGCAACCAGTGACCAGACAGATCACATCGTTTTTGATCAGCTCCTTGATAAGGGTGAAGTTGGGATCGTCGTGAGTGACGCGGGCGTTGTTGCAGCCAACCACACCCGCAATCCCGCGAATCCGACCGTTGATGATATTGTCGTTGAGGGGCCGGTAAGAGGCACGGAACATACCACCCAAAAGGTAATTGATCGTCTCATGGCTGAATCCCACGACCGTATCGGTTGTCTCGGAAGGGATGTCCACATTCGGTTTGCGATTCTTAAAGTTCTCGACGGCCTCCAGAATAATCCTCTTAGCTATATCGGGAGCGCGGTGTTCATCGAATTCGATATGAACAGCTCCTTCAATCTTGGCCCTTGGGGAAGTGGTGATCAATTTGGTGTGATAACATTTAGCCACCTGCGCTAACGACTGCATTTCGCACTGGACATCAACCACCATAGCATCGACGACGCCGGTGACAATGGCCAATTCCTGCTGCAGGAAATTTCCTCCCACTGGAATTCCATGGCGCATCAAGACCTCATTGGCGGAGCAGCACATTCCCGTGAGATTGATCCCTTTTGCGCCCACGGCTTGGGCAGCCTTCTGAATCTGGGGGTCGTGTATTACGGTGGCAATGACCTCAGGTAGAACAGGTTCGTGTCCGTGGATGACCAGATTTACTTCATCCTTTTTAAGTACGCCGAGGTTGATCTTCCCATAGACAGGAACAGGGGTTCCGAAAAGAACGTCCTGGAGCTCGGTGGAGATCATGGAGCCTCCCCATCCATCAGCCAGAGCACACCTGGCCGCGGAATAGAGAAGGTCCTGATATTCCTGATCGACTCCCATGCAGGTTCGATGGAGGAGTTCCACCACTTCCCGATCGATCCCCCGTGGAGTAATCCCTAAGTTTCTCCAGATCTGCTGCCTTTTGAGGGGGGCTCGCTTTGCAAGGAGGATTTCACCATCCTGTCTCCCGAATTCAGATAGAGCCTTCTGACCCACATCAATGGCAACCTCCTTAACAGATCGATTTCCGATCTCAACCCCGAGGTCCATGGCCAGTTGGTAGAGTTTCTGCTCGTCCTTGATTTCGAACCCCGGAACCTTGCCTTTGGCTGTGGATAAAAACAGTTCCGTCACCCCTCGTGCGTGGTCGGAGTGAGCGGCTGTCCCCGCGGCCACCATCCGCGCAAAGTTACGGGCAGAGATCGTTTCTGCAGTAGCGCCACAGAGCCCGACTCTCTTGGCCTTTTCGTCCCCCTTCTTTTTGGGAACACGACAGGGTCCCATCACACAGTTTTTGCAGCAGCTTCCTTCTGCTCCGATGGGGCAGGGTTTCATGGCATCGGCCCTGTCAAAAATGGTTTCACAACCATCCGCCTGTGCCTTTTTCAGCATATGAATCGTCGCCGGATCAATACTCTTCTTTTCTATATCAGACATGAATTCCTCCTAGTTCACTCTAATTCCCCTTTATCCCCCTTTGTCAAAAGAGGGTCCCGCGAAATGCGGGATTACCTCCCTTTGGCAAAGGGAGGCGGGGAGGGATTTTAAATGTTTATTAAAAACCGATAACTTACTTTCCTTTCAAATCTGAAATCATCTCCCGGACCAGTTTTATCGCGTCGGGATGTCTCATCACCAAAACATCCGCCCCTGCCAGGAGAAGCATAGTGGCTGTGATGGCTTCCATCAGGATGCCCCTCTTTTGGGGATCACCTAAAGAAGGGGCCTCCTCAGCCGATGCCTTTGCCTCCTTCGTCTTCCATACCTCTTTCGCCAAATTGCAGATGATGGGGAACTGGAGCCTCTCGTCCTGCTGGGTGAGGGCAGCCATCCTGTCCCTTTCCATGACGGAATAGGTATATTCGATTCCATATCCCAATCCACCTGTGGTCGGGTCAACAACGATCTGGCCGTCAGGAATTCCCAAATTTCCGAGGAGGATATTGAGCTGTTTAGCAAGGTTGATGTCGATGGGAGAAGAGGCGATGGCAGCATGTTTGTATCCGATTGCTCCTGCACCGACCTGCTTGTAATTGCTTTCAACTACGGGGCCGATAATAAGGTTCAACCCATCACATACCTCAGCGACCTTTCGAAGGACCTCTCCATCCTTTTCGGCATTTGAGCTTCCCCATACGATCAAAGGGACATTGATCGAAGTAGCCACTTTTTTAACAGTTGCCGCGGCCTCTTCCGCAGACCGGTTCAGACCGTTCGGATCGGTGCTGACAAGTTGGAGGGTGATCAGTTCTGCGCCGTAGGTATCAATACATTTCTTCGCCCAGGCCACTGGATCGTTGACCACATCCTTGAAGGGTTCAAGGGCGGTCTCCGGCCAGTCTTCAGGAGGAGTGTCATAAACCTCCATGGCGATTCGGGGAGGATGAGGCATCTCTCCCTCGAAGAGATAAAAGGGATAGGAGGTTCCTCCTCCAATGGTCACTGCTTTTGGTCCATTTCCAAGGGTGACCTCTTTGATCATCCCCGTATAGTTAATCTCGGGCATCTCGAATGGCATGGGGTTTACCTCCGTTTTATCGTGCCTAATCCTTTATAAAAAAATCTTCCGCAAAAAAGATCGTCGTTATACTTTGATCTAAATCCGAAGCACGAAATCCGAAATTCGAAACAATCTCAAATGTCCAAATTTTAAAATATTCCAAAAAAAATAGTTTATAGAACATAAGTTTTGAAAATTCGAATTTGTTTCGGATTGGTCCTAAGAGGACGCTTCGCCCGATATTCGAAATTCGAGCTTAGTTCCGGCTGTGCCGGACTAGGCCTTTGTTTTCCTTTTTTCACTTCCAAACCATTCGTCACTGAACCAGTAACGTTCCCCGGTCTTGAGATAGGCGAGCATCTCTTCTCGGCTTCTCATTTTTCCCCTCCAGTTCATCGGAGTTTCGGGTTTTCCTTCCTCAAAAGTAGAGCCTAAAATCTCCACCTTTTTCCCGTTGAAAGCGACCTTTTCATCCTTTTGATATTCAGCCATCAGGCGCCTCCCTTTAAAAAATTCTCTATATTTTATCGTAACATTCGATCCGAAAGTTGTCCATCCAGTAAAAGAATGGATGGCTGAAAGGCGGTTTCCTCTATCCTTTAATATATCATCCATATTATGACGAATCATTGACTTAAATCAATAATCGGTTTAGAAATATAAATACGTTTCTTATTACAATTCCTCATGGGTGGGGAGTCACCATCAAACCAAGAAAATCGATAACCCCCCTATATTCCCCCCTTAATATAAGGGGGGATGAGGGGGGGGGTTAGGGTTGCGTATAAAAGATTAAGATAGAATAAACGTAGCCATTTATTAATGATAAGGGTCCCGCGAAAAGCGGGATTACCGGTGAATCATTCACTAATTATCGGAACAATACCTAAAAAGGAGGAAATAGATATGGAGCAGTGGCAGCAGTGGTTTCAGGAGAAACAGGTTGAGAGAACGATCAATGCATTGAAGAAGAATAACTTCGAGGCCGTCTTTGTCCCGGATTCCAAAGCCGCCTGTGAAGAGGTGCTGAAGCAGATACCGGATGGAGCGACCGTTGGCGTGGGAGGTTCGGTCACTCTGATCCAGGCGGGATTGCCGGAGGCGCTGGCAAGTCGGAATATCCAGCTTATCTGGCCTATACGCCAGGGTAAAACACCGGGTGAAATTTTTGACCTGATACGAAAATCTTTTTCGGCAGATGTCTTTCTATCGGGCACGAATGCAGTAACCGAAGATGGAAAGTTATTTAACGTAGATGCTACAGGCAACCGTGTAGGCGCCATGTTCATCGGCCCCAAGAAGACGATCATTGTCACTGGCGTTAATAAGATTGTTAAGGATGTAGACGCTGCGGAGAAACGGGTTAAGGAATGGGTTGCCCCCCAGAATGCAAAACGGCTCGGTCGGAAAACGCCCTGCGTTGAAACAGGGGTCTGCGCCGATTGCAAATCTCCTGATCGAATCTGCAATATCTATGTCACCCTGGCGAAAAAGCCAGTGCGCACCGATGTGTTGGTGATTCTGGTAGGAGAACAGTTGGGAATTTAGGGAATCAGGTTACCAGGGTATCAGGGGGCAGGATATCAGGGTATCTGGATAATCAGGAAGACATAAGATAAAAAATTTTTAACCTGATGCCCGAATGGCCTGATATCCACTTCCTGATATTCTGATATCCTGATAACCACCAAACCTTGTTTCGAATTTTCCTTTTGACCTACTCGGTCAAAAGGATGCGTACATCCACTGCGATAGCTCCTTTTTCAAGGGCTATCACCGGGTTAATATCAATCCCCCCGATTTCAGGGAAATCGACCATCAACTGAGAGAGCCTGAGAAGCATCTCCACAATTGCGTCGATGTCTGATGGTCGTTCTCCCCGCACTCCCTTGAGGATGCTGGCTCCTTTCAATTCAGAGATCATCTCCGCTGCTTCTGAGCGATTGATAGGAGCCACCCGCAGGGAACTTTCCTTCAGCACCTCCACATAGATTCCCCCCAGGCCGAAAAGAACAACCGGTCCAAAAGAGGGATCCCGTTTCGCTCCCAGGATGATTTCCTTTCCATTGAAAATCATCTTTTGAAGGAACACACCTGTTTTATTCCCCGGAGACAGGTTCATCATTCTATCATAGGCTTCTTCCGCTTTTTTCAGGGAGTCGATATGGAGCATCACTCCTCCCACATCTGATTTGTGAGAGATCTCCGAAGAGATGACTTTCATTGCCATCGGAAATCCTATTTTCCCGAGGGCCTGTTTCAAATCATCCTTTCTATAAACCACCTGATAGTCGGCAACGGGAATGCCGTATGCTTGAAGTATTTCTATGGCTTCCGGAAGGAATGGATCCCTTTTGTCCTCGATTGCTTTTTGAAAAATCATAGAAACGCGACTCTTATCAACGGGATAAAAAAGAGGTTCTTCCCTCGATGTTGTCAGTCTTCGGTAGTGGTCACTTGAGATGGCGAGGGCGGTTAAGGCGTCCTCAGGTTCTGTGAAGATGGGGAAGTCAATTGTTCTCTTGATATAAGCCAGTTCTTCCTCATCGGTGTTGTATTGGAGGGCAACCGGTTTCTGATAACGGAAAGAGAGGTCTTTTACAGCCTGGACGAACTTGCGGGAAGGTTCTTTTTCCTCTGCTGTGGCACCGTGCATAAAAAGGATTGAATGGACCACCGGAAATCTTAAAGCTTGTTCGAGAATATTGGTGTAGAGGTCGAAATTGAAGAGATCTCCAAGATCGAGCGGGTTGGTGGGCTGGATCACCTTTGCCCGGAAAAGGCTATGAAACTGTTCCTGAAGTTTTGGATCTGGAGGGAGAAGACGGAATCCATGCCGTTCCGCCGAATCAGCGGCCACCACTCCAATTCCTCCGGAGCGAGAAATGATCACCAGGTTTTTCCCTTTGCAGGGTGGCAAAGAGAGAATCTTAACTGCGTTTACAAAGGACCGGAAATCCTTTGCGCGGATGATGTCAGCCTGTTTCAGGGCGGCATCCACCACACTGTCATCATTGGCCAGTGCTGCGGTGTGAAGCTTTGCAATTTGGCGGCTTCCTTCTCCGGTGTTGGCCTTGTGGATGATGATCGGTTTGGATGTGGATCGGGCAATCTCCATCAACTCTTTTCCCCGCTCGAGGCTTTCGAGATAGAGGCCGATGATCTCGGTCTGAGAATCTTCGATGAGATACTTCAGATAATCGACCTCATTGAGGTCTAATTTGTTTCCCATGCTCACGATCTTAGAAAGCCCGACATTGGCGCTAATCATGAGGTTTGCATACGTGAGAAGAACACCACCGCTTTGGGCCAGAAGGGAAAATTTTCCTTTTATCACTGGTCCTCTTCTCATCTTGACAAAAGGAACGACAAAGCCATTATGGACATTGGTGATTCCGATGCCATTTGGCCCCACGACCCGGATTCCCCATTTCTTTGCCGTCTGATGGACGGTTCTCTCAAGCTCTGCCCCTTCCTCCGAATATTCCCTGAAGCCCCCGGTTTCGATGATGGCCCAGGAGATCCTCTTACGACCACAGGCCTCGATCAGGTCAGGCACAGTTTGAGCAGGGGTGAGGATCACGGCCACATCAATGCCATCGGGAAGTTGATCGACGGAGGTGAGGATTCTTCGTCCGAAAAGGACGCTGTCTTTCCTTCCCAGAAAGAAGATTTCGCCATCGAATTTAAATTCGAAGAGGTTTTCAACAATATTTCTCGCAAGGTTATCCGGCCTATCAGAAACGCCGATCACCACCACCGATTTCGGATAAAAAAGCTGTTGCATGAATAATCCTCCCATCCCCTTCACCCCACCCTCTCCCCATGGAGGCTGTGTCACAATCCCCTTTTCGTCATTGCGAGCGACCGGAGGGAGCGTGGCAATCTCAGGATTATCAATACGTTATGAGATTGCTTCGGTCGTTTCACTCCCTCGCAATGACATTACGACACAGCCTAAGGGGAGAGGGAAAGGGTGAGGGGAATTCTCATATTCCCTTCGAAAAGGCTTCGGCATAGCCGGTCAATTCCACATAACCTTTTCCTTTGATGGAATGGCCCTGGTATTTTCCTTCAACCTTAACACTTCCTTCCCAGTAAGTCACCCGTGTTGAGGCGTTGGTGATCAACTCCTGATCCTTCACTGTAGGAGACAAGGTCAATTCGATTCCGTAACGGGGAAGGTGGACCTTCCACCGTGAAGGATAAACTGCATTGCTCTTACGACTCTTCCAATGACTCAGGATTTCAATCCGGAATTCTTTAAGGGGAAGGTGTTCACTTCTTCCATCAGGAAAGATGGCCGTTCCACTGGAATAAGGATCAGGTTTTCCATCTTTATGCCTGATCTGGTAGAGCATTAAATCCACTCCGTTATCGAGCTGAATACTGAACCAATCCCAGCCGACCTGATATTGACGGAGCTGGCTTGAACCGAATTCATGGTCCATCCAGCTCATTCCCAGGACAGCGAGCTCTTTTCCCCTTAAAAAAATCCTTCCTTCGGTTGCTAAACGGGGGATCGAATAGTAGTGAGATGCAAATCCTTCCCCTTCGGCTTTCTGACTGATCCCGTTTTGTCCATGAATGATTGAGCTTTTCCCGGGTGTGAGCAGAAGTTCGATTCCGAAGTCCTTGCCTCCGGCCTTTAAAAAGTGATTCTGCGATTGATACCCTTTCAACTCAACTAACCAATCCTCTATCCATACCCGAAAGGGTTCTTTACTTCCGTAGATTGAAGCGCCGGCTTCGCCAAGACTGCCCCGGCTCATCTTTTCCCTGTATTCAAAATGATTCTTCGATTCATCGGTGAGGGCGAGATGTGCAAAATAGAGATCCTGAATGGCCCACTTCGATTTTTTATCATTCCTCTCCTTTCTCAAACCTGTCCTGAAAAAGGTAAGCTGATAGCCGAAAGACTTTTTATCTTGAGTCTGAAGATGGCCGGTGTAGTACCACCATTCGGTTTTAAATTCGGGATGTGAATAGTGGTCTTGAGGAAACGAAAAAGTTCTTCCCGGCAGCGCCCGTTTGAACTCCTCAGAACATATCTTTACAGGAGATAAAAGAAGAATAAAGAGCAATCCTGAAATGATAATTTCTCTTTTTTTCATGACAAACCACCCTCACTAATACTAAAGAGAATTAACATATTTAGAGTGGTTTTTTATTGTAAAGGCTATCAAGGGGGCTTTGGGGAACACTGATCATATCCCTTATCACATGGATGTAGATCATCGTTGTCTCCACATGTTTATGACCCAGTAAATTCTGTATCTCCCTGATATTCACTCCATTCATCAAAAGGTGTGTGGCAAAGCTGTGTCTGAGAGTATGCACGGATGCATGCTTGACAATGCCTGCTTTCTGAGCCGCTTCTTTCACGGCATTCTGAATCGTCTTTTCGGAGATATGATGTCGCCTTATCTTCCCACTCCTTGGGTCAACAGAAAGCTTTGATGATGGGAACACATACTGCCATCCCCATTCCTTTACAGCATTTGGATATTTCCGTTCCAGGGCATCTGGAAGATAGACTTCCCCGTATCCTCCAGAAAGATCTTTATCATGAAGTTGCTTGACTTCATCAAGGTGTTTCTTAAGCATGCCCTTTACGGTCTGGGGTAAAATTGTCGTTCTGTCCTTATCTCCCTTGCCTCCCCTTACAAAAACCAGGTTTTGGTCGAAATCTATGTCTTTAACTCTCAAACGGGCAAGCTCTAAAAGACGGAGCCCCGACCCGTAAAGTAACTGAAGAACCAGAAGATTCAAACCTTTTATATGTTTAAACAAAGATTGAATCTCTTCTGGAGATAAAACAACCGGAAGTTTCTGTCCGCGCTTTGCCCTTACTGTTTTACTCATGTCACCAAGCTCAGCTTTAAGGACATCCCTGAAGAGAAACAGAAGTGCATTAAAAGCCTGGTTCTGTGTTGAGGATGAAACTTTTTTTGTCATAGCAAGATAACTCAGAAAATCTCTTACATCGTCCGGGTCCAAGCCGGCAGCTCGAACATCCTTTTTCTTTATTTTTGATGTGTAATCGAAGAACCTTTCAACCCATTCAAGATAGGAACGCTCTGTTCTGTAAGAATAATGTTTGATACGTAGGGCTTGACGCATGTCACAAAGAGCCTTGGAGGCATCAATGGCCCTTTTTTGTGGTTCTTCAGGAGAGAGGGTAGAGGTTTTACCATTCAGAAAATGATGAAAATATAATCGAAGAGCCTCCTCAGCCTGTTTGATCTGCCAATCAGCAATTTTCTTTTGAGATTTCAACTGGTTTAAGAATTTTTGAACCTTCAGATTGAACCCGAGCTCTTGATTGATATTTGAGAATGCAAAGAATCTACTTACCCAGTGAGCGTAAAAAGGCGCATTTTTTGCAGATACGAGAGAACGGGAAATAAGAAAGTCCTGAAACTCGGGTAATATCCTATTTGGCACTTCGGGCTCCAAATTTGCAAAAATACCGATGATATATGCAATGCGTATTTTATGCTATTATAGGGAAAACGCGAAATTAGGTCAATAATTTTGTGCGGTTTTTGCAGAATTTCGTAGACAAAAGCAGGGAAAAGGAGTAAAAAGCTAAGATTAGAAGATCCAATTCCCAGAAAATACGAATTGCGTCTATTAATTGTTGGGCGGCATATCCCCCAATGCCGTACATAATTGAAAGGAGAGTATGAAATGAAAGTGTTCCGCATCTACCTTGTCGTGGCTTTTGTGTGCTTGACCGGTTACACGCTTTTTGTTGGCAGCAATCATGGATGGAACCTTCTTCCCGTCTTTTTCTCTAACATCGCTGAAATGACTTGGTCTGGCCAATTCAACTTAGATTTTATGACCTTCTTGGGGCTTTCAGGTATCTGGGTGGCTTGGCGTCACCAGTTTACCGGTAGAGGAATTGCGCTGGGTGTTGTGGCTTTCTTCGGCGGAATGATGTTCTTGGCGCCGTATCTGTTTTGGGCCAGCGCCCAGGCGAAAGGTGATGCCAAGATCCTTTTATTGGGTAAAGAGCGGGCCATCGGCTGAATCATCGGTCCGTGGCATCAACGGTATGCCGCCCAACAACCGCATCAACTCGGACTGGTAATTCCGCTGCGCTCCATTGCCAGCCGGTTATGCGGAGCGTTATGTGGACAAGTATTTATCACAAACAACGCAGCCTTGCTCATACTTATATCCATGAGTAGGACATGGTTGCTTCTCGTTTTTCTTGCAATAAAAGAATCCAGGTTCTCCCATTGATGGTGGGACAAAATGAGATCCGTATTCTTTACAATTAGGACATCTGTGATATCCAAACGGAGTAGTTTTACTCATAATAAAACCCCACATAACTAAGCAATTCAGGCGATGGTGGATGTCTATCAGATCGGGGGTCGCCTGTAGCCCACGCCTGATTTTATGCGTTCTGTGACGATTAAATGAAGATTATTTGGGCAATATTGATTGTAGTGGTAGTACTTCCAGTGGTTGGAATCGCGGCCTTCGTTGGCTACGACATCGTTCAAGACCGGCAACACGTCGTGTTCACCGAAGAATCAGTTCTGGCCTACACCGATTGGAAAACGTATCCAACAAAACAAATGAAACCGATATTTACACTTGCGGCCAACACTAACGCGAAAGTAAGACGGATTCGCCATGGGAAGGATTACATGGCCATAAAGGTCCAAGGTGAAAAGGGCCAAGTGGGTTGGATATTCTTTGGGCAGTCATCATTCAAGATCAAGAAAGCCACAGAACAACGGCTTCCAGTGGATCGCCGATAAATCCGGCTCCCACTGAAGCTTATCGTTAGGGATATAATAATGAAGAAGCATATTTTCCTATTTGGTATTGCATTACCATTACCTGAAAAGATTAGCTTTCTTCGTTTCTGCACATTATGCGCCACTTTCCTCATCCTCTATATGCCACTCAGCCAGCCTACCCGTGCCAATGATTCAGCAGTAGAAGTTACCCCATCAGGCCTCCAATTCAAGTCCATAAAAGACATCTCGATTGACAAAGAAGAACTAAGCATAAGCAGGGACAGGGTTGAAGTGATCTGTCATTTTAGGAACCAGTCAACGAGCGACATCGTTACAGAAGTGGCATTTCCTATCCCAGAGTATAAGTGGGCACTACTTGGACGATCGGTGACAAACTTCTCCGATTTCATCGTAGAGGTCGATGGGAAAAAGGAGCCCTACAAACGAGAGGTAAAAGCGTTCGCAAGAGGAAAGGACTGTACCCAAATTCTCACAGACATGAATATTTCTATTGTCGACTTTGGGAAGTACGAATCTGGTTTCGACCCTGTCATGAAAAGACGCTATGTCACCTTTGTTGACCGTCTTAAACCTACGGATAAGAAGACACTGATAGACTTAGGAATTCTCAGGGCTTTTATAGAAGCGGAACCAGACGTTGTATTTCCCGATTGGACAGTATCGATTAAATACCATTGGACCCAGCGATTCCCCGCTAACAAAACGTTGACTATAAAGCACTCCTACGGTCCATATGCCGGATTTCGTTCGTTCTGTGCGCGCGAAAGTGATGATATAGAGTTCTTGCGCAGGCATGCCTGCATCAACGAAAGCTTTGTCTCTTGGATGAGAAAGAACGGCGCTATGGGTAGTGATTGCCCTTGGGGATTTTGGGTCTCCTACATTTTGACTACCGCTAATAACTGGCATGGGCCGATAAAAGACTTTCGTCTGACCATTGAGAAGAAAGCAGATGAAGAGGTCAGCACCTGTTTCGATCCGAGAATCCGCCTAACTGGAAACAACCGCTACGAGTCACGGGTTAGGAACTTCGTCCCGGAAAGGGACCTTAAGGTGTTCTTCTTCTCCTCCAAAGGAGAGGTAAGTCGTTAATTCCGTCGCGGGTCAGTTGAAGATACTAAAAGGACACAAGGAGTATTGATTCCCTAACAACTCAATCAAGGCGACGGGGAATAGTCCCGTCGCCTTTTAGTGGAGGTCAGTGCCCCCGCGCCTTATTTCTAGCGTTATGTGGACAAGTATTTATCACAAACAACGCAGCCTTGCTCATACTTATATCCATGAGTAGGACATGGTTGCTTCTCGTTTTTCTTGCAATAAAAGAATCCAGGTTCTCCCATTGATGGTGGGACAAAATGAGATCCGTATTCTTTACAATTAGGACATCTGTGATATCCAAACGGAGTAGTTTTACTCATAATAAAACCCCACATAACTAAGCAATTCAGGCGATGGTGGATGTCTATCAGATCGGGGGTCGCCTGTAGCCCACGCCTGATTTTATGCGTTATGTCAAGAATGTAAGGTAAGTCAAACAATATGAACAAGAGCGATCTCGAAGCCCTCGTGGATGTTAGGGTTAAGGAAGCAAAATTGCTCCTCGACAATGAATGTTACGAAGGAGCATACTATTTGCTAGGATATGCGCTGGAATGCGCAATCAAGGCCTGCATCGCTAAGCAGGTAAGGGAGCATGACTTTCCAGACAAGCAGCTCGCTAATGCCTCCTACACGCATAAGTTAAGTGATTTATTGGGTGTGGCAGGCCTAAAGCAGAAGTTGCAGGAGAAGGAAAAAACTGATGAAGACTTCAAACTCAATTGGGCTGTGGCAAATCGGTGGTCTGAAGATGCAAGATACGAGCATACCATTGAGGAATCCACGGTAAAGGACTTTTTTGAAGCAATCACAAATAATAGATCGGGGATTTTATTATGGGTAAAGAATTGGTGGTAAGAGACGTTTTGTCGGAGCAGATGATTGATGCTGGGGCGAAGCTTGTTGAACGGCTTGATGAATCACTGTCAAATGTTCAAGCTGCGCTTTGGGTATTTCTGCCAGAAGAAAAAACATGGGAAATGATAGTAATTTCACCTTTGGTGAAAACTGATGGGCCAAGAAGCTTTTATAAGCGCATTTTGGAAGCGAACAAGAATGCCGACGAGTCGGAGTCAATCATTTCATTGAATGATATCAAGGTCGCAGATACTTCTAATCCCTTAATCAACGTACTTAGGATTGCGATATCTACAGGGAGGGGAATTACGGGAATTCGATTCTCGAAAAACACCATAAATGGGACCTTTATCGAAGACTCCTATATTTACAGAATAAATATCAGCACATAACAACAGCATCAACCTGACGCGGATTAGCCGCGTCAGGTCTTGGGCAATGCTGATTGCCCGCGCAGGTTATGCAATTCATTATGCAAAAAATGAAAAGACATATTACCTCATCAGTAGCTCTTTCGATAGGCTTCTTTGGTTTATCGCTGATACTGTCCGGCGCTCCAATGCGAGTGCATTTGGTCGATGCCTTGTCATTCGTGATTGCATTTACTATTCCGGCAGCTCATATTACGGAATTAGAAGACGTAAAGAAAAAATGGAAACGGATCGTAGTCTATTGGTTCTCTGGCACAATCGTCTGGTTCTTTATGATACCCCTCGTTGTTGTGAAAGCAGATCTAAACGTCCAGCGTCTGGCACTCTTACTCGGTTCATCGTTTATCGGATTAATGGTCTTTATTGCTTTACATCTGCTGATTCTAAGGATCTCACCAGAGAACAAAACAAGGGAAAACATCGCATAACCAATCAATCAAGGCGACGGGGGATAGGCCCCGTCGCCTTTTGTTGGGGTGGTTGCCCCCGCGCCTTATTTCTATCGTTGGGGCATGAATAAGAATATATTTCAACATTTCTGAATATCCGTTATAATGGAATCAAAGGAGAACAATCTATGGCCACAGAATATACCGCAATAATAAAACAAGAAAGCGATTGGTGGATAGGGTGGATAGAGGAGGTTCCAGGTGTAAACTGCCAGGAACGTACCCGTCAGGAATTGGTCGAAACCTTGCGGATAACCTTGAAGGAAGCAATTGAATTTAATCGCCAAGATGCAATCGCCTCCGCTGGGGCGGAATACGCTGAAGAGAAGATAGCCGTACCTGCATGAAGAGAACTGAACTTCTCAAACACCTTCGAGCACATGGCTGCGAATTCATCAGAGAAGGCTCCCGGCATTCATGGTGGGGAAATCGAAGCCTGAACAAACGCTCATCCGTACCACGCCACACAGAGATCGATGAAGGTCTTGCTAGAAAGATATGCAAAGACCTTGGAATTGACCCAATAAAATAAGCCCTAGCAAGCGGCTCCACCAGATTGCCAATAAACCCGCAACCGGTGAGCCGTAGTGTTAAGCCACAAAAAACATATTGACAAAAGGCACACAATGTCGTAATTTCTTCATATGAAGGTCTTTCAATGGGATAACGCGAAGAATGAATGGTTGAAGGAAAACAGAGCAGTATGTTTTGAAGAAGTCGTTATCTTGCTGGAACGGGAAGACGTTCTCGAAATAGTTAACCACCCAAATCAAGATAAGTATCCAGGGCAAAAAATCGCAACAGTGAAGATTGGTGATTATGCCTATCTCGTTCCTTATATGCAAGAAGGGGATGAGATATTTTTGAAGACTATCATCCCAAGTAGAAAAGCCACCAACAAATATGTGAGGAAATAAAATGAAAAAGACAATGTTAGATGAGGAAGAAAAAGATATATTAGAGTCATACGAACGTGGGGAATGGAAATCTATTAAGAATCCAAGGGCAGAAATTAGAAAACTTCGAGAGTATGCAAGGAATACACTGCAAAAAGACAAGAGAATAAATATTCGAATGGCATCAAGAGATTTGGATCAAGTACAGGTTATTGCTGCTCAAGAGGGGATTCCTTACCAAACGCTGATATCCAGCATCATTCATAAATATGTGTCGGGGTATTTAATAGAGAAAAGGAGGGCTTAACAAGCGGTACCACTGGATCGCTAAGAAATCCGGCTCCCGGTGAGCCTATCCGTTATGGGAAAAATGAGAGGAATAAAGAGATATGGATACTGAGATGCCTCGTCTGGATAAAACGCGACTTACTGTCTCTTCCCTTGATGAATTTACGGAAGAAGAACAATATTGGCTGTCCCGTGGAAAGGCTGACCGCTTGAATGCAATCGAGATATATCGAAGGATGGTTTATGGCACAGATAGAACTACATCCAGACTTCAAAGATTTCTTGAGACTGCTGAACTCACACGGCGTTAAGTACCTTGTGGTTGGCGGGATCATTAAAGTTGAAAAGTTTGTTCAAGAGGATAAACTATTTGAAAAACCATTAAAGTGCACAAGAAAAATTGTGGTCAGGGAGGAAAAAAGAAATACCGTGTTTCCGTTGCCTGACCGTACTCTACTCTACCCATAGCCATAGATTTGACACTGCCGTTAACAGTCAGGTTTTCTTATTCCTTTGTAAAGATCGCTTCTACTACGTGATCACTTGTGATATTGTTGAGCGTGTAAGAGTTCAGCGCGCCCACCGACACCTTGTCTACCAGGACTTCGGAAACACGGTACCCAGGAAGTGGGATAATCTGGAACCTCCTCTTCTCGCCGTGGAAGGCTTTGATCGTCCCTGAAGGATGGATGACCCCGTTCACGGGAAAGGGGACACGTATCGTATAAGTTTTCAGCGAGAACGAGGCAGTGACCGTCTTGTCCGCCGTCATCGTGACCAAACAGGTCCGCGAGGATCCTGAACAGCTTCCGCTCCAGCCCGTGAAAATCGAATTGACCTCGGGAAGCGCATCAATCGTCACAGACGTCCCCTTTTTGAAACGGATTCCCGCGGGCGAATTCGTTACCTTTCCAAATCCATTTCCTGTCCTTCCGATGGTCAGGATATACTCCGGGATGACCTCAGGCTGTGCTACGGGAAGGGGCGGTGTCTGGTCCGTTGTGGTCACGGACTCCTGCCGGGCATCCGGAGTTCCCGTTGGGGTGCCCTGACCAAAAACCCTGTTGCACGGTAAAAACAGGAGGACGACCAGACTGAATAAGGATATAGCTCGCACTGGCACGTTACACCATTTCATAACGTTCCTCCTTTTATTCACGCACGACAACATGTCTTCTTGTGCCCTCGAACCGCTCTATGGCGGTCTTCATGCTTGTCCTCATCCTTTCGATCGACCGGGCCAGCCTGGCAACCTCAACTTCTCCTTCCACATTGACGGTCACATCGAGATCGCCCATGCTGATTCGGTCGGCCACGTCCGACAGAAGGCGGATCGGCCTAATGGCCGAGGATGAATATGCGTAAATGACGCTGAGAAGCGCGCCAAGGTTGGCAAGCACGATGACCAGGAAAAGCAAGAACCGGTTTCTGTAACGCGTTGAATACGCCTCCTGCATCTGGCCTACCTTGCTCAGGATCGTACCTGCTGGTTTCCCGAATTCGTCGATGTAAGTGGTAGCGGCCACGACTAAGTTCGTCCCTTCCACCGGGACGCTGAACATATACTTCGGGCGCACCTTCCCGTCGACGTCCGTCCAGTCGTAGTAGCCGCCGGCTGGCTTGCGCAGCCCCGCGTCAAGGACCTTCACAAAGTCTGGCAGTTTGTTGGCGAGGCCGTGCAAATCGGTCCCCACGATCTTTGGGTTGACATGAAAATAATTGATGCCCTTGTCGTTATGAACTGCGGTATACCCAGTTTCCCCCACTCTCTGAACCGCGATCTCTTTGAGGCGCGGATCGTTGATCAGGGAAGCACCCGTCAGGCCAGGGGACAGTTCGAGGTAGATTTCGATCTGCTTGGCCACGCTCTCAGCTCTTGCCTGAATAATCTGTTCCCCCAGTTTGTTGAGAGAAGCGGCAGATTCTCTCACGCTCGCTGAGCCCAGTTCCTTCAAACTGTCTGACCCGAGAGCCCTGATGCTGACAAATGGCCCCACGCTTACGAAGAGCAAAGCAGTGATGATAAGGAAGGCGACAAGGATGGGGACGAAGATTCCAATCATGAGCTTCTCCTGTAACCCCAGCTGGTTCATTCGCTGCCTGAGTGATGTCTTCATCCTGTGGAAAAAACCTGACCTCTGTTTCTGTTTATCTATCATGGACAGATCCTCCTATTCCCAACGATTCAAACGTTTTCGATTACGGGAAGCCAGGCAAAATACATGGCCTTGTCAAACTGATCGCGCTTCTGTTCCTCTGCAATTTGATCACTTACCGTCCTTATGAAACTCATCACACGGCGTTTGGGGAACGCATCCCGAGATTCCTCAAACGCCGCCAGCGTATCGTTCATGATGACCCGCGCAATCGGACCCAGCACCTTCTTGAGCTCTGTCTCTACGGTCACGAAGAAGGTCTCGTCCACATTCCCCCCCAGCTGAGCTTCTGGAGTTTCGGTGCCTTCTGCTTTCTCAAGTAAACCCATGCCAACCATCTCGCAAATTGTGATCGATACGTCGAGCACGCTCCGCCCAAGCAGGTCGGCAATATCGGAGACAGAGCGTGTTCCGTTGCATAGTGCGAGCACGCCCCACTGTTTGGCCAGAATGGTCCTATCGGCCCCACCGTTGTCCACAACTATTGAAAACATCCCGTCGGAAGAAGTCACCACCTTCTTAACCTCCACCCATTTCCCTTCCCGATGAGCCCAATTGGACATCAATCGATCAGTAGGCGTGGACACGGTTCTTTCCTCCGGCGACAACTGCCAGTTGAATGTGACTCGGCCGTCATCAATATCCATGATGGCATTGAGTGCTTCTTCTCCAACCACGTTGTCGTTTTTGGCGTGGACGATGCTGCCTCCCTCTAAATAGAGCTCCGCCTTGGCCTTTCCCCTGATGATCACCATACCGGACTTCTTTCCGCACACCAGGGATTTTACGAGGTCAAAAAGTCTTTCCTCCGGAAGATTTCCGATAAAATCGTTTGGCATATGCCGTCTCCTTTCCCGCCGATCGCCGAACAGACCAAGTGGGTGGCCAGAGAAATTCCTTTGGGAAAAACCGCTGAACCCTTAGTTTTTTTGTGGCCCTATTGAGGTTCGGAAATGATTTGTGATAAGTCGGGTATATAACAAAGAGGATAGTCTGTCAAGAAATTTTGCCCGGAAGAATTACACTCGGGGGACATATCTAAGTGGACCTTTTAATCAGATATGTATCGTCCACAGCATCTAAACTCAAATAGGAGGATGAGAATTGTGGGTCGGACCAAGGCAACCCATCGATTTAATACCCAAATCTTAGTGATTGCCGGGACCCAATTTTGATCACTTAGGATTTTCTTTCTCTTAGAATTTGCTGGTGCAATTCCTTGAAATCCTTTGGAGGGATGGCATCAGACTTTCTTACCAGTTTTGCCGCCCCGAAGGAGCAGGGGACCGCACAGACCCCGCAACCGATACACCACTGCTGATCGACGACCGGGAAATCACCTTCCATCCGGATCACTTTGACCGGGCAAATATCCACGCACGCCCCGCACCCTGTGCACAGTTCCTGATCCGTATCCCTGAGAAAGTAGGTGGCCATCAGGACATCCCTCGGAATTTTCTTTCTTCGGATCGTCCCTACGGACCAGCAACAACACCCGCAGCAGTTGCACGTATGTTTGATCCCTTCACGGGCATTGTCAACCATGTGAACCAGGCCTGCTTCTTCTGCTTTCCTGATAATATCGAGGGCCTCCTGTTTGGTAATCTCTTTTCCAATCCCTTTCTCAATCAGATATTCTGCCAGCTCATCATACTTGATACAGTTCTCGAGGGAGTGGTTACATTGTCTCTTCCCCAGCAACTGGGCGGTTGCCCGGCAAGGGCAGTTGACCAGGGCGATTTTGCGGACCTTCTTAATCAACTCTTCCATCATCTCGAATGGGAATACCGCATGGCTTTCGGGTTCAAAGGATGGGGTTGCAGGGACATAACGAAATGCCTTTGTCTCGGTCTCTCCATAGGCTTTCCGGAGTTCCTCATTGCGGGCATATTTGCTGATCAGTTCCGCCATCCTTTTTGCATTTGGGGCGTCGAGACCTTGCCAGAAAAAGGTCTGGGGAAAACCATACCCGAATTGCTGAAGGGCATACCCCATTTCCCCATTCTGCAACCGTTTGGAATAAAGAAGTCCCCGCTGAGCTAAATTGGATAGAATCTGGTCCAATTGATCCTGCGGGATGTTCAGATGGGGCGCGATCTTTGACACGGGGGCGGGCTCAAAAGGGATCGTCTTCGTGGGAATAGCTAAAGCTACCTCTGCTTCCTGTGGAGTGAAATTCTCCTTGAGGATATCAAGAAGTTCCTCTTTTTCAGGATAACCCATACCCAAAGAAGCAAGGTGTTTCGCTAATTGTTGATAGATATTTTCTTCCATGTTTACCTCTCTAAAAAAAGGGCGTTGATTTAAATTCCAATCACCAAATCCCAAATTCCAAATAAGCTCCAATCATCAATGACCAAATAACCAAAATAAAAATACATTTAATAACAGCCATTGGAATTTGATTATTTGGTTATTTTCGCCTCGCTTCTTAATTCAGAATTCATAACTCATAACTTATCATTCATAACTCACAACTGCTCTTTATTCCATCCTCAATGAGTCTACCGGGTTTGTTCGGGCAGCCCTTCGGGCAGGGATAAAGCCTGCAATCAGTGAAGCTGCCATCACCATCACCCAGAACTCGACCAGCCTCATCACAGGGATGGTGAACTGGATGGTCCAGCCAAACGATTGTTTGTTGATCACATAGATGAGGAGGATGGAGAGGAGAAAACCGCAGATAAGGCCAAAGAGGATGCTGAAGAAACCGATCAACCCCGCCTCGATCAGGATGGTCTTATGGATCTGGCTCCGGAGGCCGCCAATGGATCTGAGGATTCCTATGTCACGCTGCCTTTCGATCACCAGTCCATTGAGAGAGTTGATGATTCCCAGGATGGCCACGAAGATGGCGATCAATTCGAGGGCATAGGTGATGGTGAAGGTCTGGTCAAAGATCTTGAGGATCTCATTTCGCAACTCGCGATGAGAAGCCACAAAGAGTTGATAGGGTTTGGAGAATCTTTCGCGGATCACCTCTTTAAATGAGTCAAGAGAAACCCCTTCATTCAAGTAGATTCCCGCGCTATGGAACGTTTCATCATTCCAGAGGGGCTGAAAGATGCGCCTTTCCATGAGAATCATTCCCCAGTCGGAGGAATAATCGTAGAAGACACCGGAGATTAAAAAATCCCTCCCCCCCTGTGGGGTGTTGATTTTGATCCGGTCGCCGGCATCGACCCGATGCCGGAGCGAAAAACTTTCTGTCACCAGAATGGATTGGCCTGAGGCAAACTGGTTCAGAATCGTTTTAGAATCTCCGTGGGTAAAGCGGATTATTTTCAGATCGAGAAAGACCTCACCATTGACAGAGGCGATCAGAGCGGGTTGGCTCTGGTATTCAACCTCCAGTGCCCTGAAGGAATCGACTGCTTTAACCCCGGGAAGAGAAGGCAGTGCCCTTGAAACCTCGATGGGAAGAAGGGCGGAGTAGCCTGTCAGAGAATAGGAACCCGGGAAGATGAAGACATCGCCATTGAGCGACTGCTCCACCCAGAGATCGACTGTCTTTCTGAAACTGAGGATCATGATGGAGATGCTGACAAGCATGGAGAGGGCGGTCATCAGTGCAGCGATCGTGATCATTGTTCTTGCCAGGGAGTCCCTGAGATACCGGTTGGCAAGATTGCCCTTCACGCCGAACAGAAGATTGAGAAGGGGTGAAAGAAACCGGCTGAACAGAAGGGTGAGAGAAGGGACCAGAAAAGATATCCCGATGACGATGAGAAGGGCAGCCAAGAAACCGAAGATAGGTTTCTGATCAATGGGGTTCTGAAGAGCGAAGATCAGCGAGAGGATGAGGAGGCCAAGGCCAATGAGGTTGAGGAGTTGGAGGCGAATCTTAACCTTTCTTTCAAGCGTTCCGAGAGAGAAAGCTTCTTTGGGTGAAATCTCCGAAGCCTCTTTTGCAGGACCGATTGCAGAAAGGACCGAAGCGAGACATCCTAAGAGCCATCCTGCGATGAGAAGGGCAGGGGAGATGATCAAGTCTTCTGTTCTCACCAGAATATAGAGCGAGGTGATGGTTCTTGAGACGAAATAGAGCATTACTTTTGCCAGACCGATTCCCGCTCCTATCCCGAGGAGACTTCCTAACCCTCCGATCAGCCCTGCCTCGCATAAGAAAAGGCTGAGAACCTGCTGCCGGGTGGCGCCGATGGACCGGAGGATTCCGATCTCCCGTCTTCTCTGAATGACCGAGAGGGATATGGCGTTGTAAATTAGAAACATACCAACCACGAGAGAGATGAGACTGAGGGCAGTTAAATTGAGATGAAAAGCGGAGACCATCTTTTCGATTTGACCGCTACGGGTATCGGAACGGCGGAGTTCGGTGCCCGGAGGAATCACTTTTTTCAACCCTTTCTCCACTTCGTCGAAAGAGACCGATGGATCGACCAGGAGATCGATCCGATCGATGAGTCCCACCTTCTCAAGCGCCTCCTGTGCAGCGGCAATATCCATGAGGCCGAAATTTCCCTCCAGAGACTTTGCCGGTCCTTCCATTTTCAGGAGATGTGTAATATGGAGGGTGACCTTCTTTGAGCCGAAGATGATGGGCAATGAATCCCCTTTCTTCATCCTGTGCCGGTTGGCCAGTTTTTCTGTGATGGCAATGGCATTGGGGTCTTTCAAAAACTGGAGATCCTCTTCTGAGGATCCATAAAACTGATAATCTCTGAAGGGCTGATCGCTGAAGATATCAATCCCGAGAAGGTAGAGGGGTTCCCCAACGGGTTGGTCGATCTTTGAAATGAACTGGATGATGGGTGTGGCGGCCTTGATCCCAGCCACCTTTTTGACCTTGAGGTAAAACTCCTCGGGGAAACCCCTTCCGGAAGAGGTGACCTGGAGTTGTGCCTTCCCTGAGACATGGTCCACGCTGTCGTTAAAGGCTTCAATGGCAGTGTGGATGGCCATCTGAACGCTGACAAAGACACTGACACCGAGGCAGATTCCAACGATGGAGAGGAATGTCCGCCCCTTATTCAGGGCAAGATGCTTAGGGGTGATGGTTTTGAGGAGGTGAATCAGAGCCATCCATTGAGCCTAAAATTCGAAATCCGAATATCGAATTTCGAAACAAATTCGAATTTTCAAATTTACAATGACCTAAACTTTTAAATTGTCTGTTTTGAATTTTGGATTTTGGTCATTCGATATTGTTTCGAGCTTCGGGTTTCGTGCTTCGATATTAACGGGATTAAGGTTGGTCCACAATGATTCTTCCATCTTTCATTCTCAAAATCCGATCTGTCATGGCTGCCCCTTCCGGGCTATGGGTGACGAGGATGATGGTTTTACCCTGTTCCTCCTTCAACCTGCGGAGAATCTCTAAAACCTGCCTTCCGGAAACGGAATCGAGATTACCGGTGGGTTCATCAGCCAGAATCAGGTCCGGATCATTGATCAGGGCGCGGCAGATGGCGACCCTCTGCATCTCCCCACCGGAAAGTTCGTGGGGTTTATGATGCCTCCGCTGAGTGAGGTCCATTTCAACAAGGAGGCGATCGATTTTTTCGTTTAACGAATTGGCTCCTTCTTTTAAGAGATGGGGGAGGGCGATATTTTCTTCGAGGGTGAGAATGGGGAGAAGGTTAAAAAATTGGAAGATGATGCCGATACGATTTCGGCGGAATAGGGTTAAACTCCGGTCGTCCATCGCAGAGAGATCTTCACCATCGATAATCACCTTGCCCTGGTCGGGCGAATCCAATCCTCCGATCATATTGATCAGGGTCGATTTTCCACAGCCGCTTTTGCCGGTGATGGCTAAGAATTCATTCCTTGCAATACTTAGATTGACATGATCGAGAGCGACGACCGCATTGGCATCCAAGCGGTAGGTTTTTGTAACTTCGATAAGTTCAATAAAAGGTTCTTTTCCCATAAACAAAAAAGAGCAGGGGGTATATCCCTACTCTTTTTATATATAGGTGGGAATAAGAGATTGTCAACCAAGAAGCGAGGCTTTCTACTCTTGGCTATATTTCTTTAAATGTTTAACGAGGATGATGAGCATTAAGGGGATGATTGCTCCTACAACGACAACGGCTCCCCCGACAACATAAATGCTTGGGCCTATGTCTTCGACCGTCCGTACGACCTGCATCACGGCGATAGAGACCATGGCTGCCAGGATGCACATCAAGATAATGATACTCACTATGTTAGCGGCACTCAATTTGATATTCATGGCTTCCTCCTTTGTCTAAGGGATGACAGAAATGAATGTTTCATTTGTGTCGAATCTAACAGGTAGCCCGTCTATCAAAACTCGGAATTCCCTTTGAACTTATTTCTTTACAGGCACGGGCTCCATACCAGTGACCACGACCTCTTCTTCAACTCTCTCTTTCTTTAATCCCATCGAGACTGTCGTCCCGATGAAGCTGAAGAAAAGGATTGCCGCTGGAATCAGTTGAAGAAGAATGATCACCGCACCAATGGCCACGAAGACCCAGAGTGCAGCTCCAGCCTCTTTAAACTCAACGGTCCGAGCAAACGCCGGTGTAGCAATAAGTGCCATCAAAACTCCTACCATTCCTGTTTTTACCATCTCTCTTGTTCTCATCTCTTATTCCTCCTTTTTGATTTTTGTTAACGTCACTCTTTTATATTGCATTCTAAATGCCAACGTTAACATTTTTAGAATAAATTTTATAATACTTTGATTTTATTAAATTTTTTAAAATAATATATAAATGAAAAAAATTATATTTATGACTTAATGTATTTTTAAATTATGCATTATCCGAGGTACGTTTTTATGGTTATTCCATAACTTATTAAAGTAATTACATATTTAATGGATATAATTAATATGCATATAAATTATTTTTATATTCGTCTGATTTTCCTTTCTGTTACCTTAAAATGGATCCTATCTGCTTAGCGGGTTAAATATCCCATACGCATGGAGAGGGTAATGGAGGAGGGGTTTAGCTATATTCCATTGTTGGAGGGTGACAAAACTGCAATGGAACATTATCTTATATTTACCCTGTTAGAAAGCCCTGCTGCTTTCTCCGTGCGAAGCACTGTTTCTATCGGAGTGTGAGCCTTCACGTTAGAAAGGGGAAAGTTCTTCTAACGGGGTTTGCTGAGGAGACATATTAACAAAGGATCAATTTAAATTTTGAATAAGAGTTGACGGTATGAAAGAATTGAATTTATAATTAATACGATTTCTGAAAAGACCAGAAATCTCTGATTACACCGATTAGATTGTATTGAAATTTGATAAAAATCTGTGAAATCTGTTTTTAAAATCATGTTAATCAGAGAGCGAAAAGTAGTTTTTTAAAGCTCTCTAAAAAAATTCTGGGGGTTTTTTTATGTGGGACTACACAGAGAAGGTTAAAGATCACTTCTTGAATCCAAGGAATGTGGGAGAAGTTGAGAACCCGGATGGGACGGGTGAAGTGGGGTCTCTTGCTTGCGGGGATGCCCTGAGACTCAGCTTTAAGCTGGATGAGCAGAAAAAAATCAAAGAGGCAAAGTTTAAGACCTTTGGTTGCGCCAGCGCCATTGCTTCATCCTCTGCCCTGACGGAAATTATCAAAGGGATGACGCTTGAAGAAGCAGAAAAAGTCACCAATCAAGATATTGCTAATTACTTAGGGGGACTTCCCGAAGAAAAGATGCACTGCTCGGTGATGGGAAGGGAAGCACTTGAATCCGCCATTGCCAACTATCGGGGGCAGAAGGTCGTCAAAGAAGATTTTGAGATCGTCTGCAAATGTTTTGGTGTGACAGATCGAGAGATCATCAAGGCGATTCAGGAGAACGACCTGAAAACCGTGGAGCAGGTGACCTATTATACGAAGGCAGGCGGCGGATGTGCACAATGCCATCCGAAGATCGAAGCCATCATCGAACAAGTGAGAAAGGAGATGGAGAAAGAAGGGCTTGCCCCCAAGCCTGAGAAGAGGAAGCTGACGAACATTCAGAAGATCAAACTGATCGAAGAGACGCTGGGAAGAGAGATCGTTCCTGCGTTGAAAGCAGATGGAGGAGATATCGATCTGATCGATATAGATGGGAGCAAGGTCTATGTCGCATTAAGGGGAAAATGCTCTTTCTGCCCCAGCTCAGAATTTACATTGAAACAGTATGTTGAATCGAAACTGAAAGAGTTTGTGAGCGATGATCTTGTGGTGGAGGAGGTCAAACCGTGAAGACTGTTTACGTGGATAATAATGCGACGACTCAAGTAGCTCCCGAAGTGCTAGAAGCGATGTTGCCTTACTTCTCGGAGTTTTATGGAAATCCCTCAAGCATGCATTTCTTCGGAGGACAGGTTCAAAAGCAGGTGAATGAAGCGAGGGAGAAAGTTGCTGATTTTTTGGGAGCGGACCCTTCGGAGATCGTCTTCACGAGCTGCGGAACCGAGAGCGATAATGCAGCCATCTTCGGGACGCTGGATTCTTATCCTGAAAAACGTCATTTCATCACCTCCCGCGTGGAGCATCCTGCGGTGATGAATGTATCCTCCTATTTGAGCCGAAAGGGATACCGAACCACAGACATCTCTGTCGATCGAGAGGGACGATTGGATCTCGATGAATTGAAGGAAGCGATTACAGATCATACCGTGATTGTCTCCTTCATGTATGCAAACAACGAGACTGGAGTGATCTTTCCCATTGATGAGATCGGCCAGATTGTGAAGTCCAATGGAATCCCCTTCCACACGGATGCAGTCCAGGCCGCAGGAAAGATCCCACTCCATATGAAGAAGTCAACTGTGGATCTGCTTTCCATCTCCGGCCATAAACTCCATGCCCCCAAAGGGATTGGCGTTCTTTATATTCGAAAGGGAACCAAGTTTTCTCCCTTCATGATCGGCGGCCATCAGGAAAAAGGTAGAAGGGGAGGGACGGAGAATGTCCCCTATATCATCGGCCTCGGGAAAGCATGCGAACTGGCGAAGAAGCATCTCGAAGATGAGAATACGCGGGTCCGGGCATTGAGGGATTATCTCGAATCGAAAATTCTGGAGAAGATTCCGAATACATTGGTCAATGGGGATTCGAAGAACCGGCTTCCCAATACGGTGAGCGTCAGTTTTGAATATGTGGAGGGAGAATCGATCCTTCTTCTTCTTTCTGATTTGGGGATCTGTGCCTCATCGGGTTCTGCCTGCACTTCAGGCTCACTCGAGCCTTCTCATGTCTTAAGGGCGATGGGCGTTCCGTTTACAGCCGCTCACGGCTCCATCCGTTTCAGCCTCTCCATCTATAACACCAAAGAGGAGATGGACTATATCATCGAACATCTCCCCCCCATCATTCAGAGGTTGAGGGATATCTCTCCCTTCTGGAAAGACTACCTAAAGAGCCAAGGAAAGAAATAAATTTAAAATAATCGATTCTTCCAGTTTTAGGAGAGGGTGCATTCCTTTGTAACCCCTCCCCACCTCCCCTCGGTTTCGAGTCGCAACGACTTAATGTAAGGGGAGGCTGGGTGGGGTTAATATAGATGTGTAAAAGAGGGATACAAGGGGAGGTTACCCACTCAATACCCAAACAATAATATTATTATAATTTACCTGGAGAAAAGCACAATGGAGATTCGGGGACTTTCTGCGCTGGTGACGGGTAGCTCTGGTTTCATTGGGGGCCGTTTGGCAGGGCGGCTGGCTATTGAAGAGGGAGTGCACGTTCGAGCGATGGTTCGGAATGTGAAGAAAGCAGAGCGACTGCGAAAGCTTCCACTTGAGGTTGTTCAAGCCGATCTCCTCGATCTTGGTTCGTTACAGAATGCCGTTAACGGATGCGATCTTGTCTTTCATTGTGCTGCCATTGTCCGTGAGACTGGAGACCGGAATGAGTTCTTTCGCACTAACGTGGAAGGTACGGAAAATATTCTGAAGGTTTCGGGCGAGGCTGGAGTTAAAAAATTGATCCACATCAGCAGTGTGGCTGTCTATGGGATGAATCCACCGGAACAGGTGGATGAAACGACTCCCTATCAACCCTGCGGGAATCTCTATTGCGACACAAAGATCGCCGGAGAGAAGGCGGTATGGGCATCTCATCAGGAGGGAAGGCTTCCTGTTGTTGTCATGCAACCCGCCAATGTGTATGGTCCAAATTCGAACCCATGGACTATCCGTCCCATCAAACTGGTCAATTCGGGGCAAATGATCCTCATCAATGGTGGAATTGGCCTTTGCAACTATGTCTATATCGATCATCTCATCGATGCTACACTGGCGGCAACGAAAAACGACCAATCCATAGGGCAGGCCTATTTGGTCAGTGATGGGAATCCCGTGATGTGGAAGGAGTTTTTTGGATACTATGCCCGGATGGCTGGGAAGTCTAAAATTAAATCCGTGCCCGAAGGAGTTGCATGGATTATTGCATTAGGGATGGAATTGACTTCAAAATTTTCGGGCAAGCCACCCAAAATCTCGCGCGAAGCAGTCAGATACCTGACCCGCCAATCTCACTTTAGCATTGAGAAAGCGAAACGAGAACTGGAATATCAACCCCGTTTTTCTCTGGAAGAGGGAATGAAGCTGACCGAGCAGTGGCTCAGAGAAACCGGCTACCTTCCTAAGGTTTAAAAGGGTTGCTTGAGTTGTTCCCCCATGCAGGTTTTCAATAGGCAATCACTCCAAAGATATTTTCCAAAACAGCTCTTGACAATGATACCATTAATGATACTATAATGGATATGGCTAATATAGATGATATCCTCGCACAAATGAAGGGGAATCCCAGAAATGTCCGGTTTAGCGATTTGTGCAAAGTGTGCAATCATTTTTTTGGAGAACCCCGCCAAAGCGGGAGCAGTCATCGAATTTATAAAACCCCGTGGCAGGGTGATCCCCGCATCAATATTCAAAACCATAAAGGAAAGGCCAAAGCATACCAGGTGAAGCAAGTGCTGCTGGCTATCGAGCGGTTGGAGGTAAATCATGGCCCTGAAAAATGATAAGTATACTTATCGGGTAACTTGGTCAGAAGACGATCATGACTATGTTGGGTTGTGTGCTGAATTTCCTAGCCTGAGTTGGCTGGCCAAGAAACCAGAAGTCGCTCTCAAAGGAATCCGCAAGTTAGTAAATGATGTTGTAAACGATATGCAAAAAGGAAATGAAGCTATACCTGAACCAATCGCTTGCAGGCATTATAGTGGAAAATTCATTATTCGGATTCCCCCCCAAGTCCATCGAAAACTTGCAATCCAAGCAGCCGAGTCGGGAGTCAGTCTAAACCGCCTTGCCAGTTCAAAATTAAGTCAATGAGGTAAAACGGACCAATCAGCAATCTTACCCCTTGGAAGATATCTCTCCGAGTGCCCCTCCCTTTTTCTAATGAATGTCCGCATGGTAGCTTTGGAGGGAGCGGACGATTCCTTTTCCCCTGCGGCATGCATCAATGCCTTTGGCAGCCGCAATGGCTGCGGCTAACGTGGTGATGTAAGGGATCTTATATTTGATCGCTGCCTTTCGAATATAGGAATCATCCTCCTTACTGAGCTTACCGCTTGGCGTATTGATGACGAGCTGAATCTCCCGGTTCATAATTCCATCGACAATGTTGGGACGTCCCTCATGCATCTTGAGGATAGGTTCGGATTCGATCCCGTGTTCTGCGAGAAACCTGTGGGTGCCATTGGTTGCTCTTATTTTAAAACCCAATCTGTAAAATTCCTGAGCGACATCGAGAACTGCCGGTCTCTCCTCTTGTGAAACCGTGATTAAAACCGTCCCTTCGGAAGGAAGCACCTGCTGGGCTGCTTCTTCTGCCTTAAAAAAAGCGAGGCCAAAGGAATCTGCCATCCCTAATACCTCTCCGGTGGAACGCATCTCTGGGCCTAAAACGGGGTCCACCTCGGGAAACATATTGAAAGGGAAGACCGATTCTTTGACGCCGAAGTGTCTGATGAATTTCGGTTTGAGATTGAGAGAGCCCAGTTTTTTACCGAGCATCAACTGGGTGGCGAGTCGTGCCATCTGAATGTTGCAGACCTTCGAAACGATGGGAACCGTGCGTGAAGCACGGGGGTTGGCTTCAAGTACATAAACCCGATCGTTGGCAATCGCATACTGGATATTCATTAACCCGATGACATTGAGTTTGATGGCGATCTTCTTCGTATAGTCATAGATGGTTTCAGAATGTTTGGGCGGGATGCTAATGGGCGGGATGACACAGGCAGAATCTCCGGAATGGATGCCGGCGAGCTCGATATGCTCCATCACTGCCGGGACAAAGGCACCCGTTCCATCGGAGATGGCATCTGCCTCGGCCTCGATGGCGTTTTCCAAAAATTTATCAATCAGGATCGGCCGCTCCGGTGTTATGCCCACAGCCGCTGACACATACTGTTTGAGCATCTCCTCATCATGAACCACTTCCATGCCCCGTCCTCCAAGGACATAAGACGGCCTGACCATGAGAGGATAGCCAATTCTCTCAGCCACCGAAATCGCATCCTCGAGATTGCTGGCCATACCTGATTCGGGCATTGGAATCCTTAAATTGGCCATCATCTGACGGAAGTGATCGCGATCTTCTGCGAGGTCAATCGTCTCGGGTGATGTCCCGATAATCTTGACTCCGGCCTCCGCCAATTCATTCGCAAGATTGAGGGGAGTCTGACCTCCGAACTGAACAATCATCCCTTCCGGTTTTTCTTTTTCATAGATACTTAAAACATCCTCCACGGTAAGCGGTTCAAAATAGAGTTTGTCGGAGGTGTCATAGTCCGTTGAAACGGTCTCCGGATTGCAGTTAACCATAATGGTCTCATATCCGAGATCGCGCAGTGCAAAGGCGGCATGGACACAGCAATAATCGAATTCAATTCCCTGTCCGATACGATTTGGCCCTCCTCCCAGGATCATGATTTTTGGTTTGTTACTGACCTTTACCTGATCCGGAGCATTATAGGTTGAGAAATAATAGGCGGCGTTTTCGACACCGCTGACTGGCACAGATTCCCATCCCTGAACCACACCCAAAGAGATGCGCCGTTGTCTGATCTCTTTCTCAGAGAGACCGAGGAGTTTCGAGAGATAACGGTCTGCAAAGCCATCTTTCTTAGCCTTAATCAACAATTGGTCTGGGAGGGTTTTGCCTTTATACTTAAGGATCTTTTCTTCCAGTTCCACCAATTCTTTCATCTGCTCTATAAAATAGGGTTTTATATAGGTCTTATTGTAAAGGTCCTCTACGGTTGCGCCTTTGCGGAGAGCCTCATACATGATGAACTGCCTTTCACTCGAAGGTTCGGCTAAAAGGGCCATGAGTTCATCAGGACTCTTTTGATGAAAATCTTTAGCAAAGCCAAGTCCATAGCGACCGGTTTCAAGAGACCGGATCGCTTTCTGAAGGGCTTCCTTGTAAGTTTTTCCAATACTCATGACTTCACCCACGGCGCGCATCTGGGTGCCGAGTTTATCTTGGGAATTCTTAAATTTCTCAAATGCCCACCGGGCAAATTTAACCACCACATATTCTCCTGATGGAGTGTACTTTTCCAGCGTCCCCTCTCTCCAGTAAGGGATTTCGTCCAGAGTCAAGCCGGCAGCTAACTTTGAAGAGATAAGGGCGATGGGGAAACCCGTTGCTTTGGAGGCGAGGGCAGAGGATCGGGAGGTCCTGGGATTGATCTCGATGACCACCACCCGGCCGGTTTTGGGATCGTGAGCGAACTGAATGTTGGTACCACCGATGACCTGAATGGCCTCGACAATGTCGTAGGAGTATTTCTGAAGACGTTTCTGTAATTCTGGAGAGATCGTAAGCATTGGAGCTGTACAATAGGAATCTCCAGTGTGGACGCCCATAGCATCCACATTTTCAATAAAACAGACGGTGATCATCTGGTTTTTGGAGTCACGGACCACTTCGAGTTCCAATTCCTCCCATCCGAGGACCGATTCCTCAACGAGGATCTGACCGACCAGACTCGCCGAGATACCACGGCTCGCGACCGTGCGCAATTCCTCCACATTATAGACTAACCCTCCGCCTGTCCCCCCCATGGTGTAGGCAGGGCGGATGACCACTGGGTAGCCGAGTTCTGCGGCAATCTCCTCAGCTCCTTCCACGCTAAAAGTAATTTTGCTTCTTGGTGTTTCAATGCCTAACCGGTTCATGGTTTCCTTAAAAGCTAAACGGTCCTCTCCTCGTTCAATGGCATCAATATCCACGCCAATGATCTTTACCCCAAACTGGTTAAGAACGCCGGTCCGTGACAATTCCGAAGAGAGATTCAAGCCTGTCTGTCCCCCAAGGTTCGGAAGCAGGGCATCGGGCCGTTCCTTTTCAATGATGTCCCGCATCCTCGGGAGGTTGAGCGGTTCGATATAAGTGGTATCCGCCATGCCCGGGTCGGTCATAATCGTTGCGGGATTCGAATTGACCAGGACGATCTTATATCCAAGGCCCCGAAGGGCTTTGCAGGCCTGGGTGCCGGAATAGTCAAATTCGCAGGCCTGACCTATGATAATAGGACCTGATCCGATGATCATCACTTTCTTGATGTCGTCACGTCTCGGCATAAAGATTCTCCTTGGGGCAGGTTGTAAAGGTAGTTGATGGGAACTTGATTTGACCGATGGAAGTATAGTTTGGCTAAAGGAGTGTGTCAAGACAAAAAGAGAGAATTATTTGAGGTAGTTATCCGCATCCACTAAAACGATTTGTAACGGCCTTGATAAAGATGGCCCCTCTGGTCATGCTTCCAGTTGTAGTAAGAGGTATAGGAGATATTGAAATGGCGCATCAGTTCCTGGAGGTTGCCTGAGGGGGTTTTGATAAGGAGATGGAAGTGGTTAGACATCAACACATAGGCCAGGATTTGGGTCTGATAGATATCGCTGGATCGCTCCAGCAGGTCCAGAAAAGCGACCCGGTCAGCATCGGTTGAGAAGATCGCCTGGCCGGAGTTTCCCCGGCAGGTGACGTGATAGTAGGCGTTTTCGTATTGGATGCGTAAGGGTCTGGCCATTGGGAGGAGTGGTATCAAAAACGCCAGGTATTGTCAAGTATAAAGATTTGACCCCAAAGTATTTGATTTTTTGTCAAGATTTTTTATGGATGGGTGAGAAATGGGGTTATTTTTTCTTAAATTCATTCCAGGGGTAGTCGATCAGCTCAAGCAATACCCCGTTTGCCTCTTTGGGGTGGACAAAGGCAAATTTGCAATCGCGAAAGGATCTTGGCCCTCCGATGAACTTATACCCTTTTGCCTTCAGTTCTTTTATTGCCTCTTCCGTGTTATCCACATTGAGGCTGACGACCATCACCCCTTCGCCCCTTTTTTCGATGAATTTGGCGACATCCCCATCCGGGGTTGTGGACTCCATCAGCTCGAACCCCACTTCGCCCAGCCAGTATCTGGCCACCCTGATCTTTTCAGATTCATCCACATAGGGGTCATCGGGTTGGGGTTTTCCAAGGATAGGTTCCCAGACTTTTCTCGCTGCCTCAAGATCCTTCACGGCAATACAGATGTGATCAATTTTATTTACCTTCATCATTCACCTCGAATAACTCCCCCTCCCCCCTCTTAATTTAAGAGGGGGAAATTCCTCCCCTTAAGTTAAGGGGAGGGTAGGTGGGGTTATGTGTATACTATTTGAGACTATTAAAAACTCACTTTATATTTTTCATTCAAATAGGCCATAGATTCATCAATCGCATTAGCGGTGATGTCCAGGTCCTGGTCTGTATGTCTGTAGCATATATAGCTATGATGGTGCGGGGTAAAAAAGATTCCCCTGCGGATCAGTTGAGTGTAAAACTCATCGCGCCTGGCCCGATGGGTTTCTCCCTTATCCTTCTTAAAGGTGATGAAGAACATGGGGGCAACGCCGCTTATTTCCGCTCCAACAGGATACTTGTCAATGATGGATTGAATCTTTTTCAAAAAACCTTCGCCCCGTTCCCATATCTTGGCAAGGACGTTGTCACGTTCCAGAATTTCGATCGTCTTCAGCGCAGCAATAAAACCATCACTGTTCGGGAAGAAGGTCGAGGAGATAAAAAGCTTCTGTGCCGCAGCCATCATCACCTCAGCCTTCCCTGTCACGACGCTGATGGCATATCCGTTGGCCATGCCTTTTCCAAGGACAGACAGGTCAGGAGTGACTCCATACAGTTGCTGTGCCCCTCCCAACCGGAGCCTGAACCCGGTGCGAATTTCATCGAAGACTAGAATGGCGCCATACTTTGTAGCTAATGCCCTGACCCCTTCGAGGAACCCGGGCTTCGGCACATCCATCTTTTGATGGAGGGGATGGCCAAAGGGAGTCATAATGATGGCCGCTGTCTGATCGCCATGCTGTTTCATCAAATCCTCGAGTTGATCGAGGTTGTTATATCGAAACTCATAGACATCCTCGTAAAACTTTGCGGGAATGCCTCCTTTCATCTCAACGCACCAATCATGCCAGCCGTGGTAGCCACAGCGCATCACTTTGATCCGGTTGGTATAAGCCCTGGCTATGCGTATGCTTGCGGTCGTGGCATCGGACCCAGTCTTTAAAAAGATACTCATTTCAGAGCAGGGGACGATCTGGCTCAGTTTTTTTGCAAGCTCGTTCTGATACCTCTGGGTCAGTGTGAAGCAGAAGCCTTTGTCTCTGATCTGTTTTGCGACGGCCTCATCCACCTCTTCTTCTCGATAGCCCAGGATAATCGGTCCGTAGCCACAGAGGAAGTCAATGTATTCATTTCCATCCACATCGGTTAATCGGCAGCCCTTGCCATATTCGAGATAGATGGGATATTCGCCTTCGATAAAATCGCTCGGCTTTCTGGCGCCCAGAACTCCTCCGGGGACCAATTTCTTTGCCTGCTCAAACAGCTCCAGACTTTTCGTGATATTCAGTTTCTTAGCCTCTTTCATGGAAGTTCTCCTCATAATTGAATTGACATAGACATTTCCGCCAGAGGCGGATCCGCCACTGGCGGAGAAAAATCTCCTATAACCCCCCTTCCTCCCCCCTTAATTTAAGGGGGGAATAGAGGGGGGTTATAAGAGGGGTAATTCCTCCCTTTGGAAAATGGTTCGGCATGCTCACCATCCTGAGCCTGTCGAAGGAGGGAGATTAGGGGGGATTTTACAAATAGATGTCTTTACCATTTTGTGACTGTTCATATATCAAATCCAAAGTTAAATTGCCATTATGGAACTGATCGTTTCCGTCTGATGGATTTTGGCGCCTCTCTGAATTAATTCGGCAAGGAATTTATCGGGATTAATACAGCCTTCTGGAGCAACGACTCCCTTGGCTGTCACATCGCCGGCATTGAGCATGAGGGCTGCAATCGAGGCAGGTAGTCCGGTGCCTGGCGCCATCCTTCCAGCCATGTCCGCGGTGTAAGTCACCCTTTGCCCTTTCCTTTCTCCTTTTACGATCACTTTCAAACCTGAGGATTGAGGTCCTCTATCTCTGTTGTTAGGGATAGATCCCCAAAGCTGTAATGTCAGATCATAGGGTACTATCTTCGTTCCTTTAACCTCCACTGCTTCCTGGCCGAGAAAGCCTGTCTCTCTCTGTTCTCGAATGAGCTCGTCCACCCATGCCGGAATGAGCGCACCCTTGATGATCACATTCCTTACTCCTTTGATATACCGAGGGATCGTCATGGGTTGAGGATGGCCGACATAGCGAAGCTTACAGATACCAAGGGGATCGAGGAACTCAGCCATCTCCTCACCGGTGCCTCCCTCAACATATACCAGCTTACCGTCCAAATACTGGGGGATTTTGCCGATGGTCATATGAAGACCATGATCCCAGGCTGCACCTGAAAGTTCGGCAATACTGACAACCCAGAATAAGTGGATCTCATCCACGCGGTCCAGTTTATTTGCAAACCATTTGACGATGACATTGTTCGTTCCCGGATCCGATCCCATTCCTGTCAGGACGGTAATTCCTGCTTCTCTGGCAGCGCGATCAATATCCGAAGCAAAAAGAATTTCTGTTGCCTCGTAGTCATCGCAAATATCGATATAATTGACCTTGGCTTCAACCGCAGCCCTGGCTACGGCAACCGCTGTTTTGTAGAAGGGGCCTGCGCAGTTGATAGCCACATCTGCACCGCTGATGGTTTTAACCAGACCGTTATGATCGTTGACATCGATTTTGGTAAGCGACACTTTCCCGCTAGCCCGCAACTTCTCCTGCACTCGAGCCGGATCAATATTGATGTCGCCTAACATCACTTTCTTAATCTGGTCCTGTTTAATGAGGTCACGGGCGACCCCCTGACCCATTCCTCCTGTTCCGCCTAAAACTAATACCTGCATTCTCTTTTCCTCCTTCTTATTGTTTCAGTTCACTCAGTTCGGTCCTTTTTCTTTTTCTCTTCGATGGCCTTCAGTATTTTATCCGGCGTGATGGGGTACTCGTGGAAATAGACGCCCACTGCATTGGAGATGGCGCCACAGTAAGCCTGCGCCGCGCTCATGGCCACAGACATGCCTGCCTCTTTCGCACCATAAGGGCCTTTGGGGTCGATGGTTTCGACGATGACGTTATTGATCTTCGGCATATCGATCGCCAGCGGCACAAGATAGCCGAGTTGCGTAGGAGTCAACACCCTGCCTTCATGCCACTGGAGGTATTCTGTCAACATTCCACCCTGTCCCCCCATGGCAAGGCCTCCTTCAAACTGTCCTTCGACGACCTTTGGATTGAGCGCGAAACCCACGTCCTGTGATGCCGTCACTTCCAGGACCTCCACCTGGCCTGTTTCGGGGTCAACCTTCACCTCACAGATGACCGTGCCGAAAGAGAAGGTCTCTGAAAGCTGGCCATAGGGATTTTTAACCCACTCGCGTTTCCAGTCTACCTGAGGCCAATAGGAGCCTTCTCCGCTAATCGATTCGCTTCGAGTCAGCGCCATGCGGACTACCTTTGCGATGCTCATCGATTGTTGGGGGTCTTTCGTCACAAAGATCTTACGGTTCTTCGCACTCAGCTCCTCCTCGCCGACTCCAAACTCAGCGGCAGCAACCCGGAAAAGCTTTTTCTTCACGTCCTGCGCGGCAAGGCGAACGGCATTTCCTCCGATGAAGGTCTCACACATCGAGTAAGACCCCGGATCACTGGGAGTCACTTCTGTGTCAGCACTGATGAGCTGTATGTCATCCGGGGCGAGTCCCAGTTCTTCCGCAGCGATCTGGACGATCATGTGATCATTGCCCTGGCCATTATCCACAATGCCGGTAATGACTGTCACGCCGCCATCTTCATTCAGCTTGATAAAGGCCTGTGAGCCTCCCCTGATTCCCATGGGAAAACCGGTCTGCACGGAGTTGCAACCAATGCCAATGCCGTGATAGGGCGGCAATTTTCCGAACTTTTCTTTCCACCTCGACACCTTGGCTGACTTCTCGATCGTTTCCGTAAGGCCACAGCTTGCCACATAGGATTTTGTCGGCGTGTAGTCGCCGGTCTGCCGGGCATTGCGAAGCCGCATGGTCAGCGGGTCGATTCCCAGCGCTTCGCCAAGCATATCGAGCTGAATATCGACGCCACAGGCAAAAGCCCTGCCATGGGTGCGAAACATGCCCCGGATGGGTTTATTCGTGAGAACACGGTAGCCATTATAGCGGACGTTCTCCATCCGGTAGGCCTGCTCCATGCAGAGGAAAGGCACAGAGGTCGCGATAGGACCCGTGGAGCTGTAGGCGCCGCCATCCATGTGGCAAGTGATGTCACGAGCCACCACCTTTCCCTCTCTGTCAACACCGGTCTTTATTTTGGCGATCATCGAATGGGCCTGACGCGTGCAAACGGTGTTCTCCTCCCGGGTGTAGACGATCTTCACCGGCCGCTGGGCCTTCTTTGCGAGGAATGCACAGATCACGTCGGCAGGCGATATTTCAGAGCGGCCCCCGAAGGCGCCGCCAATGGTGATTTTGCGCACCCTGACCTTGTTGAGAGGGATTTTGAGCACATTCGAGAGGGGTTTCGCCTTCAGATGGGGCCCGGCGTTGGGCATCCATATTTCAAGATTTCCCGCATGGTCGAACTGGGCCGCCACCGCATAAGGTTCGGCCTGGAAATAAGCATCTTCCGGCGCAGTAAAGGTATCTTCCCTGACGAGATAGGAGTTGGCAAACCCTTTCTCAACATCTCCCACGTCAATGTGGACATGGATATTGATGTTGTTCGGATAGACATCGTGGAGTTGGGGGGCGCCTGGCGCAAGAGCCTCCTCAATAGTAAAAACAGCGGGAAGCGCTTCATAGGTGACGTCGATGAGCGAAAGCGCTTCGAGCGCCGTGTCTTGATCGACGGCAGCTACTCCAGCCACCTCTTCCCCCACATAACGGACCTTCTCCGTGGGAAGAAACTGCTGATCCTGGGTGTATTTAAACACTCCCCACTTGTCTCCACCCATATCCTTTGCCGTGACAACGGCTTTGACGCCAGGGAGTTTTTCAGCTTTTGAAGTATCGATCGCCACGATCCGGGCATGGGCATGGGGTGAGCGCAATATTTTTCCGACGAGCATCCGGGGCAGAATGAGGTCAGCCGCGAAAAGAGCCTCCCCTGTTGCTTTATGGGCAGTGTCAATCCGTTTCATATCTTTTCCGATATAGGAAAATTTTTCCATGGCCTACCTCCCCTCCTCGGCAACGGACTTGATTGCCTCGACAATTTTCGCATAACCCGTGCAGCGGCATACGTTTCCTGAGATGGCATAACGTATCTCAGCTTCGGTGGGCATCGGGTTTTCTTTGAGGAGTGCGAAAGCGGTCAGTATCATACCGGGACTGCAGAATCCGCACTGGATGGCGTGGTGGTTGACAAAGGCTTCCTGAACAGGATGAAGTTTTTCACCCACACTGAGTCCTTCAATGGTCGTAATCTCTTTGCCTTGGACTGCGATCGCGAGCGTGAGGCAGGACCGAACAGGCGTTCCGTTGATCAGTACCGTGCAGGAGCCGCATACCCCTTCGCCACAGCTCTCTTTTGTTCCGGTAAGGTGAAGATCATTGCGGAGCACCTCGAGAAGTGTTCGGTTGGGATAGGTCACTACATCATGGGTTTCATTATTGACGTTTAGGGTGATGGCTATTTTCTTCATCTCATTCATATCACATTCCCTCCTTGATCCCGTCCATCGCCGCCGCAATTGCCCGTTTCGCCAAGACGCTGACCATCTTCCTCCGGTAGGCGCCGGGCAATTGGAGATTATTGACCCCTTCAGTCTGTTCGTATGCCCTCTGAACCATCTTCTCTACATCCGCTTCGCCTGATGGTCCATCAATCACCTTCGGAGAGGCTCCAGCAGCGCCAATAACCAAGCGGCAGGTGGTGTCCTTTCTATCGTTTGTGACCGAGACAAAAGCGGCTGCTGATGCCAGTGGGTAATCAACGCTTCCACGGAGTCGCAACTTTCGGTAGGCAGAGCCGCACAGGGTCTTGGGTTTCGGGATGATAATCTTTGTCAGCAATTCATCGGCCCCAATCGCCAAAGGGGTTATTCCGGTTCCAGTAAAAAGTTCCGTTATCGGAACCGTGCGTGTAGAGCCCTTTTTTTCAAGAACACACCTTGCATCGAAGGCGATGAGGGCCGGTGCCATGTCACCCTGGTAGACACTGAAGCATCGGTTACTCCCTTTGACCGCCAGACATACCGTCCCACCTCTCTTGTGACAGCGTTCAAGTCCGTTGAGCACCATTCCGGACTGGTCATAGTACATGCATCGCGTGTTCTGGAGGAGGTTACCTCCTACCGTCGCCATGTTGGTGATCGTCGGTGACGCTACCTGGGAGGCGGCCTCCGAGATCGCCTTGAACCTTTTATTGACGAGCGGCGCACGGGCAATGTCTTTTAGCCGGGTATTGGCGCCGATGACGATTTCGGTATCGTTTATGTCGACCCTGTCCAGGCTCGGGAGATTTCCAATGTTCATCACGAAGGCAGGCTCAATCAGCCTCAACTTCATGTGGTTTAAAACCTCAGTGCCACCTGCCACGATCTTAATCTTCTCTTTATGAGTAGCGATCATGGACAGCGCTTCTTCCACATTTATGGGTTCAAGGTATTGAAAGGGCGGTAGCCTCATAGGTCCTCCAAAAATTGAAACATTCATTTTAGATGGATACTGTATACGAAATAGATACACCTTTGTCAAGGCAACCCAGATAGTGCTGAGCTCCATACAGTGCATCTTAACTTGCAAGTTGCATAAAGGGCCATGGGTAAACCGCTCTCCAACGCTTCGAATGGCGGTTAATTTGATGTCTTAAGGGAATCGCTGGACTTCACCAAAGGTGAATTCCAGTATGGGTTAGAAACGTGAGTGCCCATTGGTCTGAAGTTTCGCCTCGAAACGTTTCCAAACAGTTCACCCATGTCCCTTTAATTCAATTATTTGCACCCATTAAAAGGCACCCATTAAAAGGCACCTTGTCAAGAGAAAAAGTTATCCTGTAACGAGGTAACAGCATTTTTAACTACCTCGAATCGAGAAAGACATGTTATCTGGACAAGCCCCGAGGTTGCCATCTGCACCAT
>Ga0194119_10001083_pt1 | contig 50668 bp, 47 predicted proteins | sample TA2MahC100mmetaG_FD_148620 | JGI IMG/M metagenome (GOLD analysis project Ga0194119, IMG submission 148620) | Freshwater microbial communities from Lake Tanganyika, Tanzania - TA2015018 Mahale Deep Cast 100m | ecosystem: Environmental > Aquatic > Freshwater > Lake | place: Tanzania: Lake... | reverse complement strand
GCCGTGCTGGCGGTGGCCGGCGGCGCGGCCATCCTCGTGCTCCTGCTCTTCGTGCTGCCGCGCTTCGCCGCACTGCTCGAGGGAACGGGGATTCCCCTTCCGCCAAGCGCCGCTGTTCTCCTGGGCATCTCCACCGCGCTGCGCGCCAACTGGATGGTCTTGCCCGTCGTCGCCGCGGCGCTGCTCGCTGTCGCCGCCTGGCTGCGCGGCACCGCGCAGGGACGCCGCGCCTGGGCGTCCGCGCTGCTCGGCGCACCGCTCGTCCGCACCGTGCGCCGCAATGCGCTCGCTACCGAGTGCGCCGGCACGCTGGCCGTGCTGCTGCGTGGCGGCACACCCATCGCGGCGGCCCTCGACGACGCCGCGCGCGCCGCGTCCGACCCGCTGCTCGCCGACGCGCTGCAGGCGGCGCGCCGTCGTGTGGTGTCGGGCAGCACCCTGCGCGACGCCCTCGCGCCTGAGCCAATCTTCGGCGAGGTCTTCATCACGCTGGTCGCCACTGGCGAAGAAGCGGGGCGGTTGACGGAGTTCCTCGAGCGGGCGGCAACGAACGCACGACCAAGCGGCTCGTCGCGCTCGCCGAACCGGTGATGATCGTCGTCTTCGGCGTTCTCGTCGGAGGCATCGCGCTCGCGCTGCTGCAGGCCATCTACGGCCTGAACCCGGCGGGGCTACGATGATCGCGCCGCGCCGCGGGTACACACTGCTCGAGTTGACTGTTGTCGTCGCGATCCTGGCGCTCGCGCTCGCCGTGGCCGCCCCTGCGATTGCCGGCTGGCGGCCGCCGAACGACGCCGAGGCGGCGCGCGCCGAACTGATCTCGGCACTGCGCTTCGCGCGGGCGCGCGCTGTGAACAGCGGCGGGGCGGTGACGCTTGTGGTCGACCCGTCCACGGCGCGTGTCTGGCTCCGCCCTCGCGATACGACCTTCGCGCTCGCGCTCCCCGGCGACTGCCGCTTGGTGGGCGCGGCGCGCAGCGCGATCCGCTTCTCCCCTGATGGTCCGGCGCTCGGGGAAGTGCCCGCCCTGCACTGCGGCGCTGAAGTCATCGCCGTCGCGGTTGATGCGCTGACCGGCGAGGCGCGCGCCGGGGGGCGACCATGAGACGCGCGGGATTCACCCTGCTTGAGGCCGCCGTCTCGCTCGCGATCGTCGGGGTCGTCGCGATCGGTGCCCTCGATGCCTACGCGGCGGAAGCGCGCGCCGCCCTGCGCGCCCGACAGACGGCGCCGGCTGCCGCGCTCGCCGCGGAGCGTCTCGCCCGCCTGCAACTGCTCGACGCCCGTCAGCTTCGCGCGCTCCCCGACTCCGTTCGGAGCGGCGCGATGACCACCGGTCCGTGGCGGTACGACTGGCGCGCCGCGGTGGCTCGCGTCGCTGATGAACCCGACTTGTACACGCTCGAAGTGGTCGTCGAGTGGGAGGGTGGCTCGTACGCGCTGGCATCGCGCGCCTACCGTCCGGCGCAGGCGGTGTTTCCGTGACGGCGCGACGTGGGATGACCCTGCTCGAACTTGCCGTCGCGCTGGCGGTGGGCGGCGTGGCGCTGGCCGTCGGCGGCGCCGCATTCGCCACCCTCGCCGACCGCCGAGCCGACGCGCTGACGGCGGCCGATGCCGACGAACGCGCCCTCGCCGCGCGCCTGCTCGTCACGGACTGGCTCACCGCCGCGCGAGTGGGCCCGGGCGCGGAGTTCTCGGCGACGCGACGCGAGCGTCGCACGCCCGCGGGGATTGTCGCCGATGATTCGCTTTCGTTCGTGACGGCCGCCGGCGGAGTACCCCGGCGCGTGCACCTCTTTGTGGAGCGGCGCGCCCCGGGCCCCGCGCTCATCGCCGAGCTCGCATCCGACGGAGGCGAACGCGCGCGCATCGTTCTCGCCGATTCCATTGACGGTTTCGAGGCCCAGTTCCTCTCAACAGCGTTCGGCGCGCGGGCGTGGCGCCGGACGTGGGCCGGCGTTCTCCGTCCCAGCGCGGTCTCACTGCGTCTTCGGGGGCGTGAGGGAGCCCCTCCGCCGCTCGCATTGCAAATGCCCATCACCATCGCGCTCGCACCCGCGCCATGAAACCGCGTCGCGGATTCGCGCTCCTCGCCAGCGTGTGGCTCGTGGTCGTCATTGCCGCGGTGAGCCTCAACGTTGCGCTGCTCGCCCGCTCTCGGCGCCTCGCCACGGCCAATGCGCTTGAAGGAGTCCGCGCGCGCTCCGCCGCGCTCAGCGGCCTTGAGCATGCGCGCGCCAGACTCACCCGCGCGCTGTTGGCCTCGCGCAGCGATGCGCTCGCCGATCCGTGGCGGGCGCCTTCCGTCGTGCCTCCCACGGACCTGGGATCGGCGCGCTATGTCGTGCGCGTGCGCGATGACGCGGCCGCGCTGGATGTGAATCTTGCCAGTGACGAGACTCTCGCTCGCCTGCTCATGGCGTGCGGTGCGGACGCTCCCGCGGCGCGGCGCGCCGCCGAGCGCATCGCCGACTGGAAGGACCCCGACCAGCTGCGGCGCGCGGATGGCGCGGAACGGGCGGACTATCTCGCCGTTGGCGCGCGCGCGCTTCCCGCCGACGGCGCCGTGCGTTCGATTGACGAACTGGAGGACGTGCTGGACCTGCCCGTGGCGCCGTGGCGCTGCGCGCGCGAACATCTCGCGGTGAACGGAACCGGCGTCGTGAACCCGAACACCGCGCCCGCCGTGGTGCTGCAGGCGCTGCCCGGCGTCAGCGAGGAGGCCGTGGCCGCCGTCGTCGCGGCACGCATAGCGGGCGTCCGCATCCGCGACTTCCGTGAATTCGCCGCGGTGCTGCCGCCGCACCTCCGCGGCGCGCTCAATCGGAATGCCCTCTCCCTGCAGCGTATGCTAACCTTCGAGACGAACGCGGTGCGCGTCATTAGCGAGGCAATGCTGGACGGCAGCCCGGCGCGCGCGGTCGCCGAATCGCTGATGCGGCGCGCCGGCGCGACGGTCTTCGTCGAGTGGAGGGACATCCGGTGACGGTCTTGCGCGTGGGGATGGCGCTGGCGGCGGGCCACGGCGCGTGCGCGACCACCGCGCGCACCGAGCCGTTCAGCTTCGATGCCGACGCCCTCGCCGCCGGTGACGCGGGAGTTCTCGCCGCTCCCCTGCGCGCCGCACGCTTGGCCGCCGCGCGCGAGGCCGCCGGCCGCGTCGAGTTGCACGTGGCGCTGTGCGCCCCGTGGACGGCACCGCGCGAGCTGTCCCTGCCGCCGATGCGCGTCACCGAGGCGCGCGTCGTGCTCACGCGCGACCACGCGCGCCACTTCGCGCTCGCCCGCGCTGAGCCCGTGGTCGCCGCGCGGCCACTTCGCTCGGGCGTCTGGCTCGCCGCGGACGCCGACAGCGTGGTCCTCGACGCCCTGGCGCGCGCGGCGCTCGACGCCGGCTACTCCGCCGTGCGCATCGTCCCCGCGGCGGGCGCGTGGGCCGCCGCCGCTGGCGCCGCGACCACCCGCGCCTTCGTGGTGGACGACGAGTGCGTCCTCCTGAGCGCGCGCGACGGTCGAGTAACCGCGCTGCGCAGAATGCGCGCCGCTGACGCGCCGCCTGCGGGCGCCATATCCGACGACGCCCTCGGCGTCGCCGCGCGACACGCCGCGGATTGCTCAATGCTCGAACTCGTCGGCCGGGAGGCGCAGACGAACCGCGCGTCGATCACGCTACGCCTGACCAGACGGCTGCTTGGCGTCGCCGCGGCCGCGCTCGTCGCCGCCGCGCTCGCCGCGTATTCGGGCGCGTCACGCCGCGTGGCCAGCCTCGAGGCCGCTCGGGCTGCGATCCAACCGACAGCGCGAGTGGTCGGCGCCACATACGACGCCCTCGCCGAGTTGCATGAGTTGCGATCCGCCATCCGCGCCGCGCGCACCGCGACGCCGTGGAGCGTCCGCCTTGCTGCGCTCGCCAGCGCCCTGCCAGACGACGCGAACTTCACCGCGTTCCGCGCCGCTGGCGACTCCGCTGTCATCGAGGGCGCGGCGTCCAGCGCGTCCGAGACCCTGAGCCGCCTGCGTCGCGTCGCTGGCGTGCGCGACCTGCGCGAACTGCCGGCGGGCCCGGCCGACGACGAAGCGCGAGAGCCGTTCGCCGCCGTCGTGCGCTTCCACCCGGGGGGCGCGCCATGAGCGCTCTTTCCTCGCGTGATCGCCGCGCGCTCTGGCTTGGGGCCGCGCTGGTGCTCCCGGTCCTCGCCTGGCGCGTGGTGCTCGCTCCGCTGGCGACGTCCTACGGCGAGCAGCAGGCGCGCGTCGAGATGACCGCCGGCCTCCTCAGTCGCGAGCAGGCGCTCGTGCGCGACTCGGCGGAGCTCGGCGCGGCGCTCCGGGCGAGCCGCGCCCGCTTTGATGACGAAGCCCGCGCGCTGGTCGCCGCCGGCGATTCCGTGGACGCGATGTCCTCTACGCAAACCACGCTGCGCGCTGCCGCGCGCGCCGCGAGCCTCGCCGAGATCAGCATTGAGACGAACATGGCGCCAGGACCGTCTGGCGTGTTGTTCATTGTGGACGCCGACGTCCGCGCCCGGGGCTCCGTGGCCGCGCTCGCGGATTGGCTTGACCGCGTGGAACGCGGCGACCAACCGCGCTCGGTCACTCGGCTCGAGGTCACAGCCGGTTCGGATGAACTACTGTCGGTGAGCGCGCGTGTGCGGGGCTTTGTGCGCCGGGAGGTTCCATGATCTGGTCACCCTGGCGCGAGACCGCCGTACGCGTCGCCGCCGCCCTGGCCGCGGCGGCGGTGATCGGCGCGTTCGCGTCGGTCGCAGCGGCCGTTCGACCGGGGCACATCGCCGCCGCTTCGGCGCTCACGCTCCCCTCCCTGCCCGACTCCGCATCCGAGCCGCGCGCACGGTCGGCGCGCTTCGCGCATCTCGAACCGTTCAGCCTGATGCGCGGTATGGTCGAGGACGCGGGCGTCGCGCCGGCAGAGCCCCCTCCCGCCATCACACTCATCGGCACGGTGCTCGGCGGCGAGCGCCCCGCCGCCATCTGCCGCCTCGGCGCCGCCGCGCCGCGCATCCTGCACGCCGGCGACACGCTGGGTGGGTGGCGTCTGGTGGACGTCGCCCCGGCGCGCGCCGTGTTCATTGACGCCGCCGGTGTGCGGCACGAGCTTCGCCTATCTCCCCCGGGGAACTGACGTGAAACCGTTCCTGCATCGCACCGCAATTCTGCTCGCGCTCATGGCGCTGGCCCCGTGCGTCGCGCGCGCGCAGCAAAGCGTTCGCGCCACTGAGGCGGGCGTGGTCGTTGACCTTCAGGACGCCGACCTGCGTGTCGTGCTTTCCGCGCTCGCCGAGGCCGGCAAGGTCAACATCGTCTTTGGCGACTTGCCCGAGAAACGCGTGACGCTGCGCCTGCGCGACGCCATTCCGGTCGCCGAGGTGCCGGCGCTCATTCGCAGCCTTGCCGCCGGCAACGGGCTGCGCGTCGAGAGCGAGGGACGGATGCTGCGCGTGCTTCCCGCTGACGCGCCCGCTCCCGCCCCGGAGGCCGGCGATGTGCGCCTGCACGTGTACCGAGTGAAGCACGTGCGCGCGGCCACGCTCGCCGCGACGCTGCAGTCGCTCTTCGGGGGCGCGCGTCCAGCGAGCGCGCCGGGACTAAGCACCGCGACGCTCAGCGAGCGGCTCAAGGAGCAGCGGCTCGCCGTGCTCGCCGGCGACACCGCCGCGCGACCAGTCAGCGACGACGGCCTCAAGGCCGAGTTGTCCGGCCCCGTGCAGGTGGTCCCCGACGAGACTAGCAACTCGCTGCTCGTGCGCGCCCGCGTCGCCGACTGGACGATCGTTCAGCAGGCCATCACGGCGCTCGACCTGCGCCCCCTGCAGGTCATGATTGAAGTGCTGATCGCCGAAGTGCGGCAGTCGCGCGACCTCGACGTCTCGGTGAGCGCCGCCGGCGCCAAAGTGCCCGACGCCACCACGCGCACCACCGGCGTGCTCGGCGCGGAAGAGCCCTCCACAGCCGCGTTCCTGCTGCGGCTCGCGCGCGGCGGCGCTATCAGCACGGATGTGGCGCTCTCGGCGCTCGCCACGCGCGGTGACGTGCGCGTACTCTCGCGCCCGCTGCTGCTGGCGCAGAACAATCTCGAGGCGCGTATGCTCGTCGGCAGCCAGCGGCCGTTCGTGCAGCTCTTCCGGTCGCTGCCCACCGACAACGGCGTGCGCGATCAGGTGGTGCAGTACCGCGATGTCGGCACGACGCTCGCCATCCTGCCGACCATCAACCCCGACGGCTACGTCTCCCTGCAGGTCTCGCAGGAAGTGAGCTCGGCGACCAACGAGACCCAGTTCGGCGCGCCGGTGATCAGCACCCGCGAGGCGACGACCCACTTGTTCGTGAAGGACGGGCAGACCGCGGTGCTCGGCGGGCTCGTCGACCGCACGCAGGAGAAGACGCGCACCGGCATTCCCGGGTTGAGCGCCTTGCCGTGGATTGGCGGCGCCTTCGGCAGCACCCGCACGGCCACCGTGAACAGCGAACTCTTCGTCTTCCTCACGCCGCATATTATCGCGAGCGATGAGGATCTCGAGCGCATCCGCGGCGCCGTGGAGAAGAAGGTCCCGACCGATTCCGTCCCCGGCAATGCGCCGCTGGTGCCGCGCAAGCCGTGACCGTGGACCTCACCGCGCTGACCCCCGTCTCGACGGCGCTCACCGCCGCGTTCCTCGAGCGCCACGGGATCCTCCCGCTGGAGGTGCGCGACGGCGTGTTGCGCGTGGGCTCGTGGCTCGAGGCCCCGGACCCGCAGGCGCTCGATGACCTCGCGATCCTGTGCAAGGCGCGGGTCGTGATGGAGCGTGGCGAGGAATCCGCTCTTCGGCAGGCCATCCAGCGCGTGTACGGCGCCGAGTCGACCGCGCAGGGGATGATCGACGCGCTTGGGACGAACGCGCCCACGGGGGCCGTGCCGGTGCGCGCGCTCGACGACTTGGTCGCGCAGGCCAACGAAGCGCCCGTGGTGCGGCTGGTCAACCTGCTCATCCTCGAGGCGCTGCAGGCGCGCGCCTCAGATGTGCATCTCGAGACGTATGCGGGGACGCTGCGCGTGCGCTACCGCGTGGACGGCGTGCTGCAGGACGCTCCGTCGCCGCCGTCGCAGCTCGCGGCGGCTGTGGTCAGCCGGCTCAAGATCATGGCTGAACTCGACATCGCTGAACGCCGCGCGCCGCAGGATGGCCGCATTCGCCTGCGCCTGCAGGATCGCGGGGTGGATGTGCGCGTCTCCACCATCCCCGCCCTGCACGGTGAGAGCGTGGTGCTGCGCCTGCTCGACGCCGCCCGCGGCCGCATCGCGCTCGACGCCCTCGGCATGGCCGATGATACGCTGGCCCGCTTCCGCGCGGCGATCGGCCGCACGCACGGCGTCGTGCTCGCCACCGGCCCAACGGGAAGCGGCAAGACGACGACGCTCTACGCGGCCGTGGAGGCCGTGCGCACGGGGCGGGAGAAGATCCTCGCCGTCGAGGACCCCGTGGAGTACGAACTGCCGGGCGTGCCACAGATCCCGGTGCACGAGAAGGGCGGCGTCACGTTCGCCACCGCGCTGCGGGCCATGCTCCGTCAGGATCCCGACATCATGCTGGTGGGCGAGATTCGCGACGGTGAGACCGCGGCCATCGCCACGCAGGCGGCGCTTACCGGGCACCTTGTGCTCTCCACGCTCCACACGAACGACGCGGCGGGCGCGCTCACGCGACTTCGCGAACTAGGCGTCGAGGCGTACCTGGTGGCGAGCACGGTCGAGGCGGTGCTCGCCCAGCGGCTGGTGCGTGTCAGGTGCCCCGAATGCCAGGGCGCCGGATGCGACGCCTGCCGGCGCACGGGCTATCGAGGACGTGTGGGCATCCACGAGCTGCTCGTGATGAGCGACGCCCTGCGGCAGGCCGTGCGTCAGGGGGCCGACACCAGCGAGTTGCGTCGCATCGCCGCCACCGAGGGCATGCGAACCCTCCGCGAGGAGGGTGAGCGCCTGGTCGCAGCCGGCATCACCTCGCGGGAGGAGATCCTGCGCGTAGTTTCCTGAGGGGCGCAATGTGACGGTTTTCGCTGGATTGTGACGGTTTTTGGCTAACATCGCCTGTGCTTGGTCGTCTGTCTGATGCGTGCGCACGTAGCTTGGACCTTTGGAGACCCCCCTGCATGAGCGACACTCCCAATCGTCGTTCCGCGCTGGTCGCCGGTGCTGCCGCCGTTGCCGCCCTTGTCGCGCCCCGTGCCGCGAGCGCCCAAGGCGCGCCGCCACGGCCGCAACGAAAGTCATCGCGCAGTGCCGCGGAACTCGAGCGCTTGTTCACCAAGACCCCGGCCGCCGGCCCTCAGCTTGCCGCCGCCGACACCGTCTTGGGCACAGACAACTGGACGAGCTCGGCCCTGCGCCTGGCCCGCCGCGTCACCTTCGGACTCAATCCCGCCGAGACGCAGCGCGCCCAGCGACTCGGCTACAAAGGCTATCTCGAGTACCATCTCAACCACGCCGCCCTCGACAACAGCGCGGTGGAGTCGGTCGTCTCGGCCAACTGGCCACGCGTGCTGCAGCCGGCGGCACAACTGGTGCAGGTGGACCAGAACCTCCTGTACCAGCATCTCACCGACGCGACGCTGTATCGGCAGGCGACCTCCCCGCGCCAGCTCTTTGAGCGGATGGTCGAGTTCTGGAACGATCATTTCACGATCTACTTCCAGAAGGTCGGCTACCTGCAGATCGCCGATAACCGCGACGTGATCCGCCAGAACGCGCTTGGCAACTTCGGCACGCTGCTCAAGGCGAGCGCGCACAGTCCGGCGATGCTCGCGTACCTCGACAACAACGTGAACCGCGCCGGGCGTGCCAACGAGAACTACGCGCGCGAGATCATGGAGCTTCATTCCCTTGGCGTGGATGGCGGGTACACGCAGACGGACGTCGCCGAGCTCGCGCGGTGCCTCACCGGATGGACGCTGAACGCGCAGGGCGCCTTTGTCTTCAACGCCTCGCTGCACGACTTCGCGGCCAAGACGGTGCTGGGCGTCAGCATCCCCGCGCGAGCGACCAACAGCGGGTTGGGCCAGCAGGACATGGAGCAGATGCTCGACGTGCTCATCGCCCATCCGAACACGGCGACCTTCATCGCGACCAAGCTGCTCAAGTTCTTCCTGCGCCCCGACCCGAGCGCCGCGCAGGTCGCGGCGGTGGCCAACGCGTACACCCGGACGGGCGGCGACATCAAGGCGATGCTGCGCGTCGTCTTCACCGAGTCGTGGATGACCGCGGCCCCGGCGAAGTTCAAGCGGCCGCATCACCTGATGATCTCCGCCCTGCGCGCCAGCGGCGCGGTCATCGCGCCCACCGCCACCACGCTCAGCACCCTGCGCGGCTACCTGACGCAGATGGGGCAGGTTCCTTTCGACTACGAGACGCCCGAGGGGTACTCCGACCGCGTGGAGTACTGGTCGGGCAATGTGCTTCCGCGGTGGAACGTGATGACGGCCATCTCCAGCGCCACGACGGGGCAGTTCGCCGTCTCGGACGCCAACTTCACGCGCTTCGGTTCCACGGCCGCCGCAGTCGCGGACTCCATCGATCTGTTGGCGTTCGGCGGTGAGATGAACACGCGCACGCGCGACGCGCTCATGTCCTATCTGTCGGCCGGCACCATCAACGCAACGCGCATTCGCGAGACGCTGGCGCTCGCCCTGTCGTCCAGCGCCTTCAATTGGTATTGAGTCCCCCGGAGCGCCGATGACCGACCCCACGAACGATCCCTGCGGCTGCACCGAGTACAACACGCTCTCGCGCCGGCACTTCGTGATGAACGCCGCGGGCGCGGCCGTCTTCGGCGCCGTGATGCCCGACTGGCTGCCGCGCGTGGTGCTCGCCCAGACGGCGAGCAGCCGCGACATCATCGTCTATGTCTTCATGCGCGGCGGCGCCGACGGGTTGTCGCTGTGCGTGCCGTGGGGCGACGCCAACTACTACACCTCGCGTTCGACGATCGCGATTCCCCGCCCCGACGCGTCGGGAACGGTCAAGGCGACGGCGCTCGATGCCACGATGTGGGGCCTGCCGCCGTCCATGGTCTCCCTGCTCCCGTCGTATCAGGCGAACCAGCTGCTCATCATCCAGGGCGCCGGGCTGACGTTCAGCTCGCGCTCGCACTTTGACGCGATGCGGTTCATCGAGGTCGGCAAGGCGGCCGATCCCTCCATCTCCACGGGATGGCTGGGACGCCACCTCGCCACCGTGCCGCCGTTGAATGCCGCCGCGACACTGCGCGCGCTTTCCATCTCGCAGGGCCTGCCGAACGCCCTCGAGGGCGCGCCCAAGGCGCTCCCCATTCCCGACCCCGCCAACTACGTGCTGGGCGGCAGTTCGACGACACGCGCGGCGCGGCAGGCATGGATCAACACCGACTACTCGCTCACCGAGGAGCCGGTGCGCAGCGCCGCGCTCGACGCCAACGCCACGCTCTCACTGCTCGCGTCGCTGAACATTGGCGGTTATGCGCCGGCCAACGGCGCCTCCTACCCGAACAACAGCTTTGGCCGTGCCATGCGCTCGGCGGCGGCGCTCATCAAGGCGGACGTCGGTGTCGAGGCGATCCAGGTGGACATCGGCGGCTGGGACACGCACCAGACGCAGAACCCGCTCAACGGCGCGATGGCCACGCTGATGACCAGCTTCTCCGGCGCGATCAGCGCCTTCTGGGCGGACGTCCTGCAGGGGAACGGCAACTACAACGTCACGCTTGTCGCGATGTCGGAGTTCGGACGCAACGTGCGCGAGAACGGTTCGCAGGGAACCGATCACGGCCGCGGCAGCACGATGTTCGTGATGGGGAAGCAGATCGCCGGCGGGCGCGTCTACACCAAGAACTGGCAGCCGCTCGCGCGCGAGAACCTGCAAGACGGCCAGGACGTGAAGGTCAACGTCGACCACCGCGACATCCTGGCCGAGATCGTGAAGAATCGGCTGGGCAACAACAACCTCGACCTCATCTTCCCTGGGTACACGTCCACCTTCCAGGGCGTGACTCGGTAGCGCCCTACTTCACCTCCACCTGGCCGCTCATGCCCGGGTGGACGGTGCAGTCGTAGGGGAAGAGTCCGCGCGTGTTGAAGGTGCGCGCGATGTTCACGTTGCGCGTGATCTGGATGTCCGCGGGACGCCCCTGCTTGCTCGGGTCGAAGATCACGTTGTGATCCACCGAGCCAAAGCGAAACGTCACCGTGCCGCCCACCCCAATGGTGGTGAGGAACGGCGAGAAGGTGTTCCCCGGCATCGTGACTTCCGCGGCAAGCGGGAAACCGCCGCCTGCGGCGCTCACCGTAATCGTCGCCGAGCCCGTGCGGCCACCGATGGCGGCCGAGATGGTCGCCACGCCCGCGGAGACTCCGCTGACAAGACCGCTGGGTGAGACGGACGCCACGCCAGCCGCGCTGCTGCTCCACGTCGCGGTGCCGGTGGTCACGGTCCCGGTGCTCGTCAGCGGCGTGGCCGTGAGCTGCAGCGTCTGTCCCACGCCGAGTTGGGCGTTGGTGACGTTGAGGGACACCGAGGCAACGGTGGCCGGGGCGGGCGACGTGGAGCTGTCGCCGCCACTGCAGGCGGCGAGCGCGATGAGGGCGACGGCGAACAGGCGATGCATGGGGGCTCGGCGAGGGGAAAGGAACAAGCTATCGGGTTCCTGTCCCGACTTACAGACCCGCCGATTCGCGAATTCGAGGGGCGTTGGTCTCTACTGGCGGCGCGCGCGAATGGTCTCCACCACAGGCGACGCCTGGACCGTGGAGGCCGCCTCGTGCAGTCGCCATACGCCCGTTTCCAGCCGCTCCAGATGGAAGGCACGCTTGGGGTCCTTGAGCCGCTGGGCCTGCGCCGGGTTGAACGCGCGCGCCACGCGGGCCGTCTCCCACTCCCGGATGGCGTCCAGGAGCGCCCCCGCGCGCGGATTCGCGCGCAACGCCTTGGGGCGGGCGACCATCGCGAACCCGGCGTCGTATCCTGCGGCGCGCGCCAGCATCCACTCCATCTCGTCCATCGTCGTGCTGTCCGTCAGCAGGTACCACCCAAGCATGTGCGGCATGTAGTTGCGGTCGAACAGCGCCTGATTGTCGATGCGGTACTGCTGCATCGACTCCGCGAAGCCGCCGTACCACGGCTCGCCCCAGTTGTAGTACGACCCGATGTGCCAATAGAAGGTCTTGCTGATGCTGGTGCCGTTGATCAGGTCATGCTTCACACGCGACACGACGTCGTTGGCAAAGACGCCCAGCGCGTAGTCGCCTTGGCCGGACGCCAGCGCCCCTTCGTAGCCGTCGAAGTCGATGTGGTCGACACCGGTCTCGTTCAGGAAATCGGCAAGTTGGCGCGCGACTTCGCGCTGCAGCTCGAAGTTTGGGAAGAACACCTTGTACGGGTGGTCGAACAGCTTGCCCACCGACGTCCCCGCGGCGTGTGGCGAGGCCACCGTGCCGAACGCGCCGCGCTCGCAGCCCTGCAAGACGTAAGGCGGCGCCGTGGTCACCGCGGTACAGCGAACGAGTTCCTTCCCGATCTTGACCGTGCGCAGGTTGTCGTGCTTGTCGTTGGCGAAGTACTCCGGGGACGCCACCTCGATCTCCGTCTGTCGCGCATCCGCCGCTCGTACGAGCGTCGAGGATCCGGTGAGACTCAGCCGGTCGTCGGGCACGGGGGTGACGTACGGATCATTGGTCGTGAGGAAGTTCGTCAGCGTGTGGACACCGAAGTGCAGTCCCGCGACGCGCGCCTTGGCGACCGCGCCCTGCATCGCGCGCCGCTCACCCGGCCACTGCGCGGGGTCGAGAGCGAAGTGCCCCCAGGTGAGGAACGGTCCCTCGTGGTACAGCGAGAATAGCCCGGCGCGCTTCGTATATCCGATCATCTCGTCCACCTCGGTCTCGCCGAATGACGAGATCAGGTACGAGCGGCCGTAGAGCGGCGACTTCTGGAACCAGACGCCGCGCAGCTTCTGGTGCGGCAGGCCCTCCGCGAGCGCGATGCGCTCCAGCAGGTCCAGTGTGGCCGGTTCGGGGCACGAGAAGAACGCGATGGCACTGCCTACGACGGTCTCACCCGGCAGCTGGGGCACGGGCATGTTCGGGTAGTTTCCGCCCCAGGCATCGACGCGGCGCTCGCGATCCCGGTTGATGGCATACGCGTTCAACTGGCTCCCCCACGGCATCGGCTTCGCCGCGATGCCTCGCTCCCACGTACTCCCTTCGCTGTTGGGCAGGGCGCCGCCAAGGGTCTTCAGGTTGAGCACCTGCAGGCCCAGCGCCACCTGCGTATCACGAACCACGCCGATGATCTCTCCCACCGTGTGGCCGATGGTCGTGGGGTATGGCCCCCAGATGATCGCGTCGATCTTGGCCGCCGGAGTCGCCTCGACAATGCGGAACGTCAGGTAGCCGCGACGGATCCGTGCTTCCACGTCGATGTGCGCGCCGACGGTGGGATACGACAGCCGGAGCACCTGGCGCGTTCCGCGCGAGACGCGCGTCATCCGCGCCGGCGCCAGGCGCTCGCCGCCGCTGACCAGCGTCACGAGCGGCGCGGGCGCCCCGGGATGCCGGTAGTCCCGGCCGGTCACTGTGCTTCTGAGTTCGCCCACGTCGCCGCGCGCGTCGACCGTGAATCGGAGCGCGCCGCCAACAAAGGTGGCCTGTGCGTCACCGGCTGCGGCCATGCCAGCGAGCAACGCGAATGACGCGGCAAGATTGAATGAGCGCATAGACGCCTGCATCGCAGAGGGTGACGGAGATCGAGAAGCGACGGCCCGCGTGCGAACATACACGGCGCCCGTGGCCGGTGGAACGCCTGCGCCGCGTGCACCGGCGTCGTGGCGACCGCGGTTGGCGGGGTGCCACCGCGATGCCATACTTGAGTCATGGACGAGCCGTCTGCAACGCAACGACCGGGAGAGGTGGTCATCACGCTCCCCGCGTGGGCCGCCGATGCGGTGGATTGGACGCAACCGTACCCGTCCGACGAGGCGAAGATGCGCCTCACCGTCGCGCTCTCGCGCCTGAACGTCGAGCGCGAGACGGGCGGTCCGTTCGGCGCCGCGGTCTTCGAACTCGAGTCAGGGCGGCTCGTGGGCATTGGCGTCAACAGCGTCGTGCGCCTCAACTGCTCGGCGTTGCACGCCGAGGTGATGGCGCTGATGCTCGCCGAGCAGGAACGGCACTCGTTCACGCTGTCGGCGCCAGGATTGCCGCGGCACGAGCTGGTCACCTCGTGCGAACCCTGCGCCATGTGCCTCGGCGCCACGCTGTGGAGCGGCGTGAAGCGGCTTGTCTGCGGCGCCACGCGCGACGACGCCATGCGATTGGGGTTCGACGAGGGCCCCGTCTTCGCCGCGTCGTACGACTACCTCCAGCAGGCCGGCATCGAGGTCGTGCGCGAGGTCTGCCGAGACGAGGCGCGCGCGGTGCTGGAGATGTACCGGAGCCGGTCGGGGCCGATCTACAACCCGTAGCCGGCGGCTACTTCCCCCGTAGCCGCGCCACCGGTCCGTCCACGCCATTGGGCAGCTGAACGTCCGCCAGCTGGTCGTCGTCGCGCAACTCGCGCTTGAGACGAGCGAGTTCTGCCTTGAGCGACGCCGTCAGCGCCTCCTGACCGCGCTCGCCGTAGAGGTTGTGCAACTCGTAGGGGTCGTTGACGAGATCGAATAGCTCCCACTGATCCTTCTTCCAGAAGTAGATCAGCTTGTGCGTCGCCGTGCGCACGCCGTAGTGCGCGCGTGTGTTGTGGTCGCCCGGGTCGTGGTAGTAGCGGTAGTACATCGACGTGCGCCAGTTTGCCGGCGTGCGGCCGCGCAGCACCGGCAGCAGCGAATGCCCCTGCATCTCCGCCGGCACCGGGAGCCGCGCCGCGTCGAGGAATGTCGGCGCGAAGTCCACGTTCAGTCCCATCGCCTCGCTGCGCGTCCCGGGCTTGATGGCCGCGGGCCAGCGCACGAGGAACGGCATGCGAATGGACTCCTCATACATGAAACGCTTGTCGAAGAGCCCGTGGTCGCCGAGGAAGAAGCCCTGGTCGCTGGAGTAGATGACGATCGTGTTTCGGGCGAGCCCTGCCTTGTCGAGGTAGGCGAGCACGGAACCGACGCTTTCATCCACCGACTGCACCGTGGCCAGGTAGTCCTGCATGTAGCGCTGGTACTTCCATCGGGTGAGCGCTTCGCCGGTGAGCGTGACTGGCTTGCCGTCGCGCTCGATGGTGACCGTGTCGGGCTTGAGCAGGCGCCAGCGCCGCAGCGCCTCGCCGGTCAGTCCTGCGGGTGGGGGGAGCTTCAGATCGCGGTTGTTCAGATCCTTCGCCACGCGCTGCTGGTTCTCGTGCAGCGCGTCGGTGCGCGTCTCGTAGTTGTCCCACAGCGTCACGGGCTCGGGGATGCGCACGCCCGAGAAGTGCGCGGCATGGCTGTCCTCCGGATCCCACGGCCGGTGTGGCGCCTTGTGATGCATCATCAGGAAGAAGGGCTTTCCCTTCGGTCGGACCTTCATGAAGTCGAGCGCCAAGTCAGTGATGACATTGGTGACGTAGCGCCCGGTGTACGTCGTTTCCGCGGTCGCCGTGTAGAAGACCGGATCGTTGTAGACCCCCTGCCCCGGGAGGATGGTCCACGAATCAAAGCCCTGCGGGTCCGAACCCAGGTGCCACTTGCCGATCATCCCGGTGTGATAGCCGCTGCGCTGGAGGATCTTGGCGACCGTCTCCCGCGAGCTGTCGAATCGATTGAACATCGTCACACCGTTCAGGTGCGAGTACTGCCCCGTGAGAATCACGGCCCGACTCGGCGTGCAGATGGAGTTGGTGGCGAAGACGCGCGTGAGCAGCGCCCCCTCGCGCGCGAGGCGGTCGAGGTTCGGCGTCTGGTTGACCTTCGATCCGTAGGCGCCAATGGCGTGCGCCGCGTGGTCGTCGGTCATGATGTAGATGATGTTGGGGCGGGGGGCGCGGGTCGCCTGCGCGGAGACGGCGGCGGGCGCGAGCGCTGCAACGAGCGCCAGGGCGGCTGGGAATCGGGTCGTCACACGAGGTCCTTGCAGGGGGCGAGGCAATATCGCCACGACAGCTTGCCTCCGCGAGCGGGGGCGGCCGCGGCTACCAGAGACCAGGAATCAGCCGGTATCGGGTGCGCCGCGTGTACGCGTCGTAGCCGGCAAGGTCGCGGAGGAGCACTGACTCCTCGTGTCGGATGCGCGCGACGAGCACCGCCGTGAGCGGACCCGACGTCAGCAGTCCCCACCACGAGCCGAGCGCCACGGGCATGGCGAGGAACATGAGGAGCACCGCCGCGTACATCGGATGCCGCACCACCGCGTACGGGCCCGTGTCGATCACGCGCTGCCCGTCCGCGACCTCGATCACACGGGACGCGTATGAGTTCTCGCGCAGCACGAGAAAGAAGAACGCATAGCCCGCCACGAAGACGGCGTCGGCCAGCAGCACGACGGCGGTCGGGATGTTGGACCAGCCGAACCGGCGGTCGAGCCCGGTCACTATGAAGGCGGCCAGATAGCAGATCGCCCCCACGCTCTGGATGACGCGCTGCTCGTGCGTCGGTTCGCGAGCGCGCAGGCGTCGGTCGAGCAGGGCCGGGTCCGTCACGATCAGGTAGGCGAAGATCAGCACCATCGCCCCGAAGAGCACGGCGAGATACGCCACGCCTTGCCAGTAGTCGAACGTGCCGGCCGGGATGAACACCATTGCGCTCAGCACGACGAGGCCGAGCAGTGCCCGCACGAGGGCGCGCAGGGCGAGAGATCCGCGAGATAGGCGATCTGGCATTTCCGCCTCCATCGGTCGGCCCCGCGCACATCACCCGCGCACCGGCGCACGATCTGCGTGCGGTCGCAGCGCCATGAGCCGCCGCGCGTCGCCTACCGTAACACCAACAATCGCTCGCTCCGCACCGCCTCGCCACTCGGCGTCTTCATGGCGACTTCGAGCCGGTACCGCCCCCCGCGCTGTCGCCTGAGATCGAGCGACACGCTGCGCATCTGCACCGAATCAGCGGGCGGCCGACACGACGCAGGCGCGTGACGCCCGGCGCAGCACGTGGCCGCCGGTGTTAGCGTCATCCACCCAGAAGGCCGAGCGCAGGCCGCCGGTGCAGCTGGCCATCGGCGCCAGTGCGAAGCCCTCGTTGTTGACGTTCGGAAGCGAGCTGGGCGGCCGATATCGGCGCAGCACCTGAAACGCGCCGCGCGTCCCACTGGTCGGCAGCACGAGCACCGCCGCGCCGTTACCGCACCCATCGTCGCAGGTGATCCACAACTGACCGGTCGCCGCGTCGTACTCCATTCCCATGACGGCGGGCAACCCCGTGTCGATGACGGCAATGCGCACCGCTGCATTGGTGGCGTGATTGAGGGCGAAGGCGTACACGCCGCCGGTGGCCTCAAGCCCTACAAAGAAGATCCCCGTCCCATGAGAGGGATAGTCGGAAGGCCGGTAGGCCTGCCCGGTGTTTGCGTCCAGAAAGCCGTTGGCCACCAGCATGCTGTCGGGCACCCAGCTGATCGCCTCGATGCCCGCGTTCGGGCTGGGACCAGGCAACGCTGCGTTCAACAGCCATTCGTGCGTGGCCCGCAGCGTGATGCCGCTTTGCGAGACATCGTAACGGAGAATCGAGTTGCGGCTCTCGCTCGGGACCGCATTGTTCCGCTCAGCGACCACATACACACCGGCGGATGCGCCACCCCCGCTCACGGTCACCCCTTCCGCGTCGGGATCGCCGGCATCGTCGGGGTAGCGCAGGGGGCGCCCCGTGCTCCACGGCGCGTTCGACTCGATGCGCCATCCGTCCGACGATGGCACAAGCCGTAGGAGCGTGGAGGGATTGTTGCGCACCGCCCACAGGGCGGTCGTGGTCGCGTCGTACACGAGGCCGCTGACGTTGCCGCCCAAGGCGCCGGCCACGTCAACCGTCGTCGCGTCGTCGACACCGGGCCAGTCAGCGAGCAGGCCGTCCTTCGGGGGGCCGGACGCCGAGTCGGGAACGCCGTGGCAGGCGACGGCAAAGATCAGCGCGACAAGCAGCGGGGCTCTCATTAGAACTCCTGCAGCATCGCGATCTTTCGCTCGGCGCGCCGCAGTCGCATCGCGAAGGTGAGTGCCATCGAGTTGGCGAGATTGAAGGCCAGCTTGCGATGCACCAGCGCCATCTGCTCGAACTGATCGCGCGTGAGGACGTACACCTCGGTGTCGGTGAGCGCGACGGCGTCGTGCGGCCTGGGCTTGGCATCCATGAAGGCGAGCCCGCCAAAGAAATCGCCGCGTCCAAAACTGGCCACCGGCTTGGTCTTGCTGCGCTCGATCGGCGCCACAAGGCGGACCGTCCCGCGTCGCACCCAGTACAGCTCATCGCCCGGCGTGCCCTGCGCATAGATGGTGTCGCCCGCCAAAAACCGGCGGATCTCCATCCGGCGTTCCAGTTCGACGATCGTCTCGTCCTTGTGCTTCGCGAACAGCTCCATTTCAGCCAGTGGCATCGGCTCCTGCTCCTCCGGCGGCAGCTCCAAGCCCCCGACGAGCCGGTCCTCGACCCAGCCGATGGCCGCGTCGAGGTCGGCGAAGATGCGCACGGTCTTGCTTTGCGGATGCCAGACGCCGCTCTGGCCGAGGAACTCGCGCAGGTTGCGTCCGCTGCGGTGATTGTCCTTCACGCCGCTGAAGACCAGCTTGGCCCCGCGTTCGCGGATCGTGTCGCGAATCTGCCGGAAGAGCTGCGCCGCCGTGATGTCGATGGAGCGCACGCGGCGCAGGTCGATAATGACATAACTGCGGGTGCCGATCTCGTGCTCCAAGTCGGCGTAGAGCTGGTAGGTGTTGCCGAAGAAGAGGCTCCCCTGCAGCTCGAACACCACGGCCTCCTGCCCGTGCTGCTCAAGCATCTCCACTTCGCGCTCCGGACGGTGCCAGCTCGAGGACGTCTGCTCGAGATCGGCCTTGTGGCGCACCACCGGCGCGCCGATCTGCTCGCGGACGAAGAGGATCATCGCGAGCCCCACGCCCACCGCTGACGCGGCAATCAGGCTGACCGTCAGCGCCACCACCACCACGGCGAGCACGACCGCGAAGTCGAGCATCGTCTCGCGCGAGTCGAGGAACTGCAGCGGCTCGCGATCGATCATCCGGATGCCGATCACCACCAGAATGCCGGCCAGCGTGGCCACCGGAATCCAGGCGATGAACTCGCTCAACAGGAGGGCGGCGGCCAGTGCCAACGTGCCTTCGATCACGCCCGCGGCCCGGGTCGTCGCGCCGCTGTTCAGTCCCACCAGCGTCGCCCCCATCTGTCCCGCACCGGAGATGCCGCCCAGCGCATTCGCCGCGACATTGGCCACGCCCTGGGCCATCAGCTCGCGGTTGGAGTCGTGGTGGCTCCGCGTCAGCTTGTCGAGCACCACACAGGTCTTGAGCGTGTCGATGGACAGCAGCACGCCCAGCGTCAGCGCCGTGCCGAGCGCGGCGAGTCCGTCGGCCAAGCTGATCTGTCCGTACGCGCTCCAACTCCCAAGCACCGCGCCGAGGAACCCCTCGCCGCTGACGAGCAGCGGGCCAACCACCAGCGGGTTGTTCGTCACGGCGCGCAGTGAAGGGTCAGCGAACACCAGCGCGCCGTAGGTGAGGATGCCGGCCAGGATGCCGAGGATGATGCCCGGCACCCGCTGCGTCACGCGCGGCGCGGTGGTCGCCACCGCGGTGGTCATCAGCGCGATGAGCATGGCGCGCCAGTCCCAGCGGTCCGGCGAGCGCAGCGCCTCCAGCCAGCCCGAACCGCCGGCAACGCCGAGGAACTTCGGCACCTGACTGCTGATGATGATCAGCCCCACGGCCGTCAGGTACCCGCTCACGACGGGATACGGGATGTACTTGATCAACCCGCCCACGCCCAGCACGCCCAACGCCAGCTGCGCCAGTCCACCCAGCATGCCAACGAGGAGCAGCAGCGCCACCACGTGGCCCGGTGCCACGCCGTGCTGGGTGAGTTCGATGGCGAAGGCGGAGAGCACGGCCGCCGCCGGCGCGCACGGGGCGCTGATCAGCCGGTCGGTGCCGCCAAGCCACGACGCGACCAGGCCGAGCACGGTCGCCCCGATGATCCCGGCCACGGCGCCATACGCCGCGTGCGCCGGCCCGAGCGCGGCATACACGGTGACGCCGAACGCGATCGAGGCAGGCAACGCCACCAGCATCGCCGCGAGCCCTCCCCAGAAGTCACCGGGAGAGGGCGCGCGTGCGGCCAGGAGCCTCAGCGCGCGCACCTTCAGAACCTCGGAGATTCGCGGCGCCTAGAGCAGGCCCACGACCTGCTTGGCGGCCTTCAGGTAGTTGGTGTTGGGCAGAGCGGCGATGCCCAGCCCCTCCACCACGGCCTTCATTCCGGCGTAGTTCTCGCTCTCCGCGCACGCCGACTCGACCATCGCGCCGTTGAACCAGACCTGCGCGTACTCGCAGATGATCCCGTCCACCGTGAAGCCGTAGCGCATCTTCTCGACGGTCACCGGCACGAGCTCGGGATGCTGCCGCGCCATCGCGATGAACGCGTCAATGGTGTACGTCTCGGCGTCGAGCGCCATCTCGACCTTGAGGTGCGACAGGATGGTGGCGAGATCCTCGCGCTTGACGGGGAACTGGAACTTGCCGCGCGGCTGGAAGATCTCGTAGCCCTCCGGCGTCTCGCCGACTTTCGTCTTGATGTCGAGGAGGCCGTCGCGGACCTTGACGTTCGCTTCGTTGGTCTTGGCGGACAGGAAGTACGTCTCGGCCGGCATCTTGCGCGCTTGGAACAGCACCGTCTTGCCATTCCACATCTTGGCCTTCACGCCCTCGATGATGTCCTTGCCGAAGACGCGAAACTCGGCGCGCGGAACGATCTTGGCCGCGTCAGCCGCGGACGTCGCCTGGTTCTTGCCAAATACATCGCTCATCGGGATGCTCCTCACTCGGGTGGGTAGAAGGCGACCGCGGGCAACCGGACAGGCCGGCGCTGGTGCCGTGATGGAAAGAAGAGACGCGTCGCGTCGCGCTACGTAGACGACAGGGTGAGTACGGTGCCGAGGATGGCGATGACCGTCGACAGCACCACCCACCGGGAGGCACTTCGTCCGAACGCCCAGCGGCCAAAACTCACCGCCGCGCCTCGCTGGGGGGCGATGGCGTGCGCCGCGACTGCCGCCGCCGCATCGGCCACGGACTCGATGGCCTCGGAGAACTCGCTCAGCTGGCTCTTGTGGCTCAGCCGCAAGTCGAGACGGAAGATGAGGCGCCGGTACTTTTCGCTCGCCTCGCGCGTGTCCAACGCGCGGGTGTGCACCGCGTCAGCCAGGTCGCTCGCTGTCGGGGACTCGGTCATCTGGGCGCGCAGCGCGGCCGCCATCGCATCCACGGTCCGCTTGGCGTGCTCCGCGAGATCGATCAGCAGGGTGTTGCCCTCGAGTACCGGCTCCGGCTGTTCGACGGCATACCGCCGCAGGGTGGCCGTCATGCGGCGCACCACGTCCCCAGCCTGCGCCAAGCGCGCCACCTGCACGCGCCGCGTCCGGCCGACGAACGGTCCGCCGCGTTCGACCGACGCCTGCAGCGCGCGCTGCAGCTCGCCCGCCTGCTGCTCGAGCGCCTTGAGCTCGAACAGCCGACTCTGGAATTCATCAGGCCGGTCCTGCAGCGCCAGACCTATCCCCGACCTGAACAAGACCGCGCCGTGCACCACGACGGCGATCATCTCCTCACACTGCGCGGTCAACGCATCGTTCCGAAACAGCATTCCTCCCTCCGCCTGCCGACGCGCTTGGCGCGTCGGCATCAGAACCATCCGAACACTCCATGCGGGGTGATGCCGAGCACGCGGAACCAGGTCTCGCCGGCGAGGACGATCACCGCCCACCCGATGACCATCATCGTGATCCCGTACTTGAACGCATCGCCCAAGCTGTACTTGTCAGTTTCGTAGAGCAGCGCCGCCGGCTTGCTGTTGAACGGCAGCACGTACACATGCTCGATCAGGAACGCCACGGGCAGCGCGAGGCTCACCACCGCGAACCCAAAGCGATTGGCGACACCAATGGCGATGGGGACGAAGATCATGGCGCGCATCGTCTTGGACTCGAACACCAGCGCGCTGAACGTCATGAACGCGGTGAGCAGCAGGTACAGCGCCCAGAACGGCGTGTGCGACCCGATCCCCAGGTGATCGAACGCCGCGTTCACGGTGATGGCCGGCAAGTCGGTCGTATCCAGTCCCGCACCGAGCGCGTACGCACCCGCCGAGAACAGCATCAAGTGCCACGGCACATCCACGTCGTTCCAGTCGACGATGCCGATGCGCGGCAGCAACGCGGTGATCGCGCTGAGGAACGCCACGGCCGTCGGACTGACACCGTGCACCTTGTCGGTCGCCCAGAGCCCGAGAATGACCACGAACAGGATGATCGCGCGCACTTCCTTGCTCGAGATCGGTCCCAACTCATCGTACGCGTCCTTCAGGCGCGCCATGCCCCCTTCCACCTGCGGCACGCGCTCGTCCGGCGCCAGCGGGAAGAAGACATGCATCGCCAGCCAATAGCCCACGACCATCAGGCCGATGGCGATGGGGAACTGCGCCATCATCCAGTCCGTGAAGTACACCGACGAGCCGATGGCGCCCGCGATCAGCGCCGCGGCCAGCAAGTTCGCTCCCGATCCGGTGAGGAACGCGCTCGCACCCAGATTGTTGTGCAGCAGGTTCTGCAGGACGATGCTCCGGCCGAAATTGGTACGCCCCTCTCCGGGACGCGCGCCATAGATCGCGGCGATAACCATAAAGAGCGGCAGCAAGATGGCCGCTTTGGCGGTCGTCGCCGACACGAACGCGGAAAGCACCAGGTTCAACAGGATGAACACGAAGAACACGGTGCGCGCCGTGTGCCCGAACTTGAGGATCAGCCAGAGTGCCATCCGCTTGGCGAGCCCGGTGGCGACCAGCATGCTGGCCAGCACGAACGACATGATGTTCAGCCACATCACCGGGTGGCCGAGCTGCGCGTAGGCCTTCTGCTCCGGCAATACCCCGGTGAGGACGAGCGAGATCAGCAGGATCAGGCTCGTGAGGTAGTTCGGCAGCGCCGTGGTCGCCCACAGCACCATGGACGCGGCGAAGATGGCCAGCATGTAGCCGTTGCGCTGGCTGAACAGCTCGCTGCCGATGGCGGCAAACTCCTTCTTCGCGGCCTCGGACGAGAGCGTCGCCGGGTCGATGCCCTGCAGGAACGGAAGCTCGACCACGAACGCGAAGAGCACGAACAGCAGGAGGGCCAGCGGGATCCCGGCCTGCGCGAGGCGCCGTTCGAACGCGCCCTTCTTGCGGACCGGAAGCAGTTCGATCCGGTACTGGTGCATGTCCAGCGGATCGGCGTGCACCGGCGTGGCGGTCGGGGCGATGGAAGCCATTCTCACCCCTTCGCCCACTTCGTGTAGGGCTGTTTCATCAGCATGGAGTTGTAGTACCGCGTGTCTCCGGTGACCTCGGCGCCGAGCCACGATGGCTTCTGGAACGCCTCGCCCTCCGCCGACAACTCGATCTCGGCGAGCACCAATCCCTCATTGTCGCCGTGGAACTCATCCACTTCATACGTGTGCGCCCCGACGGACACGAGGTGCCGCACCTTGTCAATCACACCGGGTTCGCAGATCGCGAGCATCTGGTCGGCCTCGGCGGCGGGAATCTCGCGCTCCCACTCGAAGCGGCTGGCTCCTGACGCGTTGCCGATGCCCTTTACCGTGATGAATCCCTTGTCGCCCTTGATTCGGACGCGCACGGTCCGCTCCGGCACCGACGACAGGTAGCCTTGTACAATGCGCGTCGACTTCTGGGCGTGCTCACGGAAGGAGCCGCTGACCAGGAACTTCCTTTCAATCTCTTGTGCCATGTGCGTTTCCTTGAGGGAGCGGTGGGAGGGCGCGGGCAACACCCGGCGATGGGGACCCGGCGGCAGTGCTGCCGCCGAGCGCCCCTCATGCCCCACGAACCAGTCCGCTTAGCTGAGCGGAATGCCTTCGATGGTGATGTTGTCGAGACGGTTGTTCCCTGACGCGCCGTCGGACCCCGTGCCGGTGAACAGGATGCGGAACCGCATGTTCGCCTTGTTCTCCACGGCCGTGATCGCCGAGAGGTTCACCGACTTCTGCTCCCACGCCTCGGCGATCGCAATCGGACCGCCGACCGGCACCCAGGTCGTGCCCCCGTCCACCGAATAGGAGAACTCCTCCTGCTGCGCGCCGCTGCTCGAACGCTGCGCGGCCCAGGTCACCACGATGCTCTTGTACCCCGTGGTGGGCGCCGCGATGATGAGCGCGCGCGTGTTGGCCGGGTTGCGCGGCCGCAGGCCGAGGCCGGCCGCCAGGTTGTTGCGCGCATTGATGTCGGTGCCCGGATCCACGTTGTCCATGTAGCCGAGTCCCGTCCCCGGATAGGTAATCTCGGCCGGGGCGCGCTTCGTCACGTCGACGGCGACGCTGGTCAGCGTCCCGGCGGGCAGGTTGTTGAAGTGCCAGTAGTGGATGAGCTCGCTCTTGGTCGGCGGCGGCGGGGGCGCCACCGGATCTTCGATGCACCCCGCGGCCGGCAGCACCAGTGCTGCGGCGAGAGCGAGCGTGCCGATCTTCTGTGTCATGGTATACATGATGGGTCGTCTCGTCGTGGTCAGAAGTTCACTTCGCAGCGCAGCGCGAGGACGCGGAAGTCGTTGCCACCCTTCCCCTTCGCGGCAGTGATGAGCTGCGGGTTGTTGGTCGGCGTGCCGTCCGCCTTGTAGCCGATCGCGAACTTGCCGCGGCCGGTCGCGTAGCGGTCGTAGTCGAGAATACCGTAGTTCAGCATGAACTTCACGTTGTTGTTCACCCACCAGTTCGCGCCGATCACCGTCGCCTGACCCGCGCCGCCCTTGATGCCAGCGTCGAAGTCGTTGAGGTCGAGGTACTCGAAACGCGCGGCGAGTTCGACATCACCCCACGTCTTGCCGCGCTTCGGCTGCGTGAACTCGCCTTCCTCGGAGTTGTAGCGCTGGCGGCCACCGAACAGCAGCACGCTCGCCATGACATAGGCGCCATCGAACTTCGCCGACTTCAGCGTGTCGAGGCGATTCACCGTCACGTTGTTGTATTCGGCCGAGACGCGCCAGTTCTTGTAGAACGCCGAACCTTCGAGTCCGTTGAGCACCGCGTCGTCCACGTTCTTCATGCGGTCGGTGTCCACGTACTTCTTGCGATTGATGTAGGTCACACCGCGCGCGCTGAAGCGCATCGTGCCCAGCACATCGTCGGTCTTTGGCGTCCGGTAGGAGCTCGCCGCGGCGAGATGCAATCCGCCGTCCTCATGGTTGAACGAGGGGCGGAAGATCAGCTTGCCGGTCAGCGAGTAGCCTTCGTCGCGCCCGAACGCCTCGTTGTTGTCCTGACGGGCCACCACCGCATCCGACTCCCCAATGTCCTGGAAGTAGACACCGCCGAACGCGCGCAGGCCCATCGGCAGGCTCTTGGCTGCGGAGACGCCGAGGCGGCGGGACGGCACGAGCGCCTTGGTGCCGAGCGGCCGCTCGATGAACGACAGGTAGCGGCTGGTCGTGTTCGTCTCCATCGAGAACACTTCCTTGGCATTGCCGATCTTTACGTAGAAGTCCTTGTTTGTGTACATCAGGTACGCATCCTCAATCTCCACGGCCGCGTCGGCGAAGTTGAGATCGAGTTCGCCGTACCAGCGCGGCGTGAACTGGCTCTTGGTCGCGAAGCGCAGGCGACGCAGGGCGATGCCGTTGCCGATGGGCGCTGGCGTCTTCCCGAAGAACACGGCCGCGTCGGTCTGCACGCGCACGTCGAACCAGAACTTGTAGTCCTGGTTGGGCGATTCGAAGACGAGGAAGCCGCTGCGCTCCTCGCCGCTGACCGGCTTGCGCTCGGTCTTGACGCCGTACTGGTTGATGCGCATCCGCGACAGCAGCACCACGTCGAACTGCGACGCGCCGGCGAGTTCCTTCTCCACGGCGTCGTGCTCCGGATGCATGAACAGCAGGACGTCCGCGGATCCTGCCGGGATGTCCAGGCGGTAGCGTCCGGTGAGGTCGGTGACTGTCGACAGCACTGCGCCCTTCAGTCGAACGCTGGCACCGGCGACGGGCTTGCCGTCGAGGTTGGAGGTCACCGTCCCCGTAACGACCCGCGCTTGGGCCCTGGCGGCGAGCGGGGTCACCAGCAGCAGCGCCGCTGCCGCGATGGCGAACTGGATCCGTCTCATCATGGTTGGTCTTTCCTTCTGCGTGAAAGGGCGTGCGAGCGCCGCGGGTTCTGCGGTGCGCCGGGGACCGCTGATGGCTGGCCGGTCCTTCGATGCGACGGCGATCGCGTTGCGTATGGGGGGCGGAACACGCACAACAAGTGCAAACGCCGTGCCGTGGGCTGGCACCGCCGTGCGCCAGACACTAAGTGATTTCCTGGCAACGGGTTACCCGTCAGGAGCGGATGCTCACGGCCCGGCTCGCACGCCGGCGGCCGGAGGCCAACCGGCGAAATCTCGCCGATACCCCCGGCGAAACTTCGCCTTCAGTCGGTGGGCACGTCGAGGTTGAGCTTCTCCAATCGGCTCCGGAGTGTCCCGCGGGGCATCCCCAGCAGTCGCGCCGCCTGCGTCACGTTGCGCTCCGACTTCTCCAGCGCCCAAGTGATGATCTCGGCCTCGCGCTGGCGCATGTACTCGTCAAACGGCGGATACTCCGACGCGCCCGCCTCCTCGTCGCGCATCTCCGGTGCGGTCACGTCCGGCACCGTCGCATCGTGCGCCGGGGCGAGTTCCGTTTCGCCGGTCGCGATGACGCGCTGCACGAAGTTCTCGAGCTCGCGTACGTTGCCTGGCCAACCGTAGGCACCCAGCATCTCGAAAAACGTCGGTTGCAGGCGGGCCAGCCACTCACGCCCGCCGTGCTTCTCAAAGAAATGCCGCGTCAGGGGTGGGAGGTCCTCGGGACGCTCCCGAAGCGGCGGGATGCGCAGCGGCACGATGTTCAGCCGGTAGAACAGGTCCTCCCGGAACTGCCGACGCTCCACGTGCGCCTTGAGATCCACCTTGGTGGCGCAGATGACCCGCACGTCGACCGGAATCTCCGCCGTCCCTCCAAGCCGAGCCACCGTCCGCTCCTGCAGCACGCGCAGCAGCTTCACCTGCGGACCGAGTGGCAGGTCGTCCACGTCGTCGATGAAGATCGTGCCGCCGTTGGCCCGCTCGAAGTATCCCTTGCGGCGCTGCACCGCGCCTGAGAACGCCCCCTTCTCGTGCCCGAAGAGTTCGCTCTCCAGCAGCGATTCGGGGATGGCGGCGCAGTTGATGGCCACGAACGGTTCGTCGCGCCGTGGGCTGAGGAAGTGCACGGTGCGCGCGATCATCTCCTTCCCCGTCCCGCTCTCCCCGCGAATGAGCACCGTGCTGTTGTGCTGCGCGACCTGCCGCACGGTCTCCAGCAGCTTGCCCATGGCGGGCGCCTCGGCGACGACCGTGCGGTTCTGGAACAGCTCCAGGCGGCGGCGCAGATCCGCGTTCTCGTCTATCACTGACCGGTACTGCCGGAGATTGCGCATCATCCCCAGGAACTTCTCGGGGGCCAGAGGCTTCGTGATGTAGTCGTAGGCGCCCAACTTGAGCGCGTGCACGGCGGTGTCGACCGTGGCGAACGCGGTGATGACCACGACCTCGCAACGCGGATTCGCCTGCCGCGCGGCCTGCAAGACCTCCAACCCTCCCGGGCCGGGAAGCCGCAGGTCCGTGACGATCACGTCGTATTGGCCGGTGCGCGCCCGCTCCATCCCCTGCGTGCCGTCCTCGACCGCCTCCGCGGCGAAGCCCTCGCGCACCAAGGCATCCGTCAGCGACACCCGGGTGATCCGGTCGTCCTCCACCAGCAGCACTCTCATGTGGCTTCCCCCACCGGCAGCAGGACCGTGAACGTCGTGCGCACCCTCGGTTCGCTGTGCACGCGGATGGTGCCGCCGTGCAGTTCAATGATCCCCAAGGTGACGGACAGGCCAAGCCCGGTGCCCCGGCCCGTCTCCTTGGTCGTGAAGAATGGCTCGAAGATCTGCGAGCGATGTTCGTCCGAGATCCCCATGCCATTGTCCGTCACCGAGACGAACACGCCGCCGTCTTCCGCGACGCCCGACTGCACACGAATGCCGCCCCCAGCATCAACGGCGTCGATGGAGTTCATCAAGAGGTTCATGAAGACCTCCTTGAGCAGGGTGGCGTCGGCGCGCACGCTCGGCAATCCGGGGTCCAGCGCGGTTTGCAGGGTGATGTCCTTGCGCCGGAACTCAAACTCCAGCAGGTCGCGCACCACCCGCAACTGCTCATTGAGGCTGACCAGTTGAAAGTCCGCCGGCTGGTTGCGGGCGAAGCCGAGCAGCTTCTGCACCACCGACTCGATCTGCTGCAGGCCCTCGTCGATCAGGCCCAGGTATCGCTGAGTCTGCTCGGCGTTCGCCGGTTCTGCCTGAATCCCATGCAGGCAGAAGCGAATGCCGTTGAGCGGATTGTTCACCTCGTGCGCCACGCCCGACGCCAGGCGTCCCACGGATGCCAGCTTCTCCGCCTGAAACACCTGCTGCTGCGCGGCCGTCAGTTGACGCCGCGACTGCCGCAGACGCCCCTTCAGCTGCTCGAAGTGCTGGATGAGGTAGCCAATCTCGTTGCTCGGCGCTTCGAGCGGCGCGCGCTGATCCGAGTCGAGGTCGAAGCGGTCTACCTCGGCGACGAGCGACTGAAGCGAGGCGGTGATGCGTCCGACGAGCAAGTACAGCAGGCCGAGCGTTGCCGTGGTAATGATCGTCGTGATCAGCAGCAGCTGGAAGAAGAGCCGCCGGATCTGCTGACGCATCGGACCGGCGTCGAATCGGATGAGCGTCGCCCCCCAACGCTTTCCTCCGACTTGCAGCGGGACGGCCGCCTCGATGACCCAGCGACCGTCGTCATCCTCGAGCACCGCGCTGGCCGGCGCCGGCGTTCGGCTGGCCGCCAGCGTCGCCGAGTCGGTCACTTGCCGGTTGTAGAGCCGCGGATCGCTGTGCGCGAGGATCCGACTATCCGCACCGATGATGCTCACCGACAGCGCGCCGTCCGTCGACTCCATGAACGTGCGCACGTGGTTGTCGAGCACGTCGGCCGCCGATGACTGCTCCTGATCGTCCATGATCAGCGCGTCAACCGCGGCAATTGCAAACGTCCGGGCTACAGCGATCGCGCCGTGTCGCTGTTGCTGGATGATCCCGCTGCGCACCTGCAAGAGCCCCGCCAGGGAAATCGCGCCAAACAGGGCGACAACCACGACACCAACCGTGGTGACGACCTGTACGCGCAGCGATGCGCGCCCCGACGGGTGTTCCGGCATCATCGCCGCCGTGGCGCCAGCATCTGCCGCAGCACGTCGTAGTCCGCGTCGCTGGCGCGCGTGAATCCGTTCGCGAACTCAGGATCCCACTTGGCGGTGATCTCCCGGAAGCCCGGCGCGCGCCGGTCGAGGGAGAGAAGCGCGCGAGTGATCGCCCCCACGAGCGCCGTGTCGTGGCGCGCGGCGACGACAATGGGCGCGCCGGGGATCGGATCCGACGTGGCGATCACGCGAACGCCGCGGCCGCGATACTCCTGGGCCACGCGGTCCTTGACGGCGGCGGCATCCGCATTGCCGCGGAGCAGTTCGTACACTGCCGCGTGATGGTTGGGGAGGAAACGCAGGGAGCGCAGCGCGGTGCTGTCGACTCCCACGGCAGGCATCACACGCGTCAGCAGCCAGTTGGCTGAGTACGACAGTTCCGGCGGAAGCGCGAGGCGACGGCCGCGCAGATCCCGTGGTCGGTGTAGGTCAGAGCCTTCGCGCACGAGGAGGACCGAGCGAAACCGCGGTTTGCCGTCGTCATTGACGGGCTGCACGATACTGACCACGCCGTGTTCGTCGTGCGCCTTCACGTAGAGGTAGGCGCCCAAGAAGGCCGCGGCGACGCGGCCGCGCACGAGTTGCTGGACCGTTTCCTCGTACGTGCCACTGAGGCGGAGCGCGAAGTACCGGCCGGTGGTCTGTGACAGGTAGTCCATCACCGGCTGGTAGCCGCGATAGATCACACTCGAGGGGTAGCGCGAGATGACGCCCACGAACACCGTCTCGGCGGGCGCCGGCGCCGGCTCGGCCGCGGCGGCCCCCGGATAGGGCGACGACACGTCGACGACGGTCCGGTAGATCAGGATCGTCGGCACGAGGAATGCGGTCGCAGCCAGCAGCACACGGCCGGCGATTCGGGGCATCTCGGCCATCAGCGGTCTCCAACGTCAACGCGCCGCCCGCGGCGAACCCCGCGGGGCGGCGCGCTGAAACTTAGAACCGGGCATTCGAAGCCGCGAGGCGTGGCGCGGCCTCCAGCACAGCGCCCTACCGTCGCGGATCCATCGTCATCGCGTCGTACAGCGCGCCGTTGGCCATCACCCAACGGATCGCGGAGCTGTTCCGGATGTTGTCGAGCGGGTTCTTGTCGAGCACCAGCAGGTCGGCCAGCTTGCCCTTCGCCAGCGTACCGAGGTCCTTGTCGAGCCCCAGCGACTCCGCGCCGTTGATGGTCACCGTGCGCAGCGCCTCGTGCGGGGTCATGCCGCCCTGCGCCAGCATCCACATCTCCCAGTGCAGGCCGAGCCCTTGCAGCTGGCCGTGCGCGCCGGAGTTCACCTTCACGCCAAGATCATTGAGCGCCTTGGCCGACCGCGAGGTCGCGACGTACGAGTAGTCGTCCTCATCAGCGATCTCGCGGCGTCGTGCGCGCGCCTCGAGTGAACCCGGGAAGGCGAAGCGGCGCAGCCGCTCGTCTTTCCACACGTCCGAGTACGCATACCAGTAGTACTCGCCGCTGAGACCAGCGTAGTTCACGATGAGCGTCGGTGTGTACGCGGTCTTGCTCGCCGCGAATACCTTGAGCGCGTCCTGGTACAGCGGCGTCACCGGGAGGTTGTGCTCGACGGTCGTATGACCGTCGAGGATGTGCGTCATGTTGAAGAAGAAGGTGCTCCCGCCCTCAGGGACGACCATCATCTCGAGCTGGCGCGCCGCCTCGACGATCTGCTGCCGGGCGTCGCGGCGCGGCTGGTTGTAGCTCTTCACGCTGAACGCTCCGACGGCCTTCATCCGGCGCAGGTGCGTGAGTGCTTCGTCGAAGGTTGTCGTGACCGCCTTGATGCTCCCCTCCGCGCCGTACAGAATCGTGCCGGTGGAGAAGAGGCGCGGCCCCGTTGGCATAGCGCCCGACTTGATCATCTCCGACGCGCTGAAAACCATGTCGGTGCTGTTCGACGGGTCGTGCATCGTCGTCACGCCGAAGGCCAGCGCGGTGAGCATTTGAGGATTGCGCACCGCGGTGATTCCAGACGAGCCGGTCCCGATGTGGGCGTGCGCGTCAATGAAGCCGGGCACCACGTACTTGCCCGACGCGTCCACGCGCTTCGCGCCCGCCGGGATCTTCACAGAGCCGGACGGCCCGATGGCGCTGATGCGGTTGCCCTCGACGACAATCGTCGCGTTCCGGATAACCTCGCGCCCGTTCATCGTGATGGCCGTCGCACCGGTCAGCGCGATCGCGCCGGCCGGCTTCGCGTGCGCCGCGCGGAAACCGATGGGCATTCCATTCGGCTCTGGGTCCTTCTTCACCGTGGTCGAATCGGCGGTCTCGAACGCGAACGTCTGCCCCAGATCGCGGGTGAACAGCTCGGGGCCGAGTGCCCAGAAGACTTTCCGCGCGTCAGCCGACCAGTGCAGGTCGGTCCCGGCGTCGCGCGAGATGCGCTTCACGGGGATGTCCGTCGTGCTCGGACCGATGGTCACCGCCTTGCCCGTCACCGCGAACGGCGCCACGTAGGCGTTGAACCGCTCCACCCACGCGATGTACTTCTCGTCCGGCGACGGCGCGAACTGCGTGGCGTTCTCGGCCACGAGATGTACGCGGCGCTCGCCACCGGTCAGGTTCACGGAAATGAGCGCTGCCTTGTCACCCTCGCTGGCCGACAGGAAAATGCGCGTGCCGTTCGCCATGAAGCGCGGATCGCCCCCCTCGCGCGTCACCAGCGCCGGTTCGCCGCCCGACGCCGCTACTATATAGATGCCCTGCTCCCGGCTGTACTCCACGCTGCGCAGCTGGTCGCCGCCGGTGCGGCGGTAGACCACCCACCGTCCATCGGGCGAGAACTCCGGCGACATGTAGTGTCCCTTTCGGGTCGTCAGCGCGCGCGGCGCTCCACCCTCGGCTGAGACCACGCGAATGGCCCCCAGCGAGTCCTCGTCGTAGCTGGCGTACACGAGCGACTTGCCGTCGGGAGACCACGCCGGATGAAGCTCCTGTCCCCGTCCCGACGACGTCACCCTCCGCGGCGTGCCGTCGGGCATCGCTCGCACGTACAGCTTGCCGAGCGCCGTGTATGCCACGCGCTTCTGGTCGGGCGAGACCGACACCCAGCGCAGCATTTTCACGTCGAACGTGTCGGGCGCCACATCCTGCATGAACCGCACCGCCTCGGTGACTGACTGCTTCACGGCCGCGGTGAACGGGATGTTCGTCGGCTTCCCGGTGGCGACGTTCACGCGCCAGAGCTTCCCCTGGGCCCAGATGACGATCTCCGCGCCATCCGGCGTCCAGTCGAAGCCGGGGTACGTGCCGAAGATCGCCCACGCTTCCTGCTGGTCGTGGTCGAGCCCGTCCCACAGCGCGCGTTCCGCTCCGCTTTCCTGATCCTGGACATACAGCACCGACGCAGTGCCCACGCGGCGCACGAAGGCGATGGACTTGCCGTCGGGCGAGAGCTGCGGACGCAGCGAGCCGCCGTTCCCGCCGATCCACGTGGTGCGCTCACCCGTTTCGCGGTCGAGACGCTGAATCACGTACACCACGCCGTGCGGATTGCGGTTGTACTGGAACCCGCCGCCCGGCGACACGTCCTCGCTGAAGAACACGTAGCGCCCATCCGGCGAAACGGTCGGCTCGGTGGCGTTCTGCTCCCAGTTGCGGCGGTCGGTGAGCTTGATCCCCGCCCCGCCCGCCACGTGGTAGATCCACATCTCGCCGGAGCCGAGCGAGCGCGTGTTGCGGAAGTGCTTCCGGCCGATGAGGTACTTGCCGTCCGGCGTCCATGCCGGATTGGAGACCTGCCGCTCCTTTTCCTTGCTCACCTGCTGGAGGTTCTTGCCGTCCGCCGAGGCGGTCCAGAGGTTCTCGAGTCCGTCGCGGTCCGATGTGAACGCGATGCGCGAGCCGTCAGGGGACCAGCGCGGCATGGTTTCATACGCGGGGCCCCCGAGGATCAACGTCGCCTTGCCGCCCGTGATCGGCATCGTGTAGATGTCGCCGAGCAGGTCAAAGACAAGCGTCTTGCCATCGGGGGAGACGTCCACCGACATCCAGGTGCCTTCGGACGTTTCGAAGGTGATGTCCTTGGCTGGACCGTGCTTGGCGAGCACATCCCACTTGGCGGGGATGGTCGGGGTCGCCTTGACGTCGGATTCCTGGGCGGCGGCGAGGGCGGCACCGCCCAGCGCAGCCATGGCGGCGGCGAGTCGTAGAGTGGGAAGCATGGAGGTTGGGCTGGGAGTCCGTCAAAGATAGCGGCCGTGGGGCGGCACTCCAGAGCGCCGGCCAAGATTGGCGAACGGCACGGGGCGGCCGGGCACGATGCCCGGCCGCCCCGTTCGCTTCCTTCGCGCTTACTTGCCCGCCGGCGGGAGCACGACCGTGTCGATCACGTGGATCACGCCGTTCGAGGCGGCCACGTCAGCCTGCGTGACCATCGCGTTGTTCACGTGCACCATGTTCCCCATCACCTTGATGTCGAGCGCGGCGCCCTGCAGCGTGGCCGGCTTGGCCTCCTTGGCCTTGATCACGTCAGCGGCCATCACCTTGCCCGCGACCACGTGGTACTTGAGGATCGCGGCGAGCTTCTGCGGATCCTTCAGCAGCGCCTCAACCGTCCCCGCGGGGAGCTTGGCGAACGCGGCGTCCGTCGGGGCGAACACCGTGAACGGACCCGTGCCCGACAGCGCGTCCACCAGCCCCGCGGCCTTCACAGCCGTTACCAGCGTATTGAAGCCCGCATTCGTGGCGACCTGCACGATAGTCTGCTCTGGCGCCTTGTAGTCGGCGCCTTTCGCCATCTGGGCGGCGGCTGTGTTCGTGGTCAGCGCGGTGGCAGCGGCAATCAAGGCAAGCTTCATTGACGTCATCGTCCTGCACTCCTTGTGTCTGGGGGGTCTGCGCATCGCATCCACGATGCAAGTGTGTGCGCAACAGACGCGGGAGGTGTGCGCAGAGTTCCCGACACGCGGGGCACAACGATCGATCGCGCGTGCGGGAACTTGCCGCACGCGCGATTCGTTCGGTTCTAATTGCGGTACGGCGGCGCGCGCTACGTCAGCCACCCCTTGGACGACGCCGTGCGCGCCAGGAACACCAGCGCAACGGCCACCGCCAGCACGAAGCCCTGCAGGCCATATGCCGCCGCGCCGGCTGACACACTGGCGGGCGTCAGCACGAAGAGTCCGATGTCCTGCACGATCACCCCGAGCAGCGACGCGATCAGGACGGGCGTGGCCCATCGCTTACGCAGGATGAGCGCCAACGACCCAAGCGCGCCGCCCCAGACGGCCGTCGCCGTGGCCGCCACCGCCCAGGCGGCGCGCGCATTGTACATCGCCTGCTGCGCCTCGGTCATCTTGGCGATGTCCTCGGGCGTGAGCATCACGTCGCTCAGGTAGGCGGCGCAGCCCATCAGGTTCCACAGCAGCGCGACGATCGCGGTCGGCAGGTACCACTTCGGAGCTTGGGTCATCAGGAGGGCTCGGGGGGAGAAGGGATCGGCGACGTTACGCTCGCCCGGCCGCGCGCGCAAGGCGCGGTGCTTTTGTGGCGCACCGCAAGCGGCGCCTTTCGCTACACGCACGTACTGCGCGCGGGGTTCCGAGACCGTTACGGCCGCTCGTATCGCGTCACGCCCAGCGTGCCCTCATCGCTGAGAAGCGCGCGCTTCGTCGAATCGGCCAGGATTGCCTCGAACGTCATCGGCGCGCCGTCCACGCGCATCAGCCGGCGCACCGGGCGGATGCCGTGGCTGTAGTCGATGTACCAATCCACGTGCCCCGCGTACACCGGCTGGATCGGCTGGCCGTTCAGGTAGTGCCAGCCGTAGATCGCCACACGCTCGGCGCGCACGCGAAGCGCATTCGACACCACAACGTCCTTCTTGATCCCGGCCACCACGTCGCCGCGTCGCGTTCCGGCCAACTGCGCTTCGATGATGCGGTGGTGCTCCAGGAACGTGAGCGTCGAGTCACGGTCCCGCGTGAGCGGACGCGGTTCCCCTCGCACGCGCGCCGCGGTCCAGATATCGTCGGACATCTTCCGCGTCGGCAGAACGAATCCGTAGAAGTCACAGAACGCCTGCGCGGTGTATGGCGTCATCGGCATCCGGACGAAGTCGCTGTCCGATCCGATCGCGAGGTAGTCCGGCATCACCGCGTACTGCACCGTGTGTATCGCGCCATCCGCCCCGGTGATGCGCGCCTCGACGGTCTGCAGCGACCGAAGGAACGACGGGATGTTCCCGGCGAGGATCTCCCGCAGGGTCGCCGCCTCGCGCGGCTCCTTGTTGGCGTGCGCGATGGTCGCGATGAACGCCGACCCGCTGAGTGCGTCCGCCGCGCGCGGCGGAATGGCGGGCGGCGCCGGCGGCGGCAGTGCCACCGCGCCCTCCACATACGCCGCGTACGCGCGCTCGGTCCGCAGGAGTGACGGTCCACGATCGTACGCGCGGCGTCCGTGGAGCAACGCGTGCAAATAACCGTTCATCTCGCCGATCATCGCCGTGTGAAGGATCTTGTTCTCCGGGTTCGGATGGAGCAGGACCTCCACCTGCGGCACACGGTACCTGACGAAGGCGTTGAGCGTATCGCGCCGCCACGTAACTCCGGCCGCCGAGAAATCGTCAAGCAGCCGCTGCGTGGCGCGCCAGGTGCCGCCCGTTTCGCTGACGACCTTCTTGCCGTCGAGGGTGATCTCGCGGTCATCGTACGCCAGCGTGCCAAGCCGGTGGCTCGTGTCCGCGCGAAGCCACGCCCGCAGCTTCTCGCCGTGCACCGCCGAGTAGTTGTAGTTCGCGTCGAGAAAGACGATGCGTGTGAGCCAGCCCGGCAGGGCATCCTGCCCTTCGATGAACCCGAACATGAACGACCCGCCGCCGCTGTGCCCGGTCAGCGTGACGGACAGTCGCGGTGGGTCGCCGATGGTCGTGCGCAGTTGGTCCACGATCTCGATAATGCGGCGGTTCGCGCGGGGGTAGCCGAGCTTCGCTCGCCACGCCGGCCAACTCTTGCCGTCCGCCTCGATGTAGGCGACAACGGCCTGTGGCACGCCGCGGTCGCGCAGGGCGCGGGTCTGCGCGGCGATATGCTGGATGTCGAACCGCCACCCGACCCCGTCGCTCATCGTCCGTCCCATCGTCTCGAGCGTCGAGTTGCCATTCGGCAGGGCGTACAGGATCAGCTCAACGGGTTTAGTCGCATCGAGGTCGGCCGGCGTGACGATGCTGGCCGTCACGCCGGGATAGACATCGAGCACACGAATGTGCTCCGCGGGGCGCGGCACCGGCGCGCCGTGTTCCGTGGCACGCGGCGCGCCCGACGTGGCGCACGCCGTGAGCAGCAGCGTCAAGCACCAGGCGAGTCGCCGCTGCAGCGCGATCGTCCGGCGGAGCGTCGCACGCATCTCTATTTCGCGACCTCGACGCCCCAAGGCTTCGAGAACTTGTCGCTCGTCGAGAAGGCCAGCTGCACCTGCATCTGTTTGTCCTGCGGCATCACGCCCATCGAGAACGTGTAGTTCGCGGGACTCCACACCTCGGAGCTCGCGTTCATGTCGAGCTGCATCGCCAGTTCACCACCGCGCTTCAGGACCAGACCGTCGAGCGTCATCCCGCCGCTGTGGAAGGTCTGGTAGTACTTCTTCGCCTTTGGATCGTAGGCGTAGAAGGTGAACCGGAACTTTACCTCGGTGTTCGACATCGTCTTATGCAAGAGCGTCGCGATCACGTTCTTGTTGACCGTCGAAACCTGCGCCGCGAAAGTGATCGGGTCGGCGTAGCCGCCCTTCCACTGGATCCCGCTGGCCACGCCAACAACCTTCACGGACTTCGTGACATCCTCTGGATTGGTCACGTTGAAGTCGGCGGCCAGTTCCTTGTCCCCGATCTTCAGCGAGTTGATGTGCCCCACGATCTCCTGCCCGTCCTTCTGGAAGTTGAACCCCAGCAAGACGGACGCGGTGAGATTGGTCTCGGCGCGTGGGGCCGGCGCGAGTTCACGGGCCCAACCGGTGGGCGACGAAAATACGGCCGCACCCATTAGGGTGGCGGCGACGATCGAACGCCTTCGTGTCACAATGCCTCCTCGATGCGAAGCCTGCGCGAACCACGGCTAGCGCACCATCACGACGCCCGCGGCGTCGGCTTTCGCGTAGAGCGACCCGCTCGGATCGTAGAAGGAGATGGTGCGTTTCCGCCCTTCGACGATTTCGATCGCGCGCGCGAACTGCTGCGCGGCGGCGAGCTGACCAGCGCGCTGCTGTGGCCAAAGTGCGGCCGGGAACGTCACGGCCAACTCCTCGCCGCGCGTCTCCACCTTCGCCTCCTGCCGCACCCGGCGCACCAGCGCCTCGGCCTCACCCGCGGACATCGGTGCCGCGACCAGGTTCTCTATCACCTCGCCGGCGGGAATCTCGCGCTCCCGGCCAGCGAATCCGAACCAGATCCCCGACGCCAAGAGCACGCCGAGCAGCCCCCAGCGCATCCGTGGCGTAAACGGAAGCTTCGCGACCAGTTGCTTGGCAGACGCGGGCGCGCCTCCGGCGCGACCGCTGGCACGGTCTTGCGGCGAGTACTCCGCAAAGCAATGCGGGCACATCCGCTGATTGTGGCTTTCCTTGCCACACTTGCTGCAGACAGGCATGACCTCAAATGGAATGCGGCTGCAGACTGCTCGCAATGGGCGACCGGCCGCGTGGCTGGCCGCCATCACCTCCGCCCGGGCGGATTCCCCTCGACCGGACGCGGCCTAGCGCCCTCGCACGCGCCCGGCAATCCGCGCGCCAACCCACGCCATTGGGAGATACGCGAACACCAGATCCACGGCGTTGAACCACGCCGGCGACGGGAGCATCATCACGTTCGCCACGCCACCCACGAGGAAGCACGCGCCGACGACGAAGGCGAAGGTGGCGTGACGACTCGCGGCCAGCGCCGCCGCGATCAACGCGCCAACGAGAGTCCCCAGAGCGTGCGCGAGGAATGGAAACAGGAAGTGGCGCGGCTCGAACAGCGGCAGGGCCGCTTTCAGCCCCTCCATCGTCGTGACGTCCACGCCTGCGGGCGGCGGGATGACGCGGCCGCTGATCGTGATAAGACCCATGTTGACGACACTGCCGAGCACTAACCCGCACAGAACGGCGAGGATGTTGCGCGCGATGGGGGGCATGGCTTCCTCGGAGAATAGGGGACAGTGGCGGGCCGGCGGCCCGAACGACAACTTCGCACCTGCCTCTCCTTTCTGCGAGTCGACCATGCCCGCTCCGCGCGCGCTGCTTCTCCCCGCCCTCGCCGCCTGCCTCGCGGCCAGTCCACCTGCCCGTCAGCCTGTAGACCTCCTGATCTCGGGAGGCGCCGTCATCACGATGGATCCCCAGCGCCGTGTGCTGACCGACGGCGCGGTGGCTATCGTGCGCGACCGCATCGTGGCGGTGGGAGCGACGCGGGACCTTGAGCGCCGGTACGCGCCGCGGCAGCGCATCGACGCGCGTCGCTCGATCGTCATGCCCGGTTTCATCGATGGCCATGGCCACGCCGGCCACGGACTCGTCAAGTCGCTCGGCATGGACACGGAGCAGTGGTATCCGGCCACCGAGGCCATCTACGCGCAGGGCTCGACCGTGGACTTCTGGCGCGCCGAGGCCTTCCTGACGGGCGCCGAGCGCGTGCGCTTCGGCGTCACGACCGCGCTCGCCTACCTCGGCGGCGGCGACATGGTCATGCGCACGGACGCCACCGCGTATGGGGACGCCTACTTGCAGGCGATGGAAAAAGTAGGGTTGCGGTTCTTCCTCGCCGTCGGCCCGCGGCGGCCGCCTTTCCCCCGTCGCTACACGCAGTGGACTGGCAACACGCCGCGCTCCGTGGACGTGACGTTCGCCCAGCAACTGGCCGTCTCCGAGTCGCTGATCACCAAGTGGAACGGCGCCGCGAACGGCCGCCTCCACGTGGCCATCGCCTCCCCGACGCAGCACCCGCGCGCCCTGCCGCAAGCGCCCGACGCGCTCGCCGAGCTTGTCTCCCAGGCGCGCGCCGCTCGAGCGCTCGCCGCGCGGCGTGGTGTGCTCTTCACGCAGGACGGCCACGCACAGGGCAGCGTGCAGTATGCCCACGAGGTGCTCGACATCCTCGGTCCCGACGTGCTCCTCTCGCACGCCACGGGCATGACCCCCGCGGAGGTCGCCATCGTCGCGCGCACTGGCACCAAGATCGTGCACAATCCAAGCGCCAATGCTGCCATGCGCGAGCGTTTCACACTCACCGAGTTGCTCGACGCCGGCGTCACCGTGATGCTCGGCTCAGACGGCGTGGCCCCCGACCGCAGCTACGACATGTTCCGTCACATGTTCCAGGCGATGCGCTACCATCGCTTCTACGCCCGTGACCCCAAGGTGCTGCCCGCGGGCAAGGTGCTCGAGATGGTCACGGTGGATGCCGCAAAGGCCCTCGGACTCGAGCGCGAGATCGGCTCGCTGGAGCCCGGAAAGAAGGCCGACGTGATTCTGGTGGACGCCAGCCGCCCGCACATGATGCCGGCGCATATGCCGCTGTATCGCATCGCCTACTTCGCCAATGGCAACGACGTGCGCACGGTCATCGTGAATGGCCGCGTGCTGATGCGCGACCGTCGCCTGCTGACGGTGAACGAGGACAGCGTGGTGGCCAGCGCCCAGCGCGAGGCCGACGCCGCCATCCGGCGCACAGGACTCGAGCGCCTGATGGAGACACCCGACGGGTTCTGGGGCCGCAGCCGGCTGCCGTAGCCACGGCGGCCCGCCGTCCAGTCACTCCGTGACAGCGCCCTCGCGACACCACGGCGCCGCCACTCGTGTGGGGAATACAGCGGTACCGTCTGTCGGACGTTTCCGATGAACTCCTGAGAAATTGCCCGACACGCAAACGCTTGTCGCGCCCTAATTTGAGTGGACTAGGATGTGCCGATTCCGCGTCGTTCCGGAGACTTCATATGACCATTGCGTCCGAACTCAAGGGTGAGTACGGCGTCGCCTTGCTGCACGATCCGCTGCTCAACAAGGGCACCAGCTTCACCGAAGCCGAGCGCGACATGCTCGGCCTGCGCGGCCTGCTCCCGCCCAAGGTCACCACGATGGAGCAGCAGAGCGCCCGTGTGATCAACAACGTCCGCCGCCAGCCGACGGACCTCGACAAGTACAGCTACCTCATCTCGCTCCAGGAGCGGAACGCCACGCTGTTCTATCGCATCGTGGTGGACCACCTCTTCGAGCTCATGCCGATCATCTACACGCCGACGGTCGGCCTGGCTTGCCAGAAGTACGCGCTCATCTTCCGGCGCCCGCAGGGGCTCTTCATCTCCTACCGCGACAAGGGCCGGATCGCGCAGGCGCTGCGCAACTGGCCCAACGATGACGTGCGCATGATCGTCGTCACGGACGGCGAGCGCATTCTCGGCCTCGGCGACCTGGGCGCCTGCGGCATGGGCATCCCGGTGGGCAAGCTCTCGCTCTACACCGCGTGCGCTGGCGTCGCCCCGTCGCAGTGCCTCCCGGTGATGCTCGATGTGGGCACCAACAACAAGGCCCTGCGCGAAGATCCGCTCTACATCGGCGTCGGCGAGGAGCGTCTCCGCGGCCCGGCGTACGACGAGTTCGTGCATGAATTCGTGGAAGCGGTGCAGGAGGTCTTCCCGAAGGCCTGCATCCAGTTTGAGGACTTCGGCAACACCAACGCCTTCCGGCTGCTGCACAAGTACCGCGACAAGGTCTGCACGTTCAACGACGACATTCAGGGCACGGCCGGCGTCACGCTCGCGGGCCTCATCGCGTCGCTGCGGCTGACTGGCGGCACGCTGGCCGACAAGAAGTTCCTCTTCCTCGGCGCCGGAGAGGCCGGCGTGGGCATCGCCGACCTCATCGTGCGCGCGCTTATGGCGGAAGGGGTGAGCGAGGCGGTCGCACGCCAGCAGTGCTGGCTGGTCGACTCGCAGGGGCTCGTCGTCAAGAGCCGCACCGATCTCGCCGAGCACAAGATCCCGTACGCGCACGACCACGCGCCGGTCCCCGACCTGCTCGCCGCCGTCGAGGCCCTCAAGCCCACGGCGCTCGTCGGCGTCTCCGGCCAGCCGCAGACGTTCACTGAGCCCATCGTGAAGGCGATGGGGCGCATCAATGAGCGCCCGGTCATCCTCGCGCTGTCCAATCCGACGTCCAAGGCGGAGTGCACCGCCGAGCAGGCCTACACCTGGACCGACGGGCGCGCGATCTTCGCCAGCGGCAGCCCGTTCCCGCCATTCGAGCTCAACGGCAAGACGCACGTGTCCGGCCAGGGGAACAACTCCTACGTCTTCCCGGGCGTCGGGCTCGGCGTGATCGCCAGCAGCGCGCGGCACGTCACGGAAGAGATGTTCTTTGTCGCCGCCAAGACGCTCGCGTCGCTCGTCACCGAGGACGACCTCAAGACCGGATGCCTGTATCCGGATCTGCAGCGCATCCGCGAGGTCTCGAGCCACATCGCCGCGGCGGTCGTCGAGAACGCCATCGAGACCGGCCTGGCCGGGATCCCGCGCCCGCGCGACCTCCTCGCACATGTGCGTCGGCATATGTGGGAGCCGAAGTACAAGGACTACGTGTAACCGCGATTCCCGCAAAGAACCCCCGCCGCCCGTGATGGGCGGCGGGGGTTCTTCGTGGTGCGGCGCGCCGCTGTCGGACGCCGCCGGGTCTACTGCGGTGGCAGCCCGCGCCGGTCGAATCCTGATCGCCGCTGCGCCGCGCGCCGATCCGCCTTCTTGCGCCGCTCGACGCCCTTTCGGGCTTCGGTCGAAACGCGACGCTGCGACACGCGGCGCTCTCCCCCCGCGCGACGCACACGCGACGGATCGACTGGCGCCGTAGCCGCGGAGTTGATCCGTTCGCGCGCGCTGTTGGCCAACTGCACGGTTTCGTCCGTCGGTCCGACCTCGAACTCCCGCTTGAGCGCGCGCTGGAGACCCTCAAAGGCGCGCAGGACGCCGGCGTAGTCTCCGACGCGAAGGAGCACGCGCAGCAGGCGCTGCACCTCAAGCTCGCTGAACGGCGAGAGCGCCAGAGCGCGTTTCGCCCAGAATGCCGCCCCCGCCTGATCCCCCTTCGTCTCGCACTCGGCGGACAGTTCCCACGCCGCGCGCACTGCGCGCTGGCTCAGGTGCAGCCGGTGATGATCGAGCCACTCCTCAAACGCCCCCGCGCCGGTGACATGGAAACCGGAGAGCAGTTCGCCGCCGTAGAGCTGCAGCGCCTCTTCCCGGCGTCCGGTGTTGAGCAGCGCCTCGAACTGCGACGCGTCGCACGTCAACTGCGAAGCCACCGCGAGGCCTTGGGCACCGACGCTGAGGATGGCGTCTTGGCCGAGGCACGTTCTGATGAACGAAAGGGGCTGCCGCAGGGAGTTGCGGGCGCGCGCGGAGTCCGACTCCGGCCAAAACACGCCGATCACTTGGTCGCGGGACAGCGCCCCGCCCTGCGGGGAAAGGAGCACGTAGAGAAGCACCGCCAACCGCTTCGGCTGACTGAGCAGCGCGGTGGCGCCTTCGTCGGCGGCTCCTTCGACGTCGAGTCGCCCTAGTGTGACGACCGTCGCCGGCCGGAGCGTCAGTGGTTGTGAGGCCATGGGGACATCGGGCGGCTGGAACGGCGAGCGTCCGCGTGGGGATCGGGTCATGTGGCGGCGGAGGGCGGGCGCCACCCAAGGCGCGGAATCTCTCCCTTCCGCGGCGGTACTGCAAGTCGGCGCGCCCGAAGCGCCGTCAGTCCACGATGAACAAGCGCGCGCCGCGTGGCGCCTCGCTGCGGTGTGCAGCGTCCCCGTCGCTCACTTCATAGGACATGCCCGGCCGCAGGACCACGACGCATCCGTCCTTCAACCGCGTGTGCAACTCTCCCTCGACGCACAGCAGGATGTGCCCCTTCTCGCACCAGTGGTCGGCCACGTAGCCCGGCGAGTACTCCACCATCCGCACGCGGACATCGCCGTGTTGCTTCACGCGCCACGTCGCGATGCCCACGTCGCCGGGATGCTCCTCCGCGGGCACCTGCGACCAATCGGTCGTCTGAAACGGGATGTTCGTGAGCTTCATCCGTCGGCTCCTAGCGCACCGCGGTCGATCGGAGCGCGCCGCCCCACTGCCAGCGCGAGATCACCGGGTAGTGGTCGCTGGTTGTCGTCGCGTAGTTCGTGAGGTAGGTGTCCGCCCGGAAGGCTTGCGCCGAGTTGGCGGCGTACAGCGCCTGCGCTTCATTGGTGGCCAGTTGATGGTCAATGAAGTCGGCGAAACCGGTGGTGGACGAGACACTGGTCAATGAAAGCGCCCGCGTCGGGAACGTGTACCGCGCCTGGTCGGCCACGAAGTTCGCGTAGGGCGATGGCCGTCCCGGCGTGATGGACGCGTCCACGTCGTCGTTCCAGTCGCCGATCACCCAGACCTTCTGCGTCGGATACGTCGCGTCGAGATACGCCTTGAGCGCCGTCGACGCCGGGTCGCGACGGTTCCAGTCGTCAGTGGTGGCGCCGGCCTTCGCATGCAGGACGATGAAGACGGCGAGATCCGTGCTACCGTTCAGCGTCACGCGAAGCGTGAACTCGACCGGTGGTCGACCCGCAAACTCGGTGTTGCGGTCGGTGAGGATGACCTTCGCACTCACGAGCGATGCCAGGGCGGACTTCCAGACCAGCGCGACCTTCTGTTCGCCGTTGCTGAAGTCGCTGTAGTACGTCGCGCCGCCCTGCACCGCGGCCTCATTGGCGAGCACACCCGTGTAGCCGCTCAGGCCGGCCACCAGCTGCTGGAACTGCGCAGCATTGACCACTTCGGCCAACCCCCACACGTCCATGTCGAGCGCGCTCATCACCGTGCGGATGTTTTGCGCCTGCAGCGCCTCGTTCGTGGGGCCGTTTCCGGCGTCGCCGAACCACTCGATGTTCCAGTTCGCAACGTCGAGCGTGGCGGCCGTCCCCTGCGCCGGAATCGTCGGCGGCGGGGTGGAGGGTCCCGTGGACGTCGTTGGAGCCGATGGTGAACCGCCGCCGGAGCAGGCGCTTTGTGACGACGCGAGGAGCAGCGCGAGGAGCAGCGCCCGTGCGCACACGGTCGACGGTGTCGCCGGCGGCGCGGCGCGGCGGGGCATCATGGCCGCGTCGCTCCTGCGTGGAGCGTCGCACGCCCCGTCCGCGGATCAAACGCCGCCCCCGCCGGCAGCACGTGCATGCGCAGATCGGCAGCACCGAGCGGTTGGTCGGCGCGCGTCTGGGTCGCCTGCCGCGCGTCGTAGATTACTACCACGCTCGCTCCGCGCACGCTCCAGGTGCCGTCGGGATGCACGACGAGGGCCGTCGACTCATCGATGCCCGCGCCCAGATGCGGCGGTCGCTCAAGCACCAGACTGATGAGCCGATTGTGCCGCTTCCGTCGCAGGAAGTGCTGGTCGATGACGACCGCATCGACGAGCCCGAAGCCGTCGGCGGTGAGAGTGTTGTCGCGGGCGATGGTTACCCAGTCAAGCGTCGTGTCCGGGCGCGCGCCGCCCGGCGCGCGCTCCTGCCCGGTGATCATCACCGATGACATCACCGCCGCTCCTGCCGACGTGCCGCCAACCACGGCGCCCGCCGCGAAGCGCGCGCGAATGGCGCGCTCGGTGGGCGTGCCACGCAGGATGTCGGCCAGCCGACTCTGATCCCCGCCGCCGAACCAGATGCCCGTGGCGCCGTCGAGCAGGTGAGCCGCCGAGTCGGTCATCGCCTGGTCCCGGGTGATCCACACGTTGCGTGCCTCGGCGCCGAGGGCGCGCAGATCCGCGGCTTTGGCCTCGCCGCTCCGCTCACCCGACGCGCTGGCCATTGCGAAGACCACGATCCTGGCGCGCTCGCGGCCGCCGGCGAGATCCACGAACTCCTGCACGAGTGCCGGTGGTTGCGGGCCACCACCGACGATGTACAGCGTGCCGCGTCCGGCGGGTGCCTGTGCGGAGAGCAATGTCGCGGCGCCGGCGAGGGCCGCTGCCAGCGAGGTCAGGGAGAGCCGGAGCATGACTTCGAAACTACACGTCGTCCCGGTCACGCGCTCGCTAGATTCTTCCTCACCATGGACACGCCCGCACGAATTCTGGTCGTCGCGGCCACTGCGCGCGAACTCGCGCCGGTGGACGGCTGGGTCACGTGCCTCTGCGGCGTCGGGCCCGTGGATGCCGCGGCGACGACGACCGCCGCCATCGCAGCGCACCGTCCAGCGGCCATTCTACACGTTGGCATTGCCGGCGCGCGCCGCGCGGCAGGCATCGCGCCGGCAACGCTGGTGATTGGAGAGGCAGCGCGCTACTGCGATCTCGAGGTGCCGGAGCACTTTGCCCCCCATCTGCTCGCGGCGGATCCGGGACTGCTCGACGCCGCGCGGCGCGCGCTCCCGGGTGCCGTGCGAAGTGTCATTGGAACCAGCGCCCGGGTCGGCGGGTCCAGCGGCTGCGATGTTGAGGCGATGGAGGGTTTCGCGGTGCTGCGCGCCGCGGCGCTCGCCGGCGTGCCGGCCATCGAGGTGCGCGCCATTGCCAACGCCATCGAGGAACAGGACCGCGGGCAGTGGCGTTTCGACGAGGCCTTCGCCGCCATCACGGCCGCCACGCCGCGTTTGGTCGCCGAGTTCGCGCGATGCGTACGCTGACGTTCGGCTACTCCCCCTGCCCTAACGACACGTTCGCGTTTCACGCGATCGCACACGGACTGGTGGACGCGCCGTTTCGCGTTGAGCCCGTGCTGCTCGACATCGAGGAGCTCAACCGTCGCGCGCATCTCGGCGAGTTCAATCTCACCAAGCTCAGCGTCGGCGCGTTCGCGTCGGTCGGCGATCGGTACCACTTGCTGCGCAGCGGCGCGGCGCTCGGCCACGGCGTGGGACCGCTCGTCGTGGCGCGCTCCGCGATGACGCTGGCCGATGTCGCCGGCGTTCGGCTCGCCATCCCCGGGCGCGAGACCACCGCGTATCGCCTGCTGCGTCTGGCCGTCCCGGCTGTGTCCAACGTCGTCGCGCTCCGCTACGACCGCATTCTTGGCGCCGTCGCACGCGGCGAGGTGGATGCCGGGCTCATCATCCACGAGTCGCGATTCACCTACCCCGACCACGGCCTCGTGAAGGTGGCCGACCTTGGCGAGTGGTGGGAGCGCGAGACCGGGCTTCCGGTGCCGCTCGCCGGCATCTGCGCGCGCTGGGATCTCGACCCTGAGACGACGGCGGCCGCCGAGCGCGCGGTGCGCGCCTCAGTGCAGCACGCGATTGACCATCCCGAGGCCAGCCGCGCGTATGTGCGCGCGCATTCGCAGGAGATGTCGGACGCGGTGTGCGACGCGCACATCAAGCTGTACGTGAACACGTACAGCCTGGACATTGGCGACGACGGACTGCGCGCGGTGGCACGCCTGACTGCGCAGGAACCCGCCAGCTAGGACCTGCGGCTCCCGGACGTCCTCGAGGTTGCGACCGCCACGACGGCTGCGGCGGGCCGGCGGCGGTCACCTCAGCTCTCGCCGCAGTAACTCCTGATCATTCCGATGTACCGCGCCCACGGCCAGCGCGGGCCCGGGTCCGTGCGATTGGCGGGCTGCATCTGCCCGTGCCCGACGATGTGCAGCGAGTCGCGCGGAATGCCCTGCCGTTTGGTGAGGTCGCAGACCAACTGCGCCGACTTCTGCAGCTGCGACGTCGGGAACGAATCCTGCGACGCATATCCGGCGTGCTCGATTCCGATCGTCATGTGGTTCATCTGCGTGCCGTTCATGCCGCAGTTGTAGTTCTGGTTCAACGCGCAGTTGTACGACGCCGCGATCTGCCAGGCGCGGTCCTTCTCGCGGACCAGCTGCGACACCTCGCTGCCGCTCTCATTGATCACGTAGTGCGCGCTGACCTGCGACGCCGGGTTCACCAGCCAGCTCCAGCAGCCGGTGTACGCGCCTTCACAGGTATGGATGATGACCATCGAGATGCCGGTCGTGCGTGTGTTGTAGTTCGGCGACGGCCGCCAGATTGCGCTTGCGAAGTCGACGTTGCTCGGCGGGGGTGCGCACGGATCGGTTTGCACCAGCGAGGCCAGCGGTGACACGGCCACCCCCTGCGCCGCATTGACCTCGCGCACGAACGCGACGCGTCCCTCCGGCACCGCGATGTCGGTGAAGCCATCCAGCCCGCGCGCGGCAAGCAGGGCGGCGGCCGCCCGGATATTCGCCGCGGCATCAAACTTGGCCGCATCAACCGACACACCCGCACGCCGAGCGCCTTCCGTCAGGCGCTGGCCGCGCAGCGCCATGACGCCGAAGGCCGCCGGCCGCCCTTCGAACTCCTCCTCGCCAATCACCATGTGCCAGCGCGTCTCGACGTACGCGAGCGACTTGAGCAGGGCGGACGATACGCCGAACTCGCGGGCCGCGGACGCGAACAGCGAGTCGTACCGCGTCGGGATGTCGGTCACCGGCGCGCTGACCGACTGGGTGACCGACAGCTCCGCCACAGAACACTTCACGACCGGCGCCGTGGCGTCCTTGCCGCCGCCGCAGGCGACGACGGCGAGCAGTCCAAGAAGTGCGTGCGCCCGCAGCCGCTTCATTTGATGCGCTTCCCGAGTGTCGCGTCGTACACGCGGACTTCCGCAGTGCCGGATGGCGGCGTGTAGAACGCAGACAGGTACCGGCCACTCGGCGCCCACTGCAGCGAGTCGGCGGAGGAGTCGAAGTAGAAGTCGAGCACCTTGAGCGCGCCGCCGGCGGCCGGCACCACGCCTACGAGTTCATGTGTGCCAGCTGTTTCAAAGGCCACCCAGTCAGCCAGCGGCGACGGGACCACGTGCCGATAGCGCGTCGCGGCGACGCTGAAGGTGCTTCCTTGCGCCGGGGACCACTGCCGGGGAACAATCGCCGCGCCTGACGGTGCCGCCGCGGAATCAAGCGTCAGCAAGGCGCGGCGCTCGCTGCGGTCCTGGCGGTAGATCGTGCCTCCCTCGACCACGAACGAGAGGGGCTGCGGCTGCGCGCGCGGCGGCGTGGGGCGGCAGCCACTGCCCACGAGCAACGCCAGCACGATCAGTAGTCGAAAAGTCACGTCAGAAATTCCCGTGCACACGCCGCACCTTCACCTGAGAGCCAATCTACGCGCGCCTCAAGTCTCATCAACTGCGCTCGCCTCTACTTGGGCCACCCCGCCTTGTTCAGCCCAGGCGTGATCCGCAGGGCGTTCTGGTAATACACCTTCTTCAGCACGCCGTCCGGCAGGTCAATGCCATACAGCTTCCAAAACGCGTGATAGTCGCGGTAATAGCTGAAGTACTCGTCCCGCGTCTCGAACACGCGCCAGAAATACGGATACTCCTCGGGCTGATAGCTGTCCTTCCCGAACAGCAGTCGATCCTGGTACTTCACGAAGAAATCGTGCGCGCCGCGCGGTTGACGCCCGATGTCGTACAGCACGGCCCCGACCTCAGCGTACAGATTGGGCATCGCGTCGAACATCCGGCCCAGCCGCCCCAAGTCGTTTGCGTGCCACCCCAGATGCGCCGCCACGAACGTCGTCTTGGGGTGCCGCTTGAACAGGTTGTCCCGCTCCGTCATTAACTGCTCGAAGCTCGGGAACTGCTCCTTGGGATACCGCCGCCCGGGAAACAGCGCGAGTTCGAGCCAGCGCTCGTTCTTGTAGTCGATCTCGTCCCAGAACTCCTGCGGATCGGCCGTGTGAATGAAGACGGGGATCTTCAACCGCGCCGCCGCCTGAAACACGGGATCCAGTTCGGGATCGTCAATCCGCAACCGCGTCCCATCGGCCTTCTTGATCGACAACCCGAACCCCTTCCCCACCTCGCCCACACCCACCGCGCCCGCCGCGATGTCGGCCTCGAGCTGGGCCACCACCTTCTCCGCCCACCCGGGGCCGACATTGCGGAAGTCAATGCCGGTGAGGAAGCGCACCCGGTCTTTCATCTTTGGATGCGCCGCCACCACCGCGCTCTGCCGCTTCAGCGCCTCGCCGCTCACGTTGTTCGCCACGAGCATCAAGCCGAGCCCGAGCGCGTCCATGTCGGCGCCCAACTTGTCGAGCGCTTCGGCGCTCCCAAGCTGGCCCGCGGGGTGCCCGTGGAAATCGATCACCGGGTACTTGGCCTTCGGCACCAGACGCTCGGCGGTCACCAGCGTCGAGCGCGGCCGATAGTCGAGAATGCTCGGTGCCGGCATCTCCGGCGCGCGGCAATTGCGCGGCCGCACCTCGGTCATCCCGGGCGGACACTCCTCGCCGTCCTTGATCGCCACGCCCCCGCCGCCGCCGGGGCCGCGGGCGGCGCCGGGTGGCACCCCTGCGGGCGGTCCACCCTGCGCGCCAGCCACCGTCGCGAGCACGATCGCCGCCAACATCGCACGCAGCGTCTGCACCAAACCACCTCGCTCTCTAATGAAGGCACCGCGTCACCACTGAGGCCACAACCAGCCAAACGTCCCCGCCGTGATCAGCGCGTAGATCAACCCATCAAACGTCGCCAGCACCGTGCGGCGCGTTCCGCGGAAGTACCAGATCGCCTCGGACCACAGCGCCAGCGAGTATCCAATGAAGGCGGTGACGCCGGCAAAACGGAAGACGCTGAGGTACGGTGAGCTCTGCCCCAGCGCGCGGCCGGTGACATATGCCGCGAAGACGCTCACGACCAGCGAAAACACGAACCACAGGCCGAGCTGGCGTCCCATCCCCGGCATTCCATTGGGGCGGACCGTTACCATCACCACCGGCCCCTGTTCCATCTTCGCCTTGAACTCCGGCGACCCCATCTCCGCCATGCTCCCCGCCCGCGGCACCATGTACTCGCCGGGCGGAAGCTTCAGGGCCCCCACCGCCGCCCGGAACGCGTCCTCGTTCGGCAGGCTCGGGTAGTCGCCCTTGTGCCAAGGCAGCACCATGTGAATGAGCGAACTCGCAATGAACACGAAGACGCCCGAAAGCAGGATCGGCAGCCACAACGCGGTCAGACCGGTCATTGGAACCTCCGATGAGGGGGAGCACCACGCGCCGGCGGCGGCTTCTTCGGCCGTCCGCCCGCCGGCTAACCCGCAGAAGCTACGCTCCGATGAGGGCCATCGCCATTCGTCGGTGCACTTCGCAGAGCTCGGGTAGTGGCGGGGTTTTGCGGCAACTGATACCACAGAGGCACGGAGAACACGAAGGAGCACGAAGGAAGCTTGGGGGAACGACAGCGCGCCACGCCGATTCTCGCGTGGCGCGCCGG